>Ga0207107_1230_pt1 | contig 11316 bp, 12 predicted proteins | sample Alteio_BWMinHeat_75_FD_153555 | JGI IMG/M metagenome (GOLD analysis project Ga0207107, IMG submission 153555) | Enriched cells from forest soil in Barre Woods Harvard Forest LTER site, Petersham, Massachusetts, United States -... | ecosystem: Environmental > Terrestrial > Soil > Temperate forest >... | reverse complement strand
TCCCGGATCAACTGGTTGTGCACAGTCCGAAAGCGATGAATAACGATATCAATCTTCTCTTCGGCACAACGCTTTACGATCTGAAAGTTGCGGAGATGCCCGCGACCGCGGCTCTCACGGTGAGGGACGGGTTGCGTCTGTTTTCGCCGGCGGCAGCGCTGGTAGGCGTGCCGGAATCCTTTTTTCAGCTGTTTCCCGTCGAGGCGCAAGTGGTGATGGCGAGCCTTGCTGACGCCTCGGACCTGCTTCGGCTTCTCCTGAACGGCGGCCATTCCGCGAAAGCCGGTTATCTTGCCAAAGCCTTCCGGCAAACCGGGCGCGGGGACTTCGGGGACGAGATTGTCCGCGCGATGAAGGGCGCCGGATACGACGTGCGAGAGAGCAGTCCATTTGAAGCCGGACACATATTTGGCAAGGCGCGCCGTCCCGCCGCTCCAATCGTGGGTCGCATTGAGATGCTTTGGGAATCGATGCGTGGCAAGGTCATCGCGGTGTTCCCCAAACCGCCGGGACTTCCGGCAAACAATGAAGAGTATCTTCGCTACGTCAACGAAATCTATCGGACCGATGCCTACCACTCGTTGTCCATTGAAGGCTACTCCGTCACGCCCGCCCTGGTTGAGAAAGTGCGGCAGGGCGGCTGGGACCCCGAGCATGACGCCGGCGATCGCAGAAATCGCGACGCCCTCGCGGCGCGGGGATACTGGCAGGCGTTCCAGTTGGTGAAAAAAGAAGTAGAGAAAGTGATCGCCGGCGAGAACCCCGCCGCGCTGGCGCGCACGGTGCACAACGACTGGTATCGCGAATTGTTCCAGCCCTCTGTCACAGCCGGCCTGATCGAAGCGGGGACATTGGCCGGATACCGGAACACACCCGTGTATCTGCGCGGGTCGCGCTACGTTCCGCCGAGATGGGAGGCGGTGCGCGACGCCATGCCGGCGTTCTTCGACCTTCTGGAAAAAGAACCCGAGCCTTCGGTGCGCGCGGTGGTGGGACACTGGCTTTTCGGTTATATCCACCCGTACACGGACGGGAACGGGCGCATGGCGCGCTTTCTGATGAATGTGATGCTGGCTTCGGGCGGCTATCCCTGGACAGTGATTCGCATCAGGGATCGCAAGTCTTATCTGAGCGCCCTGGACCGCGCCAGCATCGAGATGGACATCCATCCGTTCACAACGTTTATCGTCCGCCGCGTGCAATGGCACCTAGAGCGGCACGACCTGACATTTCCCGCGCCCATGGAGAGTTTGGTTTTCGGGCGGGACCTGGTCCTTTTCTACGGGCAAGATGGCGAAGCAGTCGTGCGGTGCGCCATCACCAGGGAAGCCCTGGACGAGCACTTCCAGGGCGACGGTAAGGATAAACTCGAGGTGTTCCGAGCGAACCGCCAGGCCATCGAGCAGGAGGTACGGCGTCAATATAATGCCGGCGACACCGAAGTGGATGGGTCTATTCTCATTCACTCGGGCGATCTACCAGAGTGACGACTCGCGGGTCTGAGAAGCGAGTTGCCTCCGCCAATAACTCCGTTCTTGCTGCGCCGTGCATGGTTTAGGCATGCGCGTTGCGATCCGCAATCGTCTACATCCCGCAACAGGTGCGGCACAGCGAATTCATCAGAAATCAGTTCCAAGCGAGCACTTGACAACAACGATCAAATGAGCCTGATTCGAAAAAACTCGTTGACATCGCTGCACTATCGGGCTACGTTCTCTCCCAACAACTCTCGGGGCCGCGGGGAACGTAGTTCGACACCAGACCCAATTCTCATTTTCCCAGGAGGTAGCTGGCCATGACTTTGCAGAGTCTTTCCGGAACCGCCACCAATGTCACCCTCGGCTCGCATGTCGCATACGCACCCACCGCCCAGTATGGACCGATGGCAGTCAAGCTACAGCTTGTTACTTTTCGGCTGAACGGAAGGCCAGTCCGCATCAAGATTCAAGAGTCCGCCAGCATTACTGAAGGCGACCACCTCATAGCGGCAGGCGACGAAAAACAAGGGACCCTCGAAGCTCTGGCCGTCAAAAATCTAACCACCGGCGCCATTCACCACAACCCGTACAAGTTTCCCCTCTACGGAGGAATCGCCGCCCTCATTCTCTCCATCCCGATGATCTTTATCCTGGTCGGACTTTTGCTCGCACCGATCGCCGCTTGGGTCGTCTGGCGTGGGCTGCGGATCAAGAACGCCGTCGCCATGGTCAGCTCCGCCCCGATGGTTCAAGCGGCTACGGCCTAGGACGAGATTCGAAAGAGGAGGGTTCGCGTGAGAATACCGGGGCTGCGATTACGCCTGGATTGTCCGCCCTTTGGTTGCTGCTGATTTTAGTTTGCTCACAGCTTGTTGACCCCACGTCTTTGTTTTCATGATCTGGTTCGTCATTTCAGGGTTTGGAGGCGAGATCTGTAAGGCCATTCTCTTACAGAACCTGATTGACGATATTGCACCTAGAACTCTACGCCGATGTCCAGCGGAGTTCCAGAGTTATGAGACAGCTCCTTAGACGGCCGTAGCCTTTCCCTGTGCAACCTCGTGCGGCGTCGCCGCATCTGAATGGCAAACGAGAAAAAGTGCGGAATAGTGCCTACCTGCCTTGGGCCTGCCGCAAACTCGGGGGTTGTATAAGCCGTTCCCTGGCCCGCGAGCAAAATCTAATATTTGTGGAGGTTTCATGAAGCTGAGAATTGTTGTGTCTTTGCTTGCTCTAGTGACGATTTTTGGATTATCAGCCAGCGCGCAGGAGCTGCCGAAGATCGATGCATTCGTAGGGTACTCCTATCTGCGCGCCAACCCGGCCACTTCCGGGGTTGGGGGATTCAATCTCAACGGAGGCAGCGCTTCGGCGGCCTACAATTTCCGGGATTGGTTCAGCGGTGTGGCCGATTTCGGCGGCTATCAAGTCGGAAAAATCAATAACGTGAACGTGGACAACCATGTTCTTACCTATATGTTCGGTCCGCGCTTCACGTACCACAAGTCTCGGAAGATCGCGCCGTTTGGCCAGGTGCTATTCGGCGCGGCGCGCACCGGTTCGGGAGTGTTCGCCACGTCGAATTCGCATACCGCGTTTGCGAGCTCGCTGGGCGGCGGCGTGGACTGGAACGTGCGCGATCGCTTCTCGATCCGCCCGGTGCAATTCGACTACCTGTTGACGCATTTTCCGGAAGTCGCCAACGGACATAACCTGACACAAAACAATCTGCGCGTTTCCACCGGAATTGTGTTCCATTTCAAGTAATTCCTCCGGCGGAAACACAAAGTATCGGTTGCCCGGTGCAGGCAGAGGGGCCGCGTTCAAGGCAGACGCGGCCCCTTGCACCGTTGGTCGTCGATTTCAGCGCTGCATGGTGTACACAACCGTGATGAACGTATCGATCTCGACGGCCTGGCCGTTAAGAATCGTTGGCCTGTAGCGCCACTGACTGACTGCTTCCTTCGCGGAAAGGTCAAACAGCGGATCGCTGGCAACAATTTGCAGTGACTGAATCGTACCGTCGGTCCCGATGATGGCGCGCAGCTCAACGCGGCCTTCGCGGTGCGTCTGTATTGCAAGCGGCGGGTAGACGGGCTGGACGCGGCGAATCAGCATCGCGGGATCGAGCTGAGTCATTTTTACGATCCGCGGATTGTGCTGATTTTCAATAGGCGGTTGCGGTGGACGCGGCCCGCTGTCTTTGCCGCTTATATTCACGCACCACGAGCAATCTGCACCATCTTTCGATGGATCCCCGGTCGGACCGAAATCATCAGGTCCAATGGGATTCACGTCATCGCTAAATTCGCGGACCGGTCGAGCTGTAGGCGAGGGAAATACCGGGCGCAAACCGCGTTCGATTGGCCTGCCGGTCGGAGGCTTTGCATTATTGCGCTGATGGCCTCTTGGATGTCCATACGGCGGAATCGGGATCCATTCCTTTGCTGCTATCCGCTCCGTTTTCCCAAGTAGTGGAACGAGCACCAGCGCGGTCAATGCGGCACTTTGCAAAAGGATGGAAATGGCCAGTGCGCGGCGCTTCACCCGGCGTTCGCGCGAGCGTTGTTCTGCATCGCCATCCACCAGGCATCCGCTTAACGATCCAAGACTTTCTTTGGGGCTTACGTCTGAAACGCTTCGGGGCTCGGGCGACATCTCACACCTCCACAATTTTTCTGCGAGGGTGTTCCGCTCTGCAGTCCGAAGGAACGGGGCTGCCGAAAATTTTGCGGCGCCGATTCCCTGGGGGTTGCTCAAGATCTCCAGGAGACCGGCGCCGCGCTCGCAGGGATGTGAGGTTGCGCGCGTCCTCACAGCGTTGGACACCGGGGGTGGAGACAAGTTCCCGCAGCCGCCCGGCTTAGGACGCTCTTTGGGAGAAAGAGTGGGGCCCAAGCCTCTGGATTTAAACAACGTCTTTGGAATGAATACGTTACGGAAAACCGTATCCGGATGTCATCTTCTTGCATCTTATTGTTTGTGGACGTGGATCTTAGGAGGAATGCCCCGATGGACCGGCGGAATCTAGAAACAGTAGGTGTGCGCCGCACCGGCTGGGCTGCTCTGGACCGCGATCCGCAGCGGGACACGGTGGAATTCATCTGTCCGCACTGCGGCGCGCGGGACCAGAAAAATGCCCGGCGCGAGCGTGCGCTTTATCATTTTACCGATGGCTTTTTGCAGGACTTGCAGGGCGAAGTGACGCAGTGCCATGCCTGCAAGCAGTACTTGCGCGTGGTTCCCATCGTGATGTTGCACGATCAGGATGAAACTCGCCGCTTCGAAGCGGTTTTTTCCGATGACCAGCTGGTGACTTCGCACTAATTTTGCTTTTCATTGCGAGAGAAGAACGGGGCGTCCTGATTCATTCCGGGCGCCCCGTTCCGTTTCTGCGTTCAACTGAATTTAGTGGCGATCGTGGTCGTGGTCATCCCAATCACGGTCGGTATGCCAGCGGTGGCCGTCTTCGTCCCACCAGCGATGCCGCTCGTTCCAGCAGCGTTCCCGGGCTTCGCGCAGTTCGTGGCGCGCGTGATCGGCTTGTCTGCTGTTCCAGCCGTGACGCTCCGCGGCTTCGTGGAGTTTGTGGTCCGCCCTGGCGACGCGGCGCTGGCAAGCATCGTAGTCATCGGCAGATGCCCGGGGCACGGCCCCGAATGCCAGCAGGCCCGCGAGAGCGGCACCAGCGAGGATTGCCTTTCCGAAAAACTTCTTCCCTCCCGTTTGGAGCTTCATATGTTTTCCATCCTCCCGAATTTTCCCCCTGCTGAGATGGGGTCAGGTCCCAATTCATAAAACACCGTGGCGGAGAGAATGTAGCAAGTGCCGGTCCACACCATAAATACATGTAAATAAATACCTTAATGCAGTTGTGCGTTCAATAGGCTTGTAAAAACGAGTCGGCGTTCATGTGGTATTTCTCCAGCCCCGCGCGGATGTGGTCAAAGGCTTCGTCCACGGTATCGGCGAACTGCAGCATCTTGTATTCGTTCTCGTCGATCGTGCCCCACCGCACCATGGCTTTCCAGTTCAACACTTCATCCCAATACTTGCGTCCGTAGATCAGGATGATGTTCTGCTTGGCGAGTTTTCCCGTTTGCAGCAGCGTCAGCATTTCCCAGAGTTCGTCCATCGTGCCGAAGCCGCCCGGGAAAACGATCAGCGCTTTCGCAATCTGCGCGAACCACAATTTGCGCATGAAAAAGTATTTGAAATTGAAGCTCAGCTCCGGGCTGATGTAAGGATTGGCGAATTGTTCGTGCGGCAGCTCGATCGAAAGGCCCACCGACTTTCCGCCGGCTTCGTAGGCTCCGCGGTTTGCCGCTTCCATGATTCCCGGCCCACCGCCGGAGCAAACCACAAAGCGCCGCGGCCGGGGGCCCAGCGTGAGCGACCAGGTGGTCAGCTTGTGCGAAAGCTGCCGCGCTTCTTCGTAGTAGCGCGACATTTCCAGTAGGCTCTTCGCGTGGCGCACATTAGCGCGGTGCTTGGCCTGCTTGGCTGCCGACATCTTCGAAGTTTTCTCATTTTTCAGCCGCGTGAGGCGCGCCTGCGCCGTTTCATGCGATTCGATACGCGCCGAACCGAACATCACCACGGTGTCCCCGATTCCCTCTCGCTTGAGCTGCACCAGCGGGTGGATGTATTCGCCCAGGATGCGGATCGGCCGCGCCGGCGTGCTCTTCAGAAATATGGGGTCTTCATGCGGAGCTCTCGGCGCGTGCTGGGGCTTCAGTTTCTTTCCATCGGACATGGGTCTTCTCTCCCGTTGAGGCAAACATTGATTGTAGGAATCGCGGCCTCTCGCGGCAACGTCTTCCGCGCGATGTGCGTCGAATCAAGTACAGTGTAGTGCAAAGCCTTAGCACCAAAGGCGTCGCACCGCGCTGGGCTCAGGCTGAGCTTTGTGGTGCCAGGAATGCGAATGCTCAGAATCGCAGGCGCATCCCTAACTCTGACGCTTCTTCTGGCTCTGGCGGGCGATCCAGCCCGCGCACAGGCCCCTTCCGGGCCGCTTGCACCTAAACCCGGCGCCGAGGTCCAACAGCCTCCCAAGGACGCGCAAGCCAAGGTCAAAGTGCAAGTCGCTCTGGTAAACACCCCGGTGACGGTGCGCGATGGCCGCGGCGACATGGTCCACAACCTGGAGGCCCGCGATTTTCGGATTACCGACAATGGCGTGGCTCAGCGGATCTCCCACTTCGACCTCGGCGGCGACCCGCTCTCCATGGTAATCCTTCTCGAGACCAGCTCGCGCATCGAAGCCCTCCTGCCGCAAGTGCGCAAGACTGGCATTCTCTTCACGCAAACCGTGATGGGGCCGACCGGCGAAGCCGCCGTCGTAGGCTTCAACGACTCGGTCGACAAGCTGCAGGATTTCACGACGAATGCCGACCTCATCGAGGACACCATCGCTCACCTGCGGGAAGGGATGTCCGGCTTGAAGCTGTACGACGCCATGGCTGTCGGCGTGGAAATGCTCTCCGGCCGGCCGCAGGCCACACCCGATAAGCCCGGCCGACGCCGCGTGCTGATGATTCTTTCCGAAGCCATCGATGTTGGCAGCGAAGCAAAACTCGGCGAAGTCCTGCGGCAGGCCCAGCTCGCCAACGTGACGATTTACAGCGTCGGACTCTCCACCACTCGCGCCGAGCTGCAAGCCAAGCCGAAAGACACGCGCCCACAAATCACTCCGCCCGGCACGTTTCCGCTTCCGCCACAGCCCGGCGTCCCGCAAACGCCCACCAGCGAAGAAAACCGCTACGGTAATATCGACTTGATGGCCGCCGCCGTGTGGGTCGTGCAGCACATTCACGATCAGGTGAAGGACCACGCGCTTGACGTCGCCGCCACGGCCACGGGCGGCGCGCACCTTTCCACCTTCAAGGACCGCTCCATCGAAAAAGCGATCGATGAAATTGGCGGCGAGCTGCACTCCCAATACACCATTAGCTACACGCCGACGGGCTCCGATGCCCCCGGCTACCACGAAATTAAAGTGAATATTGTTCGCAACGACGCGAAGAACCTGAAGGTCCGCGCCCGCCCCGGCTACTACCTCGCCCAGCCAGAAAGCTAAACTGGCAATCAGCCTTAGACGACCTGCTTCCAGAACGTGCCGTCGCGCGAAGCGAGCAGCGCGTCCTTGCGCGCGTTCCAGCGCAAAAAATGCGGCGTGTTTGTATGTTCGGTATGCGTCTCGCGGCTGGCCCAAACTTCGTGCAACAGGAGCGCGCCAGGCGTATCGAGGCACCGGTGAAGATTGTAGGCGACGCAGCCTTCTTCTCTGCGTGACGGGCCTACCAGCGCGCGTAGTTCTGCTTCCAACAGCGTCTCCTGCCCCTCGCGCGCCCGCAGGATCACGATCAGCGTGACCGCGTCTTTCGGCAGCTTTCCGCCAGCCGCGCTCCGCGCGCTGCGTTTTGGTCTTCTCGCTCCCGCTTTTTTAGCCTTGCGCTTCGTCATATTGGCGGGGATTGTAACCTAAACCGCTCAACGTGCAAGCACTTCCACCCTGCCAGTTACCCAGAGCAGCCCGGCTGGGAGCCAGGCTCAATCTTCTTGCAAAAAGGCGATGTCAACTGGTGACGGAACTTCGACAACCTGCCCCGTAGGCGTCAAGCCGCCTGTCGCGGGATCAACCTTGAGAACGACAATGTTGTTCGAGAACTGGTTCTCCGCCAGCAGGAACTTGCCGCTCGGGTCGATCGCAAAATGCCTGGGCTCTTTTCCTCCCGTCGGAACGTCGGCCACTGGGGTCAGCGTGCCCATCACTTCGTCTACGGCAAATACCGCGATGCTTTCGTGACCTCTGTTCGACGCGTAGACATACTTACCATCAGGGTGCACAGCGATTTCAGCAGCATCGTTTCGTCCGGAAAAGTCCTTTGGCAGCGCCGGGACTAGCTGCCGCCGAACCAGATAGGGTTGGTTCTTCCTCTGCGCGGCGACGGAAAAGACCGTGACGGTGGACTTCAGTTCGTTCAGCACGTAGACAAACCTGCCGCTAGGATGGATGGCGATATGGCGCGGACCGGCGCCAGGGTCGAGCGCCGCGAACGCTGGCTCGTGGGGCACTAGCGAGCCTTTGCTCGCATCGAAACGGTAAATCATAATCTCGTCGAGACCCAGATCAGCTACGAATGCGAAGAGGTTACCCGGCGTGACGCCAATCCAGTGAGCGTGCGGGCCTTCCTGCCGTTCCTTGTTCGGACCCAAGGCGCCTTGATCTTTCACCATCGCGGTATGTTCTCCCAGCCGGCCATCCGCCAGAATCGGGAACACCACAATCGTCCCTGAAGTGTAGTTCGCAACGAAAAGGTACTTGCCCGTTTTGTCGAACGACAAATAGCACGGATCTTCGCCGAGCGACGGCACCTGATTCAGCAGAGTTAGTTTCCCCCTCTTCGCCTCCACCGCAAAAGCGCTCACGCTACTGGCCTTGCCCGCCTCGTTCGCGGCATACAAGTATTTCCCGCTCGGGTGTACCGCCACCCAAGACGGGTCTGGCGTCTCCGCCGCAACGCCAAGCTCGCTAAGCTTTCCCGTCACCGTGTCGAAATGAAAGCTATAGATGCCCTTGCTGTTCGTCTTGGTCGTGTAAGTACCAACGTATGCAAAATAGTGGGTGCCTTCCCCAGCCTTTTTGGAAGTTTGCGCCGAAGAAAAAAGAAAGAGCGGCGCCGCCAGCACAATCAGAAATGCAATCAGCCGTCGGATAATTTTCATGAGGCGGAGAAATCTATTACCATCCCCTTTGCTGTATGGCAAGTGGGCTATCGCGTCCCCTCAACGTGGGCGCTAGCTTGTAGCGGTGACGGACTCAGAAGCGAACCGCAAAGCCAAAACCCACCATGGGACTCGCGCGTGTGCCGAGCGGACCGGGGAGTGGCTGAGCTGGCGTCACGGGCGGCCCAGGAGAAACTCTGGTGTTCCCGTAAGGCACGACCAGTTCGCTCAAACCAAAGCGCAGAATCACAGGGCCGAGATATCTCTCGAACGATCCGCCCACGTCGAACGCCGGAAAGGTGTCCTTGGTGAGGAGAGATACACCCTTGTCATTACTGAAATGCATGAATCCTGCGCGGGCGTGCGCGAAAAACCCGTAGTCTCCATCGCGCTGCCCGGCGCGGATGCCAAACAAGCCGTTGGTCTGCCCCGCCACAGCAGAGGAGAGTCCGCTTGGGGTCAAAACATTGTGCTGCCGGTAGGTGAGTTCCGAATCAAGCGCGAAGTGCTCGTCGAAATTGTAATGAAACCGCGCGCCAATGCCGCCGCCCCACTCGCCAACTCCATTCAGATAACTAATATTGGCCTGCACTCCCAGTTCGTAGCGCGGTGCTTGCTCGTAATGCTGCCGCTGAGCGCGGAGCCTCTGTGGGATCAAAATCGTGAGAGCCAGAAGAAGCACCACCCAGCGCATGAGCCACCTCTATGGAAGCGACGGTCACGCGTAAGGATTGCAAGCCAGGTTCCCCGGCTAACATGCTGAGAGCAAACGGGAAGCGGTTTCAGAATGCGCCGAATGGCGCATGGAACAAACGACAGTTGCTGCCATGCGCCGACGTTGGCAGGAAGGCAGAGTTATTTTTTTTCTTCTTCGTTTTCTTCCTGGAGCACGGCGGCGGCGGCGACGGAGTCGTCGTCATCGAGCCGCAGCAGGCGCACGCCCTGCGTCGAGCGGCCGGCCTCGCGGATTTCGTTCGCGTGAACGCGGATCACTTTGCCGTTGTGCGTGATGATCATCACGTCCGATTCTTCGGTGACCTGCAGCGTGGCCACCACGTACCCGTTGCGGTCCGTGGTCTTCATATTCACGACGCCCTTGCCGCCGCGCGCGGTGATGCGATACTCCGCCAGCGGCGTACGCTTGCCGAAGCCCTTTTCGGCCACCGTCAGCATCAGCGTCGTCAGCGAGTCCTTGATCTGCTCGTTCTCGAGCTCCTCGAGGTTCTGCGTGGTGGTGTTGTGCTCCTTGGCGATGATCTCGAAGTCCGGCTGCACCGCGTCCATGCTCACCACGTAGTCGTCCTTGTCGAGGTCCATGCCGTTCACGCCGCCGGCGTTGCGTCCCATTGGCCGCACTTCCGTCTCGCGGAAGAGGATCGCCTGGCCTTCGTGGCTGGCCAGGAAAATCATTTTCTTCCCGTCGGTCAGTTTCGCGCCGATGAGTTCGTCCTTGCCGTCGAGAGTAAGCGCGATGATGCCAGTCGAGCGCGGATTCGAGAATTCCGTCAGCGCCGACTTCTTCACCGTGCCGCTCTTCGTGGCCATGAACACGAACTGGCCCGCCTCTTCCAAATTCCGCGCCGCCACCAGCGCGGTGAGTTTTTCGTCTTCCTGGAACTTCACCAGGCTGGAAATGGCCTTCCCGCGAGTGGCCGCCGCGGCTTCCGGAAGCTCATACACCTTCAGCCAGTAGACGCGGCCCTTCGACGTGAACAGCAAAATGTAGCTGTGCGCCGATGCGATGAAGAGATGCTCGACGAAATCTTCTTCCTTCGTCTTTGCTCCGATGCGCCCCTTGCCGCCGCGCGACTGATGCCGGTAGGTATCCGCCGCCGTGCGCTTGATGTACCCCGCGTGGCTCACGGTGATGAGCATCTCCGTGTCGGCGATCAAGTCTTCCAGCTTGATCTCGTCCACTTTGTCCACGATTTGCGTGCGCCGGTCATCGCCGTACGCTTTGTGCACTTCTCGCAGTTCGGCGATGATCACTTGCCTGAGTTTCTTGTCGCTTGCCAGAATCTCGCGCAGCTCCGCTATCAATTCGCGAATGGACTTCAATTCCTTGAGGATTTCGTCGATGGAGAGCTGCGTCAGCCGGTGCAGTTGC
>Ga0207107_1201_pt2 | contig 11330 bp, 11 predicted proteins | sample Alteio_BWMinHeat_75_FD_153555 | JGI IMG/M metagenome (GOLD analysis project Ga0207107, IMG submission 153555) | Enriched cells from forest soil in Barre Woods Harvard Forest LTER site, Petersham, Massachusetts, United States -... | ecosystem: Environmental > Terrestrial > Soil > Temperate forest >... | reverse complement strand
CGTATTAGGGACTTTGGTGGCTCCTTACTTCTTACAAGAGTGGAGGGGTTAGAATGCAATGAGAATCGTGCTTCTCTCCCTTTTGGGTTTACATTTCATGTTAATTTCAAAGAAAATATTTACTGCCGTCCTTTCTTTCGTTTATTTTCTTTCCAGTATCGTCTGTCTTCACGCCTCGGAAGCCAATTTCTGGCAAGAACGGCAAAGACATCTTGAGAAAGAACGGAAGCCAACGACGCTGGCCAGTCTACCAGTTGGAATTTCAGTGGATGGAAGCGATAACTCCCGGGAATTGCTTCGGCAAATTCCGTTGGTGAGAAAAACCTTGAGTGGATTGCCGTCTGACCATGCGCCTATAAAAAATATTCAACTTCCCGACTCCATCCGACCGTTTGTTGAATCCATTCCTCTGAATGCTGGCACGATTAAAGAACTAACTATTAATAATCATCAGAAAGTGGCACCCATGGTAATTCTGATCCAAGACGTTCATATGAATCTGGAGGCGCAACAAAACATTGCCACTGTGTTGCTTGCACTGAATGAAAAAGCCTCGCAATTATCTGCCACAAAACCCCTTTTTGTTGGGGTGGAAGGCGCGTTTGGCCCGTTTGACTTTCAGCGCTTCCAGGTCTTTGACGACAAACAACTGGTTAAAAATGTCGCCGATTTTTTTCTCAAGACCAATCAGTTTGCAGCCCCGAGCTTTGTCGGAATTACGGCTTCGTCTTTAGCCGTTAAATTTGTTGGCATTGATGATATGACGCACTACCGGGCGAATGTGGAAGCGTTTAAGTCATCACAGCCTCTCAAAAGCGGAATGCAGGCCGAGATTAATAGGGCCAAACAAATCCTTGAGGACCAAAAGCGCACTGCGCTCAACACCGAGTTGTTGAAATTTGATGAGCAATTACGAGGTCAACAGGAAGGAACTCTCAACTTCGGAGAATACACATCCTATTTAACTCGAATGTCAGAACGGTTGGAGTCCAAACTCGGAATAAACGAAGGACGAGAATTGGTGCTTGAGCAGTTCGCGACTGCGTATGAAATAGAAAAGTCACTTGATTTTAATCGAGTCGAGCAGGAGCGGACCCGCATCGTTGAAAAGTTGGCGCCGAAGCTCAAAAAGGATGAAGTTAAACACTTGATGTCAGAAGGTCTCGCCTATCAAGCCGGGCAAATTAGCTTCGCTCATTACTATCGCAGCATTAAGAAGTTAATCGATGCCCACGGTATCTCTCTATCGGGAACGCCCTCTTTCGACAAGTACATTCAATATGTCCTTTTGGCCGACGGAATAAAAGCCGAGGATCTCATATTAGCTGTCCAACGTTTAGAGACACAGGTGCTAAATGCCCTTTGCAATTCCAGGCTAGAGAAAGACTTGATGGCTCAGTCACGGGCATTTTATCTGCTTGAGAAACTCCTTAACTTCGCTCTGAGCCCGGATGAATGGCAAGAATACAAACATATTCCCAGGCGACTCCTGCCCATTTCCGCAAAGTCCCGTTCTGAACTCACTGTCTTCGAAAATTTTTATAAAGAAGCCGACATCCGTAGCGAAAAAATGGTCGCCAGTCTGATCGTTGGGTTCAACGACCAACGATTGAATAGATCTGCTTCTGTATTGATTGCCGGCGGTTTTCATACCCCCCAATTGACACACCTGCTTAAAGAAAAAGGTCTCTCCTATGCGGTCGTTCAGCCGAAGATAACCACGCTGGCTGGTGGCTCAGGGATGGAATATCTCTCCATCTTCACTCGAGAGAAAACTCCGTTAGATAAGTTGTTTGAGGGGGAGAAGCTTTTCTTGGGCCCCGATGTCCTTGCCACCGGAAGGCCAGAAGGAAAAGCGAATGGTGCCACCCTGGTTGCCTTGGCAACCGGAACCGACTTAAAGAAAGAAGTCGAGCCCGTAGGAATCAATGCCGCGCGAGAAGGAGACGTGATCCGGCTCGATATTGAAGGCGCCGGTCAAGTTGGAGTTACACTCAATGTAAAAGACCAAGGCGCAGTGGGGGACACATTTGAAATTAAAGACTTGCCGCCTTTCCGTCTTTTAGAGAATGCTGAGCCAGCACCTCCTACACTTACGACAGATAAAACGCGGCAGAACGCTCTTCATTTCATTTATAAGCGCGGCTGGAAACCGACGGAGCTCAAGATTCTTATTCTCGCTGGAATCTTTGAAATTGGACAGTCCTTAAGCCCGACGTTTGTATTCGCTCATCCCAACCAGACGATATGGGATTACATCGCGAGATTTATCGGACAATTTTTCATTGTTGGAGCCTCTTTGTATCTGGGTGTGCAGTCGGTTTACTTTCTGATCGATTTGTATGGGGATATCTGGTTCTTAAGATACGCTGCGTGGCCTGTTTATATCTTGTCCGACATGATCACACACATTCTTTTTAATCTAATAGGGTGGAGTGTCGGCTTTGCAACGCTCAGCATTATGTATGGGCAGAAAACAGTGCCACCGCCGTTTATTCCGCTGAAAATTATGGATCCAGACCTATTCCCAAAACTGGAAGTTGAACGATTTCTGGAAAACGTAATACACCTCACCGAAGCAGAAGCTCGTCGACTCGCTGTGAGAGAGCTCATCCAGAACCGCATCATTGGTGTTAAAAGTGAAATTGCTCGAATTATTGCTTTGCGGGTTCTTGAGTTTCGTGTAAGTCGTTATCTGTTCATAAAAAAGAATCGCCCCGATCTTTTATTGCCACAGCGTGTGGATTTTGAGTTCAGCTACCGTGGGTATAAAGTGGGGGATAATTTGTCGGCTCCCCCCCACGGATTTGCGTTCAGGCCGAATCCGGAATGGTCAACCTTTGCAGATAGATGGGAAGCCTTACTTATACGAACCTCTTACTTTCACGCAGAAGCAATGGGGCACGGTAAAAGATCGCAATAGAATTCTCCGGTATGAGAGGGCGGTGTCGAATGGTTTGGTTTCCGGGGCGACTTTTGAAGTACAAGGAAAAATCGATAACACATTTTTACAATGGACAATGGGGCGAGCGGTTGGCAATTGGACTCCGATTCCCAACGTGGAAATCATTTACTCCCTGAAATTACCCAGTGGGGCGGAGTATCGTTTTAAACTAAAGGGATCACGGAATGGATCAGGCGTGCCGACATGGAACGATTTTGGTGCCTACAATGACGCTGACCGGCAAATTATTCAAGGTATTCAAAAAGCTTTAGATGATGGATCTATGGTCGAGATTTTGGCTACAACGGAAGTGCTAAAAGAAATGGCATCACCCAACCTCCGACCGTTTTTATCAGATCCTTCCAAGATCCAAAGTTATCAATTGTTTCATGAATACGAAACATTGTGGCAAATAGCGGTTCACTCTCGCTTACGTGAGAAGACCACGAATCCAAACAGAAATATCGCGGATTGGATCTATCGATATTCGGAACCTGAAATCCGATCTATCGTCACGAGTCTCTACGACCAATATCAAGACACGATTAATAAATCCGAAAATGCAAATTTGGCCCTCATTAAACGAGCAACCTTTATTGAAGATTCTTCAAATCGGAATTTGGTCATTAATATGGCGGTTGTACAAGCGATGAGCAAAGATATTGGCCGACCGGACGGATGCGCCGACGGCCGTCATTTCTTTAAGAGCCATTCCTTCCAATCCCACCACGCGCAGGGCCGCTTTTGCAACTTCACCTGCAAATTCGGCGGGTGATCCGACGGGACTCAAGTGGAGGGCCAAGAGAGCAAGCCGGTCAGCTTCATAGGTTTCGTCACGGACCGATAGTCCGGCAAACAAAGGATATTCCAACCACGGCACCACACTGCAAACCAAAAGATGATGTTTCGTCAACCATGCCGCCAAACGAATCATGAACTTTTGATACGTTGTTAACTTTTCCGATAAAGTGTCTGCGAGATTTTTCACCGCTTTTTCGTTGATGTTGACAATCTTATTTCCAGCTTTGGTCAGACGGAGTTGAACTTGTTTCTCGCTTTCGTCTGGTTTCTTGAGGGTGATGTTCAACTGAACGGTGTCAGGGCCTTCGCTCTTCGCCGTCAAGCTCACGCCGACTTTTTTCCCCATCAGCTGCTTCAAGTAATCCTGAGCGTGCTGGTTGAGCTCGGCGCTTTCACCTTGTTTGAGAAGATCCAGCGCTACCACTCCGAAAGCAACAGCGCCGGAACGAATCGCTGCTTCTTGCAGGGGTGCTAAAAACAGTTTTTCTCCCGCAAACAGCTTTTCCAATGGTGTTTTTTCCTGCGTGAACACACTCAGGTACGCCGTTCCTTTCTCATCTTCGATCTTGCTGATCTTCGGAACGTAGGAGACGACGGTGAAACCTTTCGGCTGGAGTTGATGAATGAGGCCTTCCGAATGGAATCCGCCTGTGACAAGGATCGCTACCCGCGCGTGGGACTCGGTCATCGTCTTTTCAAGATTCGCGGCCATGGCGCGGTCGCGGGCCTCGGCTTCTTCGTAGAACTTCTCAAAAATTCCAAGATCCAAATTCCAAATTCCAGACAAATCCCAATTCCCAAATTTCAAACCGTTTGGAATTTTCTTTTTGGAGTTTGCTTGGAATTTGGTGCTTGGGACTTGGAATTTCTCACTCTTGTATTCTTCCCACTCTTCTTTACTCAGTGCGAAGTCCAGAAGTTTCCCCGTCAAATAGGCCCACCGACTTTTCTCGACGAGCCCACGCTCCTCCTCGGTTCTGCACAGCGCGGAATAGTTTTTTTTCTCGATCGCGGCTGACTCCTTGAGAATTCCATCCACGTCCAAACTGTCGGCGAGAAGAACGTAGCGGATGTAGTCGTTCATCGCCGGAGTGCGAGTTAGGCTCACGCTCTTTTTCTCGCAAAGATTTTTCAATTCGGTATAGAAATCGGAAGGAGTTAGTTCTCCGGCGCGGAAAGCCGCGCTTTGGATTAACAGAGCGTTCGTTTCGGTTTTGCTCAGCTTCTGAATGAGGTGAGCGATCAGTTCTGTTCGCTCGTGTTCCACTTGAGAAAAGTTGAGTTTCTCTTCCAATTCCAGCGCGGAGAGGTAGTTATCGATGCCCCTCCTTGCCTCCCCATTGTGAGACGATGGGGAGGAATTTTGTTTCGATAGGAAGCGCGCATGCTCGCCCCAGGATATTGATCCGGTGCGATAGGCTTCCATCTGTTGGTCGAAGTTTTTTAGGATGGGATTGAAAATCCGGTTCTTCGTCTCATTCAGATCTCGGGTGATCTGCTCTATCTTCTTTTTGTAAGTCGGAGCCAGCGACGCCGACTGGCAAACCGCCGCCACATTGGCGTCGTAGTGTTTCTTTTCATCGACGCCGACAAAAGGAGGAAGGGCCTGCCCTGAGCGCAGTCGAAGGGTGAACGCGGTGTGAACGGGCCCGGAGATTCGTTTTTCTTTTAAGAGATAATCCGCAACGGCTCTGACGGAATCTTGATATGGATAATGGCGATACCACGAAAAATCCATCGGCCCAAACGCGCCTTCGAGCGCGACCAGATCCACTTTCTTTTGGGTGATCAATTCCTGAATCGTCTTCCCAATGTTGAGTTGCGCCTCTGGGTTCATGTGGACGTCTTGGATGTGGATCACGATTTTTTCTTTCCCAACGCCGTCATCCCGGCATGTCGTTGGCCGGGATCCAGGTGTTCCGTCGATAAACCTGGGCCCCGGCCAAGAAGCGTGCCGGGGCGACAGATAAACGCGCCGGATCGTTCCGTATTGTTCGGGAAGCGATTGAAGAAGCGCCGTCAATTCTTTTGGCGCGCCTTTCGGAATTTTCTTTTCGATTCGTTTCGTTCGATCCGCATTGAAAAGGTTCGCGGAGCCGAAACGGTTGGATAGAAGAGCGGAGTTCAAAGGTGGCAGAGATGCGGGAAGCTGAGCCAACAGTGGAAATTCGGAAGTTTGCGTGTTGCGCTGGAGCGTTCGCCCCAACTGGACGGCGTAGCTAGGACTTCGTCCCAACTTAACGGCGTAGCTAGGACTTCGCCGACGCTCGCCCCAAAAATTCGTTTCCGCTGAATGGGCCAACACGCAATTCGTCGCCAAATAAACGCATGCGAGCGCGCATGAAAATGTTTTGAAAAAAATGCGAGGCTGATGCAGAGAGAAATCTCCTTAAAATTATAAGGAGATTCTAGTTCGCAGATTTAACGAAATTGTAAATTTTCAGTTAAGTTATGCTGCTTCAGTTCGTGAGCGTGACCGCGACGCGGCGGTCGCTGGCGGCGGGAACGGCGGTGACCGTTTCGACGTCCTCGGGCTGCTTCGGGCCGGCGACGCCGTCTTTGTCAAGACGAACCGTCAAAGTCAAATCGCCTTCGTAAAAGTCGCTCCCCACCATATTGTTGGCCGGCGTGAGAGCGAACGTGAGCGGAAACGTGGGCGTCTCCAGCCGCTTGACCGCGACCGGCGGCCCCCCGGCCGGCGATTTCGCAATAATGAACAGAACGCGGTGCGTGACGTCCAGCGGCAGCGTGGCGGCGACGTTGATCGTTCCTTGAACGTACACGCGGTCCTCATCGCCGCTCGACCCCTGGTGCGCGATGGGCACATCAAGCGGCGTGCCGAGCCCGGGGTGAACCCCGGCTTTTTTTCGCAGCGACGCCGACGTCGCGTATGCAAGAATCAGGCCGATCACGGCGAACAGCACAATATATTTGATGTCTTTCAAAAACAGTCCCCTTATACGCGGCTTCGCCGGTTTTTGTACAGCTCTTGTTGCGCCGCGTGCAGCAGCGCTTGCGGCAGCTTGTTGTCTCCCGGATAAAACACGACACCGGATGAAATTGAGAACGTGCGGCCTTTGTATTGTTCGTTTGAGGCGAGCACATTTTGCTCGACGGTGGTGCGAACGCGGTCCATCACGTCGTGGGCGAGTTTGTCTTTGGCCGGCATCAGCAACGCGCAAAATTCGTCGCCGCCCACGCGAAACGCCTCATCATACGTCCGCAGCGAACCACGGATCGCGTCGGCGACTTTTTTCAGGAATTGATCGCCTTCGTGCTGGCCGAATTGGTTGTTGAAATCCACGAAGCCATCGATATCCCACAGCACCACCGCGAGCGACTCATGATTGCGATCCACCTGCGACATCAGCGCGGTCATTCGATAAATCAAATGCTTGCGATTGAACAGATCGGTCACCGGATCGCGCAGCAACGCATCCAGCCCACTCTCAGATGAGGAAACGCCCACCGCGACCGCGCCGCGCCGGGAAGAAGGACTCAGATTGAACGTTCTGAGCAGCTTCTGCCAAAAAGTCATGATTTGGGAACGAAAAACACCTGCGCCCATCCGAGCACGAAAAACGCGGCCAGAGAATCGGCGGCCGCCACCGTCGTATAGTCCGACGGAAAACTAAGCCAGTTCCAGTACGACAGATGCGGCGCGAGAAAAACCACGGCGCCGATCGACGTGACGAGCAAAATGCGCGGCAGCGTCCCCGTCACGCGGTCGCGTATGAGACAAAGTAACAACATGCTGATCGCTGCGATTGCGAAGGCGGCCAGCCACGCCACGATGTATTTTCGCGGCCCCATCCAATCCTTACCGCCCGTCGAGAACGCAATGACGCCGGTCGGGCCTTTCATGTAGCGCTCAGCGAAGGCGGTGTGATCCATCATCTTGCCGTTTTGGTTCATGCTCGGAAAAAGAAAGAAGCCCGGTTCCGCAATGACCGTCTTCAACGTATCGGTGATCAGCTGTTCCTCGGGAAGCGTCTTGACCACGCGGTTGTGCCACGGGATCACGGTCCACGACAACATTCCCCACACAAAATAAGCGACGGCGCCCACCAGCACGCCCACGAGTGGTTTTCCCATGATTAAACTCCTTTTACTTTGGCCATCAGCCGGTCCAGCAATGACGGCGCCCACATATTCATCATGTTCAAGAGCCAGGCGTCAAAGGTTAACAAAACTTCGCGACGGTTTCGCTCGCACGCGCGCAGAATCAAGCGCGCGATTTTTTCCGGCGAATGCAGATAATATTCCCGGCGGCGCTCGTTTTTCCCGTTGTTCTTATAGAACGCGGTATCGACGCCGGCCGGACACGCGGTGATCACGCGGATTTTTTTGCGTTTGAGCTCGGGGCGAATCGACTCGCTCAGCCCTTGGATCGCGAATTTCGACGCGCAATACGCGGCGTTGTTCGGGACGCCGCGTTTGCCGATGATCGACGACACGAACACGATTTGCCCGCCACCGCGCTTCTCGAGATGCGGCGCGGCGGCCCACACGCCGTAAATGCTGCCCATGAGATTGGTTTCGAGCGTGGCGCGAACATCTTCTTCGCTGTTCTCGAGCAGCGTGCCTTTCGCCGGAGAAATGCCGGCGTTGTTGATCCAAATATCGATACCGCCGAAATGGGAAACGGCGCGGTTTGCGAGCGTTTCGACCTGGAATCGGCGCGACACGTCGGTGGTGACGGCCAGCGCGCGACCGCCGGCCGCGTTGATTTTCGCTTCGTGCTGCGTGATCAGCTCCGTGTTGCGCGCGGCGAGAACCACGCTCGATCCACGGCGAGCCAACTCGAACGCAAGCGCTTCGCCGATGCCGGTCGACGCGCCCGTGATAACGACGACTTTATTTTTTAGGTCCATAAAAACACAAAGCGCCCGCCAAAAAAATTGGCGGGCGCTTTTGTTTTACAAATATTTATTCGATTGAAGCTTATTTCAGATGCTTGCCGACCAACTTGGTCATGTCAAACATGCTGACTTCTTTCTTTCCGCCGAAAATGACTTTCAACGTATCGTCAGCCAAGATGTTGCGCTTGTTCTTCGGGTTCTGAAGTTTGTTCTTTTTGATGTACGCCCACAGTTTTTTGGTTACTTCGGTGCGGGGCAATGCTTTGCTTCCAACCACTTCGGCCAACGCCTCAGACGGCTGGAGAGGCTTCATGAAGGCTGAGTTTGCTTTTTTCGCTGCTGCCATGTCTCCCTCCTAAGGAAATGCTGCCGAGGTGTTTTCTCGAGTCAGCTGGGCCGGGACTATAACTCATCTGTGCGAAAAATAACAAGAAATTTTTCCGACGGAACTACGACGAGATCGAGGTGTACTCCCGCAGCATTTTCCGCCAGAAAAGCTGCGAGCCGAAATAAAAGGCGGCGCCGATGCCAAATGAATAGGCCGCCAGCGGCCAGGACAGATGGCCGAGCAGCGCGCGTGTGGGGAACGTGATCATCACGCCGACCGGCACCATCGTCACGAACAAGCCGCGGATGAATTCCGAGTAGACGTTGATCGGAAAACGCCCGAGCGTCATCACGTCGCGGTACACCCAGATCGCGCCTTCGAGCTCCTGCGTTTTCACCGACAGCGCGCCGATCAGCACGTGAAACGCGAACGCGATGATCATCGCGTTGATCAGCAAAACGAGAAACAGCGCGACATCGCCCGCGTGAACCGGATACGGCAATTTCATAATCGCCCAAACGCTGACGCCAAGGATCGGGAACAGCGTGAGCAAGTCGAGCAGGTCCATTCCCATCACCGAGATGCGGAACAACGGGCTCGCGGGCTGCGTGAGGATTTTGTCGAAATCGCCTTCCTCAATTAATGATTTGACGCCGTAGAGACCGCGGAATAAAAACTGCCCGCCGACATCGACAAAGTTAAACGTCATGAAAAACAACACGATCTCCGGCATGCTGTAACCTTTGAGGCCGGGCAGACGGTTGAAGATCGCGAGCAAATAAAACAGAAAGAATCCGAAGCGCACGAATTTTCCGATTAGATAACCGAGTGACGCGAACGACGTCGACATTTGCGTCTTGAAGCTGTTGCGGACCAGGCACAGCCAGATGCGGACGTATTTATGAAATGTTTTCATCCGCCCTCCGCCGAATAAAAACGCAAACCGCGTTTCCAAATCTGGCTGACGCCGAAACTCAGCACGACGATCCACACCCCCTGATGCAGCAAGCACGAAGCAATCGCGCCGCCGTGAATGCGGCCCAGATATATGGAGGAAGGCGCGAAAATCAAATACGGAAACGGCAACGCCATCAAAGCGCGCTGCGCCGCGGGCGGCAGTACGTCGATCGGGAAATACGCGCCCGCGCAAAACTCGAGCAGGATCTCAAAGCAAAAGCGCGGGCCCCACGACTGCGCGGTCCAAAATCCCATCACCCCGAGCATGTAGCTCAGTTGGAAATACATGATCATGCCGAACATCGTCGCGAGTCCGAACCACAGCCACGTGGCGACCTCGGTCGGCATCGTGAGCGGCGCTTTCACGAGCCACGCGAACACCGACACCTCGACGACCGCGAAACCGATGTTGAGGCTCTTGCTGGCCAAATCTTGCGAAATCCAATAGCCCACGTGCGAGATCGGCCGCAGCAGCAGTTCCGACAGCCGCCCTTTTGCGATTTCCATCGGGATCCGGTCCGTCACGCAGCCGAGCACCCAAGCGCGCAGCAATGTCATCAGCAACACATACGTCAGCAAGTCCTGCCGTGAATATCCGAGCACCGAGGTTTGATTCTCGAGCAGCGCCGACCACAAATAGTAGACGGACAGCATGATCGCCAGGCTGCGCGCGCGCTCAAACATGAATTCGCTGCGCATCTCAAGCTGGCGCTGCCAGGAAAGCCAAAAAAGTGTGATGTATTTTTTTAAGTGCATGAAATTCTAAGATCGGATGATGAACAACATTCTATCAGCGAAAAATAAAATTCGTGTCGTGACGGCATTAACTGTGCTCATTTGCATGCCGGCTCATGCGATTAATACCGCCGCCTATCAGATCACCACGTTTAAAAACTTCCAACGGCTCTACGAGTTCCCGACCGACAAAGAGGTCGCATTCGACGCGCAATTACCGGCCATCGAGGTTGTGCTTCGTTATGAAGGGAAACAACAGCCATTATCGGCCGCGCACGTTCAGTTCTTACAAAATTTTTCCAAAGTCCTTCCTGGTGCGATCGACAGTTCTTTGTACAAGGAAGAAATCTCCGTCTCCGAACAAGGGCATACGTACTGGCTTCCGATTCAGAGCAAAGTATTGACCGATTTCTTGTCGCAAATCAAACCGAGCCAGGAATTTACCTCCTACGTTCGTTCCCTTGGAGCGACGAAAACGCAATGCGCTTACGTGCTCATCGATTACGACGAAAAAATCGACAACACGCTGCAACCATCGAGCTCTCCAATAGATGGTTTGGCAGGCGTCCGTTGCGGGCAATCATGGAACGAAACGGCGCAAGCTTTGGAGAAACGCCTGGGACCGTCGTTTGCATCCGGACGCAGGGAAACCGGAAAGTAAGAAGTCAGCATGTTTGACATGACCAAGTTGGTCGGCAAGCAT
>Ga0207107_1229_pt1 | contig 11368 bp, 9 predicted proteins | sample Alteio_BWMinHeat_75_FD_153555 | JGI IMG/M metagenome (GOLD analysis project Ga0207107, IMG submission 153555) | Enriched cells from forest soil in Barre Woods Harvard Forest LTER site, Petersham, Massachusetts, United States -... | ecosystem: Environmental > Terrestrial > Soil > Temperate forest >... | reverse complement strand
GACAATTTCACGGGCGTGAAGTTCTCGAGCGATCCCGCGGGAGCAATCTCGAGCTGGATTCTTGACTGGCTCTGGTTTGCCGCGATGCTTTGGCCGTCGGCGGCAAGGCTGGGATGAAAATAATCGTTGGTATCCGTGGTCAAGAGATGGAAGGCGCCCCCGGGGAAGGAAACAATTCCGATTTGCCTACGGAGAAATCCAGTTTCCGCTGTGGACGCGGATACGAGCAGACCGGTCATGTCCGGAAGCCAAGTAGGCTCGTAATAGATACGGTCTTTGGCGATGGCCGCCTTCTTCATGGCGCCGGTGGCGGCATCCACAAGGAGGAATCCGCCGATATCCTGAGGAGTCGGCTGGACGATAGGGATCACGATAGTTTTGCCATCGGGCGACCAGGAAAGCGTCAGGCTATCGGTCTCGACGTCCTTATGATGGAAGAGGTTGCGCTCGAAGGAGCCGTCGCGCCTGGCGATCCTAAGGTCGGTCACCTTGGAATCGCCGTGCTGGTGCAAGTAGGCGAAGCGCTGGCCGTCGGGCGAAAAGGCGATGGGGCTATCCACATCTTTAATGAGCAGGCGAGGAGTTCCGCCGAGCATGGGAGCGTCGTAGAGGGAGGCGATGGCTTGCTCGGAGTCGTCGCGGCGGACGCAGTAGATGTAGTTGCCGTCGGGAGAGAAGGTGAGGCCACTGTAGCGTGTCGCCGCGGGTGTGACGACTTGCGTGTTGCTACCCGTGGGGATGTGACGGAGCCAGAGGGATTGCAGGCCATTTTCTTCGAGGACGTGAAGAAGGTATTTTCCGTCGGGAGAAATTCTGGACAAAGCGACGTGGCCGCTGTTGGTGAGATTTTCGATGGACATGCTTTCAACGGGCAGAGTCTTTTTGCGGGGCACGAGGGAGTAGACACCAAACGCGGCGGCGACAAGCAAGAGGAGAACAACTCCTAGGGCGAGGCCTGTGCCGAGTTTGTTTTTGGTGGCGGCAGCGATCAGGATCGAACTGCTCGAGGGCGAACGGGGCGGCTCGGCGGGCCGCGCCGCGGGCGTGGACACTTGCGTCGGGACGCGAGCCGAAGAAGCGGAAACGGACGCAGTCTTCCCGGAGTCCAGTTCGCGCTGGAGGCGTTTCAGGTCGGCGCGCAATTCGGCGGCGACCTGATAGCGAACGTCGCGATCTTTTTCGAGAGCTTTGTTGAGAATGCGTTCGAGCTCGGCGGGGGCGTTTGGATTCAAGGTAACGGGAGCCACGGGAGCGCTATGCAAAATGTTGTCGAAGACGACGGCGCTGGTGCTCCCTGGAAAAGGGAGCTTGCCGGTGGTCAATTGGTAGAGGACGCCGCCGAGGGAGAAAAGGTCGCTGCGCGCGTCGAGTTCCTCGCCGCGCGCTTGTTCAGGGGACATGTAGGAGATGGTGCCGACGGCGGTGCCGGGACTGGTGAGGAGCAGAGTTTCGGAATCGCCGAGCGTCGTTTCGCCCCTGAAATTTGCGTGGTGTTCCGGGAGAAGTTTGGCGAGGCCAAAATCGAGAATTTTGACGGCGCCGCGCTCGGTGACGAAAAGGTTGGCGGGCTTGATGTCGCGGTGAACGATGCCTTTTTTGTGAGCAGCGTCGAGGGCGTCGGCAAGTTGGATGCCGATGTCAATGGTGCGCGGAATTGGGAGGGCACCGAGGGGGATCAGTTTGTCGAGGGTTTGGCCTTCGAGCAATTCCATGGCGATGAAGGTGCGGCCATCGTGTTCTTCGATGGCATGAATCGTGCAAATGCCGGGATGATTAAGCGCGGAGGCGGCGCGGGCTTCGCGGAGGAAGCGTTCGAGAGTTTGCGGATCGCGATGGGTGTCCTCTGGAAGAAATTTGAGGGCCACGCGGCGGCCAAGTTTGCTGTCTTCGGCTTCGTAGACGACGCCCATGCCGCCTTTGCCAAGTTGGCGGAGGATGCGGTAGTGCGCGATAGTCTCGTTAAGCATAGGCGCGGAATGAAGAGAGGATGGTAGACGGTCGGGCGATTGCGGTCAATTTGAGAATGTCCTAGACCGTGATGCGCAAGTCGCGTATTTAGTGCTGCCGCTCCATAGCCCAGGATTGATGGCAATTCTTGAATTCAAACTTTCCACGAGGCCATCTCCGGCTGCACTCACTACTATGCAAGTTCTGGTACGAACGAATGCGCCGTCGAACGAGGCAAACGCACCCTTGGTACGGTCGTTGAGGAGCAAGAAAATAGTGCTTGACATATTCCTATATGGGAATGTATTGTTGACCCATGGCACGAGCGGCGACAACTTCGGATGCCTTCAATGCCGTGGCGGAGCCTCGGCGGCGGGCCATCCTGAGCTATCTCGCGCTGCAAGAGCGCCCGGTGGGGGAGATAGTGGATTTGCTGGGGATGGAGCAGCCGTCAGTATCGAAGCACCTCCGAGTGTTGCTCGAGGTAGGTTTGGTCAACGTGCGCCGCGACGGCCGGCGTATGCTCTATCGAACCAACGCCGAAGCGATCCGGCCGATTCACGAGTGGACCGAAACATTTGAGCGCTTCTGGCGTCACCAATTGAGCCGCATCAAGGAACGTGCCGAAGGGAAAAACAATCCGTCAAGCGATTCGGGCCCGGACTTTATTTCACGGAGGAAAAATGATCACGACAGCAACAAGAATTGAGGATTTGACGTTGGGCATAACCGAGGAAATCCACGTGCGGGCGTCTTTGGACGCGACTTTCGCCGCGCTGCTCGAGCAGTTGGGCCCGCACAACGAAGGACCTGAGAGCGGGCCGATGCCGATGAAGCTCGAAGCGTGGCCGGGTGGCAGGTGGTACCGCGATTTGGGCGGCAACAACGGCCACTTTTGGGGAGTGGTGCAGGCCATCAAGCGGCCGACACTGCTCGAAATTACGGGGCCGCTGTTCATGTCCTATCCGGTCGTTTCGAATGTGCAGTACCGCTTGAGCCAGAAAGATGGCGAAACATTGCTCACCTTTCATCACACCGCGCTCGGACTGATTCTGGATGACCACCGCAAGGGCGTCTCGAACGGATGGTCCTATATCCACGACAGGGTCCGGAAGAGAGCAGAAGCGGCGAGTTCCCGGTGAACGACGCCGCCGTGGGCGTCGTCCCGGCGACGGAGGAAATTATGTGTCCATTTTGCATCGGCAGCGCATTGCTTGTGTTTGGAAGTTTGATGTCCACGGGCGGATTGACCGCGCTCGCGGTGATGAAGTTGGGTGCGAAGAACGGCGCGAAAGAAACAGTCCAGAAACCAAATCCAAAGGAGGAAACATGGGCCAAGTAATGAACGAGCAGGTGAATCTGATGTTGCGGTTGTTTGAGGATAGGCGCGAGCCAAAGTTGCGAGAAGCGCGGGATTGGTTCTCGGCCAATTTCCACGTGAAAACTGCCGACGACTTGACGCGCATTTGTCCTCCCGGAAGCAAGGAAAACACCTACATGCGCATGGTGCTCGGTTATTGGGAGATGGTGGCCAGCATCGTGAACCGTGGCCTGATTGACGAAGAATTCTTCTTCGAAAGCAACGGGGAACAGTGGGTAGTTTTTGAGCAGGTGAAGCCGGTCCTTGGCGCGTGGCGCGCCATGTTCAGCAGCCCAAACTTCCTCGCCAACCTGGAAAAACTGTGCAACCACCTGGAAGTGTGGCGCGAGAAGCGCAGCCCCGGGTCCAACGATGCCATTCGCAAAGTGCTTGCGCAGATGCAACAGGCAACCCAAGCGCCCAAGGTTCAGGCGGCAGCCAGCTAGAGTTCAAACGCAAAGCCGTTCTATTTTTCAAGTAAACGGGGACAAGATGCGGGAGCTTGTCGGGACAAAGCCTTGCCGGCTCCCGCATTGGCTGAGGCGCCGTTTGCTACACAATTCCCAGGCACCTGTATTTCGGCGAAGAGTGCACGATTGAAAAGGAGAATCAGGCATGGCAACGAGAGCAATGGAACACCCAAAGGTCGTAACGCCGGCGGAATGGGTTGCCGCGCGAAAGGAGTTGTTGAAGAAGGAGAAGGAATTCTCGCGGCTGCGTGACCAACTGAGCCAGCAGCGGAGGGAGCTGCCCTGGGAGAAGGTAGAGAAGTCCTACGCGTTCGACGGGCCGAAGGGCAAGGAGACGCTGGCCGATCTCTTCGGCGGCAGAAGCCAGTTGATTGTGTATCACTTCATGTTCGGCCCGGACTGGAAGGAAGGCTGCCCGAGTTGCTCGTTCATTTCCGATCACATTGACGGCAGCGTGGTGCACCTGGCGGCGCGGGACGTTAGGCTGGCAGTGGTTTCGCGAGCCCCGCTGGCGCAGATCGAGGCCTTCAAGAAGCGCATGGGCTGGCGGTTCCACTGGGTCTCGTCGAATGCCACCGACTTCAATTACGACTACCAAGTGTCTATGACGAAGGAAGAGTTGGAAAAGGGCGAGGTCTATTACAACTATTCCATGCAGAAATTCCCCAGCGAAGAACGGCCCGGCGCCAGCGTGTTCTACAAAGACGCTGCCGGCAACATCTTCCACACCTATTCAAGCTACGCTCGCGGGCTCGACATTCTGATCGGAGCGTACAACTGGCTGGACCTTACGCCAAAAGGTCGCGACGAAGCCGGATTGAAGCACGGCATGGCCTGGGTCCGCCACCATGACAAGTACGACGAGGGGTACAAAGTGGACGCGAAGGCTGACTACGTGCAGCCCGCCAGGGCGTCAAGTTCCCCGGGCGACTGCTGCGAACATCATTGATTGGAAATCTTTCCCGCCGCTTCGAAACTGTATCGAAAGGCTTGAGCGGCGACACGAACGCAGCGCGTCCGGTGTCGGGGCTAGTTTGCCGTGTTGCCGCTTGGGATTCTGGAAAGCTTACCCTTTGGGCGCGTAGTAGCCCTTGCGCGTCAGGACCTTCAAATCCTTCTCGGCGGTTTCCACTTTGACCTTGCGGAATTTTCCGTCCGGCGCCGAGTTGGTCGGATAGTAGCCCAGGGTGTACTGGCTGCGCAGCTCCTCCGAAATCTGGTCAAACGCTTCCAGCAATTTCTTCTCCGAATTTACCGAGATCATCCGCCCGCCGGTTTCGTCCGTGATTTTCTTGGCGACACTTGCGTTGGCGCCCTCGCGCGGGTCGTAGACGAGCAGGATATGAACCACCGTGTCCGTGCGTTGTGCCGCTTCGATGGCTTCTTCCACCCGTACTTTGCTGCCATTATCCACCGCGTCGGTCAGGACCACGATGGCCTTGCGTCCCGCTTCCGTCGCTAGCTTGTCAGTGCAAGCCAGATAGACGGCGTCATAGAAATCCGTGCCGATCGCCCCACGCGTGGGAATCGTACCCGGTGTGACCATTGGTCCACCGGCGTTGATCTTGGCCCGGCGTATGGCGCGGTTTAGTAGCGCCTTGTCATCCGTGAAATCGGAGAGCAGGTCCACGTCCAGGTCGAAGCTCATCACCAGGGCTTCGTCGCCCTTGCGCATCACGCGGCCCAGGAAGGTCGAGGCGCCCTCCTGAATCGCGCCCAGCATGTTCTGCTCGCTGCCGGAAGTGTCGAGCAGCAGCGCCAGGGTAATCGGCAGGGACACCTCTCTCGAAAAGAATGCGATTTTCTGGTCCTGATTGTCTTCTGAAATCCGGAAGTCTTCCTGCTTGAGACTGGGCACGATCCTTTTGTTCTTGTCGCGCACCGTCGCAAACAGGTTCACGAGGTTTACTTGTGACTTGATCGTGCCGCCTTGCGCGGCGGGCTCCTGCGGCCTGCCCGGGAGGGCCAAAATCACCGCAACCGTTGCCGTCACACATAGCATCAAAAGCTTTTGCGTCAAACGCATGTATACTTTCCTTGGCGAGAGATGCCCGGCCGGAAATAACCCCGCGGGGTACTACCGCACTGTAGGATGCCGCTAAAGGGTGCGATGGATGCGCGGCCGAATTCACCCGCGCGGACAATTTCATTAGGAAGTTTGACCAGAGGACCATGAAAAGTCTACGAAAAACCTTTCCAGCGGTATGCGGGCTGCTACTCGCCGTGGTGCTCACCCAACTTGGCGCGCAGGCCCCCCCACAGGGTGCTGCCCCGGCTGCTCCGGAACAAAGCCCGCAAGCGCCGGCCCCGCAGAACAAGCAAGGCAAAATCACTATCCCGGTCAACCAAGTTGTGGTGCCGGTCACCGTGAAAGACGGCTCCGGAAGGCTGGTCCCCGACTTGCGGCGGGACGAATTTCGCATTTTCGAGGATAACATCGAACAGAAAATCGCTTACTTCGCCGCCGATCCTACGCCCATTTCGATGGTTCTCCTGATTGACAACGACTTGAAATCCAAGGATGCCAAGCAGGTTTCTGACAGTCTGCGGGCGATCGTTGCGGGCCTGAGCTTGAACGACGAAGCCTCCGTCTGCCGCTTTGACCAGTTCTTCCACGAGGGGAAAGGCTTCATCAACGACCAGGACAAACTGCTCACCGAGTTGAAGCGGACCCGTCTCCACGATGAGCCTTCCGTGGGGCCTTCGAGCGCCGCCATCAGCAATGCGCCGACGATCAACGGGCACTCCGCCACGGGAGACGCGCCGAACATTACGGGGGCTACGCTGAACATCAAAGGCCAGCCGACCAAGGCGCTCGACGATGCGGTGTACGCCGCGGCGCAGTTGCTGAAAGACCGCGATCCGGAGCGCCAGCGGCGCAAGATTATTTTTCTGATTTCCGACGGTGTGAACGGGGCGAAGTTCAATGTAAACAGCTACGACACGGTGCTGAAGGAGGTGCTGCGCTACAACATCTCCGTTTATGGCGTCGGCGTTGGCGGGGCTGTTTTCGAACGGAAATTCGAACGCCTTTCGAAGTACGCTCACGACACCGGCGGCGATGTCTACTATGGATTGAAGAGCCGGGCCATGGAGGAGCTCTACGCGCGCGTGACGGAAGAGGCCCGCAATCAGTACACGCTGGCTTACTCGCCCAGCGGAACGGACCGCGGCGCGGAATATCACTCTATCGAAGTCCGTGTCAGGCGCGAAGGCCTCACCATTCTCGCACGCGAGGGCTACTTTGCCGGGGCCGCGCCGCGATAAACGCTCCCGCTGGGGGCTTCACCGGGCCTCCTCTGCGCGGACCTTCGTCTGACGCGAGAAGCTGTCATTCGGGTTATCTGCCGCCGCTTTAGGGACTCAGCGCTTCTTCATGCGCCGGACAAATCGGTCTGTAGGCGCAACTGCGGCAGATGAAGCCTCGTTTCGGTGGGAATTCTCCCGCGCGAATGTCCGCCGCGGCTTCTTGTACGGCTTTCTGCGCTTCGTCCAACTGCTTGGCATCGCGCGTGGTCTCCTGCCGCTCATTGTTTTGCAAATAATGAAATACCAGCCGCACGGGTTCCAGCTCCAAAATCTCCTTTACGGCCAGCGCATACAAGCTCAGTTGTAAATCTTTCTTGGCGTCCACATCCTTTTTCGGACGTCCCGTCTTGTAATCCACGATTTCCACGTCCCGCTTGTTTCCCAGCGAATTGATCTGGTCGATGCGTCCCTTGATGATGACGTTGTTGTCGAGGGGCAGTTCGAACGTCTTTTCCTGCTCCAGCGCTTGCGGGAGCTCCGCCATCATGCCGGCATGAAACGCGCGTAACTGTTCCAGTCCGTCTTTCTTGTATTCCTCTTCCTGATATCGGTCTTCAAATCCTTTCGAATTCCATTCCGTCTCAAAAATCCTTTGCACTTCATCGAAGGGCAACTTCACGCCCTTGCGCAGTTGGTCCACAAAACGTTTGATGGTCGTGTGCATCACGGCGCCAAAACTCATCGCCGCCTTCGGGCCTTCCCGCAGCGACCACAAATACCCGAACAGGTACCGTTGAGGGCACGTGCGGTAGCCGCTCAACGCCGAAGGGCTGAGCGTCAGCGGCTCAGGCGACGGCGGATGAAACTCCTCCGCCCAATCCGCGATGCGCGAAAAAATCTTTGCCGGTCCCTCCGCGGTGCGAAAGAGAGGCAGTTCTTCTCCGTCATTTTCTGGCGCCCGCTCCTCCCTTCCAGCGGGCGGCAGCTTCGGCATGATTTGGCGCACGTCCTGCCGCTTTATCGCCGGTTCCATCACGATGTCCTCGATGAACACCGGCACTTTTCCTTTTTTCTCCGTCACGGTAGTGATGGTCAGCCGTTCTTCTGCCCGCGTCAGCGCCACGTAAAATAGCCGCCGTTCTTCCTGGATATGAAACTGCTCCGCGGGGGCGCCCTCTTTCATAAGCTCCACGGGGAACTCGAAGACGCGGGGCCTCTCGGTTGCCGGAAAGGCGCGGTTGTTCACGCGCAGCACGAACACTTGCGGAAATTCCAGACCCTTCGCTCCATGGACGGTCATCAACTGCACGGCGTCGATCGGTGCATCGTCTTCCAGGCTCACCACTCCGCCGGCCTGCGCGTAGTAATCCAGATATTCGATAAACTCTGCCAGGCTGCGCGTTTCGCTTTTCGGCTCCCACTCCTTCATGAACTCCGCCAGCCGCTTGACGTATTTTCGGTCGTGCTCCTTCGCGCGCTGCGGGATCTCCAGCCACTCCGTCAGACTGCCCAGAATCTCCCGCGCCGTGCAGCGCTTCAGTGTCTTTCTCTGCGAAGAGACAAATTCCACCAGCTGCCCGAGCGCCGCTTGCGAACCGTCGAAGGCCAATTTTCCCTGGGGGAGTTGCAAAAGATCGTAAATCGCCTTTTTTTCTTTTCGCGCGCGCTCCGCCAGCCGCACCAAGTCCTGCGCTTCCAGGTGCCACGCCGGGGCCGCCAGCACACGCGCGCAAGCAATATCGTCGTACGGCGTGGCGATCAGCCGCAGGTACGCAAGCACATCCCTCACCAGGGGATGCTCCAGAATGGAGAGTCTCGTGATTACAAACGGAATTTCTCGCCGCGATAGCTCTTCCACCAGATGATCCCGATGCGCGTGCTGGCGGTACAGCACGGCAAAATCCTTCCAGCGCCGCCCCGCTCTATGAATCCGCTCGAGTTCGCTCGCCACCCATCGCGCTTCTTCTTCTGGAGTTGCCAGCTCGACGATGCGGATCTTTTCACCGGCAGGTTTGTTGGGAGATAAGACCTTCTTCGGAAAGTCCGCGCTCACGGCATTTTGCCCAATCACCTGCATCGCCACGCGCAGAATGTTCGGCGTCGAGCGATAATTCTCCGTCAGCGCCACGCGGAACGGTGTGGAGTCCTGGCCTTCTTTCCATCCCGCAAGTCGCTCCAGGAACAATTTGAAACTCGCGAAGGAAGCTCCCCGGAACCGGTAAATCGCCTGGTCGTTGTCGCCGACCGCGACGATATTCCTCGTCGGCCCGGCCAGCAGCTCCAGCAGGCGGAGCTGCGCGATGTTCGTATCCTGAAATTCATCCACCAGGATGTAGCGGTATCTTTTTTGCAGTGTCTCGCGCAGTTGCTCATCTCGCTCCAGTAGACCGACCGCCCCGGTGATCAGCGAGCCAAAGGAAACGCGGTTTTTTTCGCGCAACAGTTCTTCGCTGGCGCGGTACGCGCGAGCAAGCTCCCGCTGCAGCGCGACCGTCTCAAGGCGTTCCGCGAATGTGTCTTCATCCGGTGTTTCGCGTTCGGCTTCCAGGCGCGCCGCCAGCCCGGCGGCATAGCGCTGGTAGTCTTCGCTGGATACCAGTTCGTCCTGGCAGCGCGAAAAAAATTCCACGAAATCGTTCAGGAATTGCCCGGGATCGGCCAATCTCCTGTATTTCTCCAGACGCAACCGGCGCAGGTTGCGCCGCAGCAGGATCCAGTGATCGAACTGGTCCAGCATCACCCGTTGCGGGTCGGCCTCTGCAAGCAGCGTCTCGCAGAAAGAGTGAAACGTCGCCAGCGTCACCGCTTTGCCGCGCTCGCCCGTGGCCTTCACCACGCGAGCCTTCATTTCACCGGCAGCCTTCTTCGTGAATGTCAGCCCCAGAATGTTTTCGCCCGAAAGCGTTTCATCCGATTGCAGCAGGTGCCGGATGCGTTCCGTAATGACGCGCGTCTTCCCAGTGCCCGCGCCCGCAATCACCAGCAGCGGCCCCTCGCCGTGCGTGATCGCGCGCCGCTGCGCGTCATTCAGCTTCAGCCCACTGTCTTCCAGCGGCGCCATTTCGAACAGCGTGGCCATGACTCAAGCAGGTTAGCGGATTTTTCGGCGAAGGGGAAACGGGCGCTATTTTGCGAATAGCAGCGAGAGGCTTGCGGTCCAGACCATCCTACCGTTGCGACTTCTCGCCCGCGGCGACCTGCCTGTTGAACTCGGCTGACTTCTTTTTCGGGATGGTGAGCGATTGCCATTTGTCACCCGCGAAGTGCCGCGCTAAATAAACAATCTGCCCCACATGATAGGAATAGTGCGCGACCTGCCGGTTGATGGCTTGCATCACCGAATGCGGTTCGGTGCGGATTGTAATGGTCCGCGTCAGATCGGCATCGCTCAGCGGTTCGAGCGCCCCGAGCAGGAGTTTCCACCCGCGCTCCCACATTTCCATCAATTCCGCGCGCGTTGTCGGCGGCGCTTCAAATTCGGTGTCGCGGTTCCGGTCCGGCTTTTCTCCATCGCTGGTAAGAAAATCGGTCCAGCGCGAGCGCATGTTCCCGGACATGTGCTTCACAATGATCGCGATGGAATTGGATTCCCCGTCGAGGGTCGTGAAGAGCGCCGCATCCGGGCACTGGGCTATCGCCCGCTCGGCCAGTTTCTTGTAATAGTGAAAAACGCCTATGGAATCTTTTACGTACGACGTGGTGAACTGGTGCGCCATGTAGACATTTTCTTCCGTTTCCGTGAACTGTCAAGACGGCTGGAAAAAGCCTCCCGAAACGCGAAACCAGAGCGATAAAATGCCGTGCTAGCGCAAATAGAGAATGAGGAGTCAAAGAGTTCGTGGACGGGGAAGCCGAAGTGGGAAAAAGAAACTCTTGACAATTCGCTTTTTATTCGCCTATGATTCCGCCGCCCCGAATGTAAAACCTAATCCAAGGAGACAGTCATGACTATTGGACAAATGATGCTGGGAGAGTTTGATCAGGAGATGCAAAACACGCGCAAGGTCCTGGAACGCTGCCCCGATGAAAAGTGGAACTGGAAGCCCCACGAAAAATCCGGCACCCTCGGCTGGCTCGCTGGGCATGTCGGCACCGTCCCCGAATGGATCGCCATGACCATCAACACAGCAGAGCTTGATTACGCGCCCGTGGATGGCCCTTCCTACCAACCGCCGAAGATCGAGAATCGAGTGCAACTCCTCGCCGCGTTCGACAAGGCCAGCGCCGAAGCGCGCGCCGCACTCGCCAAAGTCAGCGACGCCGACATAATGAATGGCTGGAAGCTGCTAGCTGGCGGCCAGGAGATTTTCACCATGCCACGCGTCGCCTGCATTCGCGGAAT
>Ga0207107_1226_pt1 | contig 11435 bp, 7 predicted proteins | sample Alteio_BWMinHeat_75_FD_153555 | JGI IMG/M metagenome (GOLD analysis project Ga0207107, IMG submission 153555) | Enriched cells from forest soil in Barre Woods Harvard Forest LTER site, Petersham, Massachusetts, United States -... | ecosystem: Environmental > Terrestrial > Soil > Temperate forest >... | reverse complement strand
AGCGCAGAAACCCTTTACGGATGCAGAAGGCGTGCATTTTGTGTTCGAGCAGCAGGAGCCCGTTCAGACCTACTTGTTTAGTTTTGGGATTGCCAAGCTGGAATCGGCAGAGGATGGGATCTTCAGGCTGTACGCGAAGGAAGGCGGCCACGCGGTGGCGCTGCGCAAGACCGCCGAGGTTTACGCGTTTCTGCGCGGCAAGGCGGGCGTGGATGTGATCGATGGAGCGTATACGCAAGTGTTCCTGCCGGTTGTTGGCGAGGGATTTGGGCAGGAGGCTGCGGGCTCGGCGTTGATGTCAGAAAAATACTTGGCGAATCTGGAGAAGAAGGATGATGTGCAACTGATGGCGCATGAGATGGCGCATCAGTGGTGGGGCGTGTCGGTGGGCGTGCGGTCGTGGTCGGATTTCTGGCTGAACGAGGGAATGGCGGAGTTCATGTCGGATGCGTATTTGGAAGCCCATCAAAGCAAAACCGCTTACGACGAGCAGATGACAGAACTCAGGAAGCGTCTCGTGGAATTGAAAGCGGAAGGGAAGGACCGGCCTCTGCATTGGGAAGCATGGGCAGATGCGCACGAGGCGCTGGGCCAGATTCCTTATGTTAAGGGTGCGCTGTTTCTGGATCGGTTGCGGAAAGAATTGGGAGAAGAGAAATTCTGGCGCGGGATGGCCCTTTACACGAAACGGAATGCGGGGCGGTTGGTGGATTCGGGGGATTTTGAGCGAGCGATGGAAGAGGGTAGCGGGCAAGATTTGAAGGCAGTATTTCAGGATGGGGTTTATCGATAGCGGACGTAAGGGGCGTGATGCTCTGCTTAGTCTTCGGCCTCGGGTTTGAGGTGGCCGGTGGCTTCTTGGTAGGCGCGGTCCGTGGCTGGGTAGAGGAAGGAGTTGAAGCCGCTGGCGCGCATCAGGTCGGTGGTAGCGAAGGCCGCGAGGCGCTCCTTGAAATCGGCTAGGGTAATTTTCTTGTGCACGTCGTCGAGGGTAGCACCCTGAGCTACGGAGGCTTTTACCTGGATGAAGAGAGATTGGCACATTTCGGCGACGAGTTTTAGGTAGGAAGTGTCGTGCAGCACAGGGCCGTGGCCGGGAATGACGGTGGCGGGACTAAGATCGATCATTTTTTGTAGCGTGGCGGGCCATTCGGAGATGTAGGAACCGAAGGCGAAGGGCGCGGGATATACGACAGCGTCGCCGGTGAGGAGCAGCTTGCTGTCGGGGAGCCAGACGATGGCGTCACCTGCGGTGTTGGCGCGGCCTAACCACATGATTTTTACTTCGCGCTTGCCCAGATTGATGGTGAGTTCTTTTTCGAAGCCGATCGTGGGCGGTGTGTGGACCGTATGCGGAAATTCGGCGTTGACGTACTCGAGGGTGTCGGCGAGACGAGTATAGAAGCGCTTGGCTTTGTCGCTGAGGTCACCGCCCTCGGGAGATTTGCCGTCGGCGATGAGTTTGCGGAGGTCCGCAACTTGCTCGGTGTTGGTAGCCGGTTGATTGGCGATGTATTTGGGGCCTTCGCTCTCGACAAGTTGACGAGTGAACTCGGTGCTGATGATAGCCACGCCGGGGTAGGCGTCGCGAAAGGCGCCGTTGCCCCAGACGTGATCGAAATGCCAGTGTGTGTTGACTATGTAGCGGACGGGCTTCGGCGTGAGTTTTTTGATGTCGGCGATCATGCGCTGTGCGAGGGAAGGAAATTGGCCGGTGTCGACGACGAGGACGGCCTCTGCGCCGATAATGACGGTGCAATTGCTTTGCACCACGCCGCTGTCCGATTCCGGGGCGATGAAGGAGTAGACGCCGTCGGCGACGGGCACGAGATCGTATTGCTCGTTGACAAATTTGTTTTCGGCGGCGAGCGCGGTGGACGCGAGCAAAAGAGAAACAAGAACTGGGATACAACGCAGTCTTCCTTGCATGAGCCCATTAGACTCGTCAGTGGCGCTGGTGCTCGAAGAGAGGTATCGACACAGCCGTTTCAGGGATAAAGGAATCGCAGCTTGTGATGGATCAAGACCGCTCACGCGGAGCAATTGGGGATACTCTGTTGCAGACCCCGATGCCGAAGGCTAGACTGCGGGCGCCCTAATGCGCGAACGCAGTGCATTTCTCTTTCGCTGGATCTTGCCTTTAGCGCAAATGGTTCTCTGCGCAGCGCTCCTATGGCCACTTTGGCCGGAGCTGGGGCAGCAGATTCATGCGTCTCTTCGGGCGTACGGGATTGTGCCTCGATCGATTGAACAGAGCGACGGCACGACTGGCAATTCCACCCCGATCGTTCCCGACATCACGAGTCCAGAATGGCGGCGAAAACTCAGGCAAAAAGAGGAGAGAGAGCGAATCGTCGCCGTTCTAAATGGCTTAGGCGGGATACCTGAAGTTGCGTACGCGATGGTGAGCCCGGCGCACGCCGTTTGGGTGCCAAACGGAATGTATACGTGGATCTGGCTCGACATCAGCTGGCCAGTTTTGGGTATGTTCTTCTGGTTTTTCGCTGGCCGGGGGATTGAGGCGCTGTTGAGCGCACGCAAGTTGCCGGCCCCCAGAATCAGATGGTGGGAGATTGTTTTGGCTTTGGTGATGCTTGCGTACGGTGGTGGTCTGGCAGTTGCGATGGTTGCCGGTGGCGAGTTGTTCGAGACCCCTTTGTGGCGAACTTTCGTGCTTATTGGGCTGATGTGGTTTTCGTTGGGCGTGAGCGTGGTGTTGGCGGGTTGGTGGCAACGACGGCTCCGCAGAGCGGCGTCGAAGGTCAAGTTGAGCTAGGATTCGGTCCAAATTGTTCGTACAAGCCTCAAAAACTCCAAAAGCTGCTTTTGAAAATGATTCTTGACAGAAAATGAGAATATGGTTACCCTACGGTTACCTCAGTTGTACGTCCTGTTTGATGGGTCCTCACTGAGCGCGAAAGAGCAGAAATGATACACGACGATAAAAGCCAACTCGGAACGATGCCAAGGCGAATTATGGTCGCGGTATGCTTGTTCGCGCGGCTTTAAGAAAATCCGCCTAAAACACATCGATTAGAGCTATTCACCGCGGGAAAAGTGTTTTCCGGGATGGTGAAGTTCACGCGCACTTCTGGCCGCGAGGGGATATGTCCTGGTGGCTTGAATGCTGGTTCACCGTGAACAGGCTTCTTCCCGGCATTTCCAGCTGCGGATTGGCGAATCGATGTGGTGTTAACTTGTTGGTACTACTGGTGTGCCCGAAGCACGAATGGCACGGGTGCAACGTGGATGGCCGGTTCCTCTGTCACGGGAAGCCGGGGGTGCGCGGCAGGTAGTTGTTAGAGAACTTCGTTGGGGACACGCCCGGACCTTCCAAGTTGGGAGGTGGTTTTGCCCGTAGGGAACGGCAAGCACGAAAATCTCGGACCACTTCCTGACGCGTCGTCCGGCCAATAGCGGCCGGGAAAAAGCCTAGACGATGGAGTTAGCGCGCTCAACAGCGGCGAGATAGCAAAGTGGGATCCTATCTTCGGGGCAATTCAGCCGGCTTGCAGCAGAAGAAAGAGCGGGCCAATCGGCGCGCTCATAGGAAAGCATGGTGATGTAGACATCTCTGAACTCATTCGCGCCACCGCAAAGAGCCTGACGGACCTCGGCGGACACCGGAAGATACGAGAGGATTTCGTGGATGGGGCGGTCGAGCATCGCGTCGGTGACGGAAAGCAGACCCATCAGAAAGAGATCGGAGCTTTTGGAAGCCATGTGAATGTGCTTAGAGATTTCCTCGCAGTAGTAACCGCGGGTGAGCGCGGTGCGAATGAGTTCATGGGGTTTGTTGCCGGACATGGCGACCACGGCGACGATGGAAACCCAGCGGCGAAACTCGGTTTCGCCGAGGAGTTGGACGGCGTCGCGAATCTCGTGGATTTCCGTGCGCAGGGCCAGCAACGGAGAATTCAAGTAGCGCAGCAGTTTGTAGATGAGCGAAGGCTCCTGCTTGAGGATGGATTCGATCTTGTCGACGGACAGTTCGGGCGTGGAAATCGCCTCCAGAAGGCGCACATAGACTAGCTTGTTGGAGGGAATCTCACGGCCTTCGAGGACGACCGGCTTGGCGAAGAAAAATCCCTGGAAAAGGGTGAAGCCAAAGGAGCGGGCAGAAGTCAATTCCTCCTGAGTTTCCACTTTTTCGGCGAGTAGCTGAATCCGGCCGCGATAGCGGTCCGCGACAATCCGGCGGGCATCGCAATCGGAAGCACGAAAATCGATTTTCAGATATGTGGCCAAGTCGAAGAGCGGCTGCCACTTGGGCTGATCGAGGAAGTCGTCCAGTGCCAATACATAGCCTATTTCGGTTAGCTCCTTGCAGGCTTTTACGACGTCCGGTGTGGGCAAAACCGTTTCGAGGATTTCGATGACGATCCGATCCTTAGGCAGGAGTTTGGGAGCGCCTCGCACGAGTGCGGATTCGTCGGCATTGACAAAGGCCTTGGCGGGCCCGGTCAGCGTTTGCAGATCGAAGAGCATGGTGGCGTCGACAATGACACTGCTGGAAGCGTTTTCGCGGAACTCGAAAACGTTACGCGCGCTGGCACGGAAGAGCAGTTCGTAGGCCACCACCTTCATGCGTTGGTCGAAAATGGGCTGGCGAGCGATATAGCGTTCGAACATGGCGGTTGTTCACCTGGACGCTGAATAGGCGTCCCAAATGCGGTTCCTGCTTTTTGTTGAGTTCGTGAGCGGAGACTCATGGAGCACTGATCACGTCCCGGGCCGCTTGATTGGCGGCGGCAAAGCAAACGGGCATAGCGTCCTCGGGAAGAGCTAGGCGCTCCATGTAGGCCACGAAGTCTTGCCATTGTGCCTGCTCATAAGCCAAGACAGCATCCAGCGCATTGCGCAGCGAATTGCCCGCGCCGCGAAGAGCTGCGCTGAGTTCATTGGACAGCGGGAGTTCGGCAATGATATCGCATAGCGCCTGATCGAGAATCGCGGGCGTAAGGGATAGCAGCCCGACCAGGAAAAACTCGAAGATATTCTCGCGTTGCTTCATGCGTTGCGCGATCCCCTCGCAGAGGAAGGCGCGAGTCAACGCCATGTGAATCAATTCGCTGGGCTTTTCCGCAGACGGCGTGATTACGGCAACCAACGTGGCCCATCGCCGAAAGACTTGCTCGCCGAGCAGCGCGATAGCGTTAGCCACGGAGCGAATTTCGACACGGCGCTCCATAATCGGCGAGTTGAGATAGCGAAGCAGTTTATACGTGAGACCAGGATCATGCTTGAGAATAATCTCCACGGCGGGAATATCCAGTGGACTCTGCTGCACAGTGCTGAGCAGTTGCAAAGCACTTATTTTGGAGTTGGGAACGCCGCGGCGACGAAGAATCTGAGGCTCGAGAAAAAAGAACCCCTGAAAGAGCAAATAGTGAAGTTTGCGAGCGCGGTCATATTCATCCCAGGTTTCGGTTTTCTTGGCGACGAGTTTTGGGTCGGTGGACACATTGCTCGCATACTTACGGCCGATTTCGGCTTGGAGTTCCGGTGTGGTGGTGCGGAAATCCACTTTGAGATACGAACAGATGGGGACGAGAGGCCGTTGCTCGGGCAGATCCGCAAAGCCATCGAGAGCCAGAGCGTAACCCATGGCGCGCAGTCCTTCGCAGGCGGCAACTACTTCACGGGTGACGACGGTTGATTCGAGTATCTCAATCACTGTCTGTTTGCGAGGTAGCAGCAGGGCCGCGCCGCTTACTAGCTCCGAACCGCTGAAGTTGAGGAATGCTCGCGTATTGCCGACCAAATCAGACCAATTGAAAATCATAGTGCTGTTGGCGATGACGTGAGAAGTCGCGGCAGAACCCCTGAAAGTGTCCTTGGTGTCCGACTCACGGAACAACAGTTCATAGCCCCACACTTGCAGGCGAGTATCCAGAATCGGCTGGCGCGCTATAAAGCGATCGTGCAAGGACAATCCTCCGAGCGGCGAGGCCTAGCAAAGCCTTGCCGATCCTGGCTTTTGCAGCTTTAAGCGCAGCTTGAGAGGAAGCTTGCGGAGGGGGACCCGCCGGTATTATCTCAGGTTGGGGCGGACATGGAGTTAAGGAATTCGTTGTTGCTTTTCGTCTTAGTTAAGCGCGAGAGCAGCAACTCCATGGCTTCGACAGTGGAAAGCGGGCTGAGAACTTTGCGGAGCACCCAAACGCGGCTCAGCTCGTCGGGCGGAAGCAGGATCTCGTCCTTACGAGTGCCGGAACGCTGGATATCGATGGCCGGAAAGACGCGTTTATCCGCGAGACGGCGATCCAAGTAGATTTCCATGTTACCGGTGCCCTTGAACTCCTCGAAGATGACGTCGTCCATGCGGCTGCCGGTGTCAATCAGCGCGGTGGCGATGATGGTGAGCGAGCCGCCTTCCTCAACGTTACGGGCGGCAGCGAAGAAACGGCGCGGGCGCTGCAAAGCGTTAGCGTCGATACCGCCGGAGAGGACTTTGCCGGACGGCGGAGTGACGGCGTTGTAAGCGCGAGCCAGGCGGGTGATGGAGTCGAGCAGAACGACCACGTCGCGCTTGTGCTCCACCAGGCGCTTGGCCTTTTCGAGGACCATTTCCGCGACTTGAATGTGCCGCTGCGGCGCTTCGTCGAAAGTGGAGCTAATGACTTCGCCCTTGACGGTGCGCTGCATGTCCGTAACTTCTTCGGGCCGTTCGTCGATGAGCAGCACGATGAGCGCGACTTCCGGATGATTCGTGGCGACGGCGTTGGCCATGGACTGCAGCATCATGGTTTTGCCGGTGCGCGGCGGTGCGTTAACCAGGCCGCGCTGGCCTTTGCCGACCGGGCAAAGCAGATCGAGAACACGGCCGGTCATGTTCTCCTTAGTCGTCTCCATTTTGAGGCGGCCTTGGGGATAGAGCGGCGTCAGATTGTCGAAGAAGATCTTGTTGCGCGCGACTTCAGGATCTTCGAAATTGACCGCTTCGACTTTGATGAGCGCGAAATAGCGCTCGCCGTCCTTCGGCGGACGCACTTGGCCGGAGACGGTGTCACCGGTGCGCAGGTCAAACTTGCGAATCTGCGACGGCGAGACGTAGATATCGTCGGGGCCGGGAAGATAGTTGTACTCCGGCGCGCGCAGAAAGCCGAAGCCGTCCGGCAGACACTCGAGCACGCCTTCCGAGAAGATCAAGCCGCTCTTCTCCGTTTGCGCGCGCAGGATCTGGAAGATCAGCTCCTGTTTGCGCATGCCGCTGGCGCCGGGAACGTTGTGTTCCTTAGCGATTTTTGCCAGGTCGGTGATATTTTTTTCTTTGAGCTCAGCGAGGCTTATGCTGATTTGATTGTTGCCTTCTACGTTTGTTTCTTTTGCCATATATTCCTAGTTTTTGATTGGTTGAAAATTGACCCTGAAAATCCGGATTATCTACGGGGTGGCGCACAGCACTGGCTAACCAACAAAAAATTTGCCAGGGATGGGCAAACCAGACGTTTTGCAGCCGGAGCAGCGCCGGACCAAAAATCACATTCATCGCCCGTAGAACGGGCAACGCCCAGAACGTCACTGCTCAGTTGGTCAAACTCGTGTCTTTCTCGGCGCTGGCCACAAAAGGTTCCGCGACGGGCGCAACTGCGGGGTGCTCCAGCGGAACGATCGGCCGCTCCAGGGCAACCTGCAACACTTCATCCATGGTCTCTACGAAGTGGATCGTCAAACTAGAGAGGATCTCCTGCGGTATGTCCGCCAGGTCCTTTTCATTATCCTTCGGAAGCAGCACGGTACGCAAGCCCATTCGATGGGCAGCCAAAAGCTTTTCTTTTACGCCGCCGATAGGCAGCACCTTGCCGCGCAATGTGATTTCGCCGGTCATGGTGACATCGCGGCGCACCGGATTCTTTGTCAGTGCGCTGATGATGGACGTGCAGATCGTAATTCCGGCGGACGGGCCGTCCTTAGGGATGGCGCCTTCCGGAACGTGCAAGTGAATATCGATGTTGCGGTAGAAATCTTTCGGCAAGCCGAGTTGATGCGCGCGCGACCGGATATAGCTCATCGCGGCTTGTGCGGATTCCTGCATCACTTCGCCGAGTTTTCCGGTCGGCGTCAGACGGCCTTTGCCTTCCATGATGGCCGCTTCGGTAGACAGCACTGAGCCGCCGACTTCGGTCCAGGCCAAACCGGTGGTCAGGCCAATTTCGTTTTGCTTTTCGAGCCAGAATTCTCGGTACTTCAGGATGCCGAGGAAGTCGTTAACGTTGGCGGGCGTGATTTCGGCTTTGACAGCCTTGCCTTCGGTGACCACCTTGCGGGCCATTTTGCGGGAAATGTTTTGAATCTCGCGCTCCAGGTTGCGGACCCCGGCTTCATGCGTGTAATGCCGGATGATGTGCAGCAAGCCTTCCTGGGTAAACGTAAGGTTGTCGTCGGTCAAACCCGTAGCTTCGCGCGAGCGCTTTACCAGGAAGCGTTTGGCAATCTCCAACTTTTCCTGCTCCGTGTATCCGGGCAAACGCAGGATTTCCATGCGGTCTTGCAGCGGCTGCGGAATGGTATGCAGCACGTTGGCGGTGCAGACGAACATGACCTTAGAGAGATCGTATTCGACGTCCAGGTAGTGGTCCGTGAAGCTGTGGTTGAGCTCGGGATCGAGCACCTCCATCAGCGCCGCCGACGGATCGCCGCGAAAATCGGTGGACATCTTATCGACTTCATCGAGGACGAAGATGGGATTGACAGTGCCGGCCTTCTTCATCATCTGAATGATCTGGCCCGGCAGCGCTCCGATATAAGTACGGCGATGGCCGCGGATTTCCGCTTCGTCGCGCACTCCGCCAAGCGAAACGCGGACGAACTTCCGACCGGTGGCATGTCCGATGGACATGGCCAGTGATGTTTTGCCGACGCCTGGCGGCCCGACAAAGCACAGGATCGAGCCTTTGGGATTCTTGACCAGTTGGCGCACCGCAAGGAATTCGAGAATGCGCTCTTTGACCTTTTCCAGGCCGTAGTGCTCGCGATTCAGGATATCTTCCGCGGCTTTAATGTCGCGAATTTCTTTGGAGCGCTTCTTCCACGGCACCGCCAGCAGCCAATCGAGATAATTGCGGCTGACTGTCGATTCCGCGGACATCGGCGGCATCAATTCCAGCCGCTTGAGCTCCTGCACCGCTTTTTCGTGGACTTCCTTGGACATTCCCGCGGTGTCAATCTTCTTCTTGAGCTCGTCGATTTCGCTCTTCTCGCCGCGGCCCAGTTCTTTCTGAATGGCCTTGAGCTTTTCGTTGAGGTAGTACTCCTTTTGCGCCCGCTCCATCTGGCGCTTCACGCGCGTATTGATGTTGCGATCGACGTTGAGCTTTTCCAGTTCGATTTCCAGGATGTCGCCGATGCGGTTCAGGCGTTCCATTGGATCGGTGGTCTCGAGCAAGTCCTGTTTTTCGTCGACAGGAAGCTGTAAATTCGCCGCGATAGTGTCGGAAAGTCGCGCCGGGTCATCGACACGCGCGGCGGCGATCATGGTGTCGTAATTCAGACTTTGCGAAAGCTTGATGAACTGCTCGTAGAGTGAAGTGATCTTCTCGACCAACTGCTGCACTTGCGGCGAAGGCTCGATGCGCGCCGAAAGCAACCGTACCGTGGCGCGGAAGAATCCTTCTTCGACAGTGATGGAGACCGAACGGGCTCGCTCAACACCTTCCACTAGAACCTTGATGTTACCGTCAGGGAGTTTCACGCTCTGGACGATGTTGGCTAGCGTTCCGACCGCGTAAATTTCTTCCGGCTTGGGGTCGTCCACCGAAGCGTCATGCTGCGTGGACAAGAAAATCTTTTTGTCGCCAGCGAGCGCTTCTTCGAGCGCGCGCACGCTGGCTTCGCGACCGACGATAAACGGGGTCATCTGCTGCGGGAAGATGACCATGTCGCGCACCGGCATCATCGGCACGCGCTTTATCTCCTGCTTTTCGCGATTGAACATTTGGGCCCCTGAACTTTTTTCCACTCCGGCGAAGCCGGAGTCCCCTCAGATCACTCGAAGCCGCCTCAGCCGGCCTTTTCGAGCAAATTCCAGTTAATTTCGCGGCCGCGAACCATGTCCGCGTTAACCACGAAGTCGCGCACCTTCCGTTGCATCGGAAGGTGGTACATCAATTCCAGCATCAGGTCTTCGAGGATCATGCGCAAGCCGCGAGCGCCGACTTTGCGCTGTAGCGCCATTTCGGCAACCGTCTCCAGCGCGTCATCCGTGAAACGCAGACGGACATTCTCAAATTCAAACAGACGTTGATATTGTTTGAGCAGCGCATTCTTTGGCTCAGTGAGAATCTTGACCAGCGCGCCTTTATCGAGATCGTTCATCACCCCGGCAACGGGCAAGCGCCCGACAAATTCCGGAATCAAGCCATAGCGAATCAAATCACCGGGCTGCACGTGTTCGAGCAGCTCGGTATTGCGGCGCTGCGCCGTGGTCGGTGCCGCGTCGGTATGAAAGCCGAGCGAGCGGCGGCCAACCCGCTTCTCGATGATTTTCTCTAAGCCGACGAAAGCTCCGCCGCATACAAACAAAATGTTCGTGGTATCGACCGGCGTAAATTCCTGGTGCGGATGCTTGCGCCCGCCTTGCGGAGGGACATTTGCCACTGTGCCTTCGAGAATCTTCAGCAGCGCCTGCTGCACGCCTTCGCCGGAAACATCTCGAGTAATCGACGGGTTCTCGTCCTTCTTAGCGATCTTGTCGATCTCGTCGATATAGATGATGCCTTGCTGGGCCTTCTGTACATCGCCATCGGCAGCCTGCAGCAACTTCAAAATAATATTTTCGACATCTTCGCCGACGTAGCCCGCTTCGGTCAGCGTGGTAGCGTCCACAATGGCGAAGGGGACGTCCAGCATGCGCGAAAGTGTCTGCGCTAGAAGCGTTTTGCCGGTACCGGTCGGCCCGATCAGCAAAATATTGGACTTGCTCAACTCGATGTCGCCCGGCTGCTTGTTCAGGAAAATTCGCTTGTAGTGGTTGTACACTGCAACAGCCAGCTTCTTCTTTGTGCGGTCCTGCCCAATGACGTAGCCATCCAGAAATTGCTTGATCTCCGGCGGACGGGGTAATCGACGCGCCGGCGCCGCCGCTTGCTCGCGTTTTTCATCCTCCAGAATCGTCTGGCACACGCCCACGCACTCATTGCAGATGTACGCGCGCGGATAATCCGAAGGCGAACTGATCAGCTTCTCCACCTGCTCCTGCGTCTTATGGCAGAAGGAGCAGCGCAATGGCTCGTCGGTGTTGAATTTTTTCACTGGTGTGCAGGCCTCGCCTCCGCTGGGATGCGGCGGAGTCCATAGCGTTTATTCTATCTGACTTTTTCCAAGCGCAATCAGAAAACTCCGGAGTGTACTTACTATTTGGAACCTCTGTTGATTACCGAATTCAGCCCAGAACCTGTTTTCGCCAACTTCTCCGCTGAACTACCGGTGCTTGA
>Ga0207107_1225_pt1 | contig 11443 bp, 8 predicted proteins | sample Alteio_BWMinHeat_75_FD_153555 | JGI IMG/M metagenome (GOLD analysis project Ga0207107, IMG submission 153555) | Enriched cells from forest soil in Barre Woods Harvard Forest LTER site, Petersham, Massachusetts, United States -... | ecosystem: Environmental > Terrestrial > Soil > Temperate forest >... | reverse complement strand
ACGTTCTTTATAGCAAGCTTGGTACAACACACGAGACCGGAGGAGAGTGGCGTTGTCTTTTTGTGTCTAGTGGCGTAGAAATGCACCATTGAGGCTCTCGGCACGTCTATCGTCTTCTGATATGAAACTCGTAAGCGATAACTCGAAGCATCCAACCAGACGAACCATGCCATGTAGGTGCGGATTCCTGGAGCGTGAGGCGAATGACCCGGACTCGCCAATCCGGTTTGACCCTGAATCGAACGAGTATAATTTTGTGTATCGAACGAGCGAAGGCAACGCGGGATCCATGGATATCTACCACTGCCCGTTCTGTGGTGGTAAAGCCCCGAAATCGCATCGGGACGATCTGTTTCATCGACTCTCACTTGCCGAGAAGATACGGCTCAGCAAATCAACAAAGGACCTCCATACGATTGACGATGTCATCGCCGCTCTGGGAGAACCAGACATCAGGGAACCGACCGGGGTGATAATGACAACGCCTGAACGGGACGGGAATCCGGAGAAGACACAAGTGTACCCGATGATGACGTACACCGGGTTATCGAAGGCGGCGAATGTTGTCGTCACCGTCTATGCAAATGACAGTGTGCGAATCCATTTTGAGGGAAAGGAAGTGAAGGCAAACGTAGACTCTTGAGTTTACGACAGATGGTTTAGACTAAAAAGCGGATTAACAATCACAGTTGGGTCTCGTTCACATGGGTAGAACATTGAAAGTCCTTCTCACCGTTGCGCCAGATCCTATTTTAGTCCATCAATTTCGGAACTTTGGCGAGGATGTATATCGACTATTGCAGGATGAGTGTAAGGTTTCCATCGCCGAGATTGATGGTTCGACCCGAGAGTTCTATTTGCGCGGAATTCACAAGTGTGATGTTCGTAGAACGGCAGCTAAAGTACGAAAGATTGCAGAGAAGAACCTGATGATGCAACATTGTAAATGTTAGCGAGATTACAGATAACCGAGATACTTAGCCATTACTGGAGCCATCAGACAGGCGCTAAAAGATACCTCCCATGCGTTATTTGAATGTTTGCGGGCACTGGAAATGGGGGTATAATTTCCCTATATACATTAAGGTAAATATAGATATATCTGCGTCCTGAAATCGGGCGTGTCCCCAATCTCTATAATTGAAGGCACGCCCTAGTTCCCATCCGGAACCTGAGGCGCATCTTTCACCTTTCATGAGCACCTATACACAGTTTCGCAATTTCCTGCTGGGGCCGCCGCGCGATCCGTTTAACCGCCAGACCCAGAAACACATCGCCCTGATTGCCTTCCTCGCATGGATCGGGCTGGGCGCGGACGGGCTTTCCTCGTCCTGTTACGGCCCCGAGGAAGCGTTCCTCGCGCTGGGCAAGCATACCTCGCTCGGCATCTACCTCGCCATCGCCACGGCGTTCACCGTGTTCATCATCTCCATCGCCTATACGCAGGTGATTGAGCTGTTCCCCAACGGCGGCGGGGGGTACCGCGTCGCCACCCGGCTTATCGGGCCGTATGCGGGCCTTGTCTCGGGCTCGGCGCTGATCGTCGATTACGTGCTGACCATCGCCATTTCGGTGGCGAGCGGCATTGACGCGCTGTTCAGCCTCATGCCGGTGGAGCTGCTGCGTTTCAAGCTGCCTGTGGAATGCCTGCTCATCGGCGTGCTGGTCTTCCTCAACCTGCGCGGCGTGAAGGAGTCCATCAAGATACTGATGCCGATTTTCATGGGCTTCGTCATCACGCACGCCTTCCTGATCGTTTACGGCATCATGATGCATGCGCACGGCCTGCCGGATCTGGTGCCGCATGCCATAAGGGAATCGCACGAGATGGCGCTGGCGATGGGCGGGGTATTCGTCGCCTCGCTGTTCCTCAAGGCGTTTTCACTCGGCGGCGGTACTTATACGGGCCTTGAGGCGGTGTCGAACTATGTGACCACGCTCGCCGAGCCGCGCGTGAAGACCGGCAAGATCACCATGCTGTTCATCGCCCTCTCGCTGGCCTTCACGGCGGGCGGCATCATCGTGCTCTACCTGCTCTGGGGCTCCCAGTACCAGGAAGGCCAGACGCTCAACGCGGTTGTGTTCCGCAGCATCATGCAGGGATGGCATATCGGCGGGTGGGAGGCTTCCGGCGCGCTGCTGACGCTGGTGCTTTCGCTTGAGGCCGGGCTGCTGCTGGTGGCGGCCAATACCGGGTTCCTTGCAGGCCCCGCCGTGCTTGCCAACATGGCGACCGATAAATGGATGCCGCATTTCTTCAGCTCGCTCTCCAGCCGCCTTGTGACAAAGAACGGCATTGCGGTGATGGGCGTTTCCTCGCTGCTGGTGCTGCTGCTCACGCGGGGTGACGTGAGCGTGCTGGTGGTGCTCTACAGCATCAACGTGTTCCTTACCTTTTCGCTGTCGCTGCTGGGCCTCTGCAGATACTGGCTCACCGACCGGCGCGAGAAGAAGGGATGGCCGCTCAAGCTGTTTACCTCCGGCCTGGGGCTCGTGGTCTGCGCCAGCATCCTGGTCATCACGACGGTGGAGAAGTTCTTTGCCGGCGGCTGGCTCACCCTGCTCATCACGTCCGGCGTCATCGCGCTGGGCATATGGATTCGCCTGAGTTACGGCAAAGTGGGCCAGAAGCTGGCGCTTGCCGACGAGCTGTTCGCCGAGGCGGGGCAGAAGCCGGTAAGCGATCCGCCGCCGCTTGACCCCACCCAGCAGACCGCAGTGTTCATCGTGAGCAGCTGCATCGGCACCGGCATGCACGCGCTGCTGTGGGTGCTGCGCCTGTTCCCCGGCGTCTACAAGAACTTTGTGTTCGTAAGCGTCGGTGAGGTCGATTCGGGCAATTACGCCGAGAAGGAGCACTGGCAGTCCATGCGCCGGGACTTCAAGCATAGCCTGAAGCATTACGTCAATTACTGCCACGCGCACGGCATGGCGGCCACGTCCTACGTGGCGTTCGGCACCGACGTGGTCGAAAAAGTGAGCGAACTCACGGAAAAGATCGTGAAGGATTTCCCCAAGGTGGTGTTTTTCGCGAGCAAGCTTATCTTCCAGGACGAGAATATCTTTACCCAGTATCTTTACAACCAGAACGGCTATATCATCCAGCGCCGCCTGCATAATCAGGGCTATAACATGATCATCCTTCCCATGCGCATGTAGCCAAAGTCTACTATGCTTGCCGTCTTGCTTGCGTTTTTTACGCTTCCGCTGCTCAGGTACAATAGTGTACGCTCCGCTGCGGTTCCTAAAAAACGCTTCGCATCCGGCTAAGCCTAGCGACTTTGGAGCAGGAAATGTCCAATAAATCTTTAAAGCCCCTTTCGCTCGCGGAGTTCAAAAAACTCCGCCCGCCGCCGCGCAACGTCAACAAGGAGTTCTCCGAGAAGTTAAGCAGGCTCGATCGGTTTGCCATCTGGATCACCGAGCGGGTGGGCACGATCGGCTTTTTCCTCATTATCCTCGTGTGGACGGTGCTCTGGCTGGGCTGGAACCTGGCCGCGCCCAAAAACCTGCAGTTCGACCCGCCCATGGGGTTTGTCTTCTGGCTGTTCATCTCCAACCTGATCCAGCTTCTGCTCATGCCGCTCATCATGGTCGGGCAGAATATCCAGGGACGCCACGCCGAGGCGCGCGCGGAAAACGATCTGGAGGTCAATGTCAAAGCCGAACAGGAAATCGAGGTCATCCTGCACCATCTGGAGTACCAGAACGCCATCCTGATTGCGATGATGGAAAAGCTGGGCTGCAGCGTGGAAGGGATGAAGAATTGACTTAGTGACATGGTGACTTAGGATAATCAGCCGATCAACCAGTCATCCAATCATCCATTCAACTAGTCATCCATCACGCGAACGCCTCTTCCCACGTGCCCGTGGTCGCGGCCTTGGTATATTCGGTGACGCGGTTCTCGAAGAAGTTGGTGTGCTCGACGCCGTTTAATATCTCGTCCATCCACGGCAGCGGGTTCTTGTCGATGCCGCGGTAAAGCGGCTCAAGGCCCAACTGCACGAGGCGGCGGTTGGCGATATAGCGGATGTAGCGCTTGACGTCTTCCGCCTCCAGCCCCTCGATGCCGCCCACGCCGAAGGCGAGCTGGATGAAATTATCCTCCAGCCCCACGATGGTGTCGCAGATCTTGCACAGGTCGCGCTTGAGGCTTTCCTGATCGATCTCCGGGTTCTCGGCGATGAAGGTCTTATAGAGCCGGATGATGGAATCGGTATGCAGCGTTTCGTCCCGCGCGCTCCAGGCGATGATCTGCCCCATGCCGCGCATCTTGCCGAAGCGCTGGAAATTGAGCAGCATCGCAAACGACGCGAAAAGCTGCAGCCCTTCCGTGAAGGCGCCGAACGCGGCGAGCGTGCGCGCGATGGCGTCCTTGGTCTCGACGCCGAACTCGTGCATATAGTCGTACTTGTCCTTCATCTCCTTGTATTTGAGGAAGGCCTGGTACTCGGTGTCGGGCATGCCGAGCGTATCGAGCAGGTGCGAATAGGCGGCGATGTGGATGGTCTCCATGTTGGAGAAGGCCGCGAGCATCATCTGCACTTCCGTGGGCTTGAACACGCGCGAGTAATGCTTCATGTAGCAGTTGTTGACCTCGATGTCCGACTGCGTGAAAAAGCGGAAAATCTGCGTGAGCAGGTGCTTCTCCTCCGGCTTGAGCGAGGTTTTCCAGTCCTTGACGTCGTCGGCGAGGGGGACTTCCTCGGGCAGCCAGTGGATGCGCTGCTGCATCTGCCATGCCTCATACGCCCAGGGATACGCAAAGGGTTTGTAGATGGGCTTGGAGTCAAGTAGGGACATGGCGGGCTCTCTTTCTTTGATTAGTAGTGATCCTGGAATCTCGAATCTTGAATCCCGATCCCGAATCCATTCAAGATTCGTAGATTCAAGATTCCTTTTTTATCTTGCTTCTTGCGGTCTTGAAAACAGGTCGCGCACGCCGAAGACGGGCTGCTCGACGGTGCGGATATGTTGCTCGATATTGCGGCGGTGGAATTCGTCGAGGAAAGGGGACTTGTCCGTTTCCGTGTAGAGCGCCGCATAGAGCAGGCCGCCCAGCGCGTTGCGCCGCCAGAAGCTGCGCCGATCGTGCGAAAGCACGCAGTCGCGGACGTTTTCCGATTCCCCGACATCGAGCACGAAAGGCTGCCGGAACCCCTGCGTGGCGATGACGAACACCCCGGGCTTCTCGTCAAGTTCATAGGGGCTTGAGAACCAACCTTGCACGCGATGGCCCCAGCGCTTGAACAGACTTTCATCCGCGCGAGGGGCAAGTATGGTCACCATGATTCCTCTCCTTTGGCAAGTTGGTGAACGGTGAAAGGCGAATAGTGGATGGTGACTATCTATTCACCATCCACCAATCACCATTCACCCTCTACTGGCAGGCCAGACATTCTTCATAGACCCCGGCCTTATACATAACGGGCGCAGGCTTTTTGATGAGCGACATCTCAAGCTGCAGGCCGGTGCCATCCACCTTATGCGACACCTTATCAGCGCGCTGCATGGAAGTGGAACGGCAGTAGTAGAGGCTTTTCATGCCTTTCTTCCACGCGTGGAAATGCAGCAGGTGCAGGTCGCGCTTGTGGATGTTGGGTGTGAGGAACAGGTTGACCGACTGCGCCTGGCAGACAAAGGGCGTGCGGTCCGCCGCATGCTCGATGATCCAGCGTTGATCGATCTCCGGCGCGGTCTTGAAGACCAGTTTTTCCTCAGGTGAAAGGAAATCAAGGTGCTGCACCGAGCCTTCGCAGGAAGAGATGGAGCTCCAGATATCCTCGTTGTTCATGCCATATTCCTCCAGCAGCACGGTGAGGTGCTTGTTGCGCACGTTGAAGGAGCCCGAGAGCGTCTTCTGGGTGAAGCTGTTGGCGGCATAGGGCTCGATGCCGGGCGAGGAATTGCCTGCGATGATCGAGATCGAAGCCGTGGGCGCAATGGCGAGCTTGTTGGTGAAGCGCTCCATGACCCCGACTTCGGCGGCATCGGGGCAGGCGCCTTTCTCGTGGGCGAGCTGGACCGAGGCTGCGTCGGCAGCAGCGCGGATATGAGTGAACATTTTCTTGTTCCATACCTTCGCCATCACCGACTCAAACGGGATCATCTTGCTCTGCATGTAGGAGTGGAAACCCATGACCCCAAGCCCCACGCTGCGCTCGCGCATGGCGGAATATTTGGCGCGCTCCATGGAGGGGGGCGCGTTGTCGATGAAGTCCTGCAGCACATTGTCGAGGAAACGCATGACATCCTCGATGAAGCGTGGCTCGTTCACCCACTCGTCGTAGGTCTCAAGGTTGAGCGAGGAAAGGCAGCAGACCGCCGTGCGCTCTTTGCCAAGGTGATCCGGGCCGGTGGCAAGCGTGATTTCGCTGCACAAGTTGGAGGTCTTGACCTTGAGGCCCAGCTCCTTGTGATGGGCGGGGATGTGGCGGTTGACGTTGTCGATGAACAGCAGGTAGGGCTCGCCGGTCTCGACCCGCGCCGTCAGCAGCTTTACCCAGAGATCGCGCGCCTTCACCGTATGGATGACTTTCTTTGCCTTGGGGCTGATAAGATCCCACGGCTCGTCCTTCTCCACCGCTTCCATGAAAGCGTCGGATATCGCCACGCCGTGATGGATATTGAGCGCCTTTCGGTTCGGATCGCCGCCGGTGGGGCGGCGGATGTCGATGAATTCCTCGATTTCGGGATGGTCGATGGGCATATAGACTGCCGAACTGCCGCGGCGCAGGGACCCTTGCGAGATGGCGAGCGTGAGCGAGTCCTGCACGCGCATGAACGGCACCACGCCGGAAGTCTTGCCGTTGCCGCGCACCTTCTCGCCGATGGAACGCAGGTTGCCCCAGTAGCTGCCGATGCCGCCGCCACGCGCAGCGAGCCAGACATTTTCATTCCAGAGATTAACGATACCCTCAAGGCTGTCCTGCGTTTCATTTAAAAAGCAGGAGATGGGCAGGCCGCGGTTGCTGCCGCCATTGCTTAAAATGGGTGTCGCCGGCATGAACCAGAGATTGCTGATATAGTGATACAGGCGCTGCGAATGGGCCGGATCGTCCGCATAGTGCGTGGCTACGCGCGCGAACATATCCTGGAAACTCTCCCCTTCAAGGAGATAGCGATCCTGAAGCGTCGCCTTGCCGAAAATCGTGAGGTTACTGTCGCGGGAATGGTCGATGGTGATGGACTGCATTTATTAGATCTCCCCGTAGCTCGCCTGTTATTGTTATTTTGCCTCCCGACGGCAAGAATTTTCTTACTGAATTTGTCGAAAGGCTCGAATTTGAATTCTATAAACCTCCCCAACATATAGTCAAGCGAGATAGATGCAACACAACATATAGTGGATAAATGGGTGTAAACGATGTGCATTGACTGGGGATAGAAATGAAATAAGGATGAGAACAAGAAAGAGATTCAATGGATTATTGATACACTTTTATTCGATGTCCTTTCGCAACCGATCTGGTGCATTTATCCACAGGTTTTTTGATTACTTCTAATCGCATCGTGCTTGCCATGTTGCATTCCTGCACTTATGGAAAATTTATGCCGCCCGAGCAGGCTTGATTCGCAGATAATAATCGACGGTTTTTGCCAGCGCATCGTCAAAGGAAGTGGTGGGCTTCCAGCCCAGCTGTTCTTCCGCTATTTTCACATTGGGCACGCGCCGCGCCACATCCTGATAGCCCTTTCCGTAATACGCCTCGGCGCTGGTGGTGCGGATGAGGGTATTCACTTTCTCAAAGCCCCGCTTCGTTTTCACAAGCGCGAGCAGTTTCCGGGCGAGCTCCTTGATCGAAACTTCGTTGCCGGGATGGCCGATATTGAAGATGCGGTTATCGGCACAGCCTTTCCTGTTTTCAATGATGCGCATGAGCGCGTCGATGCCGTCGTCTATATAGAGGAAGCAGCGCTTCTGGTGGCCGTCGCCTACGATCTGGATGTCACGGTTATGGAAGATGTCGCTTAAGAACTGCGAGACCACGCGGCTGTTCGTGCCTTTGTTGGACCAGACATTGTCGAGCTTCGGGCCCATCCAGTTGAAGGGGCGGAAGAGGGTGAAATTCAGGTCGCCGCGCGCGCCATAGGCGTAAATAACGCGATCCATCAATTGCTTGGAACAGGAATAAATCCAGCGCTGCTTGTGGATGGGCCCGGTTACCAGGCGGCTTTCTTCCTCGTCATAGGGCAGATCCTCGCTCATGCCATAGACCTCGGAGGTCGAGGGGAAGATGAGGCGTTTCTTGAGCTTCACGCATTCGCGCACCACGGAGAGATTGGCCTCGAAATCGAGCTCGAACACCGAAATCGGGTTGCTGATATAGGTGGAGGGAGTCGCAATCGCGACCAGTGGCAGCACCACATCGGCCTCTTCCACCCGCTCCTCTATCCAGTCTTTACGTTCGCGCATATCGGCCTGCTCAAAGGTGATGCGCGGATGATCGACCAGATCGCCCAGCTTGTCGGCGGCGATGTCAAGCGCGGTGATGTGCCAGTCCGGTTTATGGCTGACGATATGTTCGATGAGATTGCTGCCGATGAAGCCGTTGGCGCCTAAGATGAGGAGGTTCATGTTTTGTCCTTATTCGTTACGCCGTCATGGCCCGAGTCGTGCAAGCGACTATAGGGCCATCCATGATGCAGTATGGATTCCCCTATAACTTGCTTCGCAAATTCGGGGAATGACGAATCTTGCGATGACGGATTAAGATAGTTTGAAGAAAAAGTCACGGATTTAAGAAATTTTCGTATCCGGATCATCCTCCGCATATTTTGGCAGGTCGCAATGGACGCATTTGTCGGCAAGCCCTCGACGTCGAAAAATCAAGCTGGTTTGGGAAAATGATTCGCCGCACCTTGGACAAACAAAGGAGTCCGTCAGAAACCATGTATAAAAATATCCACCCAACCATCCGAAAAGTGCAATGAAATCGTGATAACGATTTTGCAGTATGCTGTGTCCCCAAAAAACCACTGGAACAAAGCTTAGTAAGAAAAAGAGATTTATATTACGTAATTTTTTGTATCGCTTCCAACTCTCCGTGTATGGGCCTGTCATACAACGACTCAAGGCCTCACGCCGCATCGCTGCGCTTGCTGCTGACTGTCCTGCGCCTGGGCTTGGCTTCCTTGAGCACTTCTGCCGGTTCGCTTTTGGGCTCTTCGTTTGCCACTTCCCTCGGTTCAACACCCAGCACCGAGCGGATGACAAAACGCGGGCGCTGGCGCACTTCGAGATAGATGCGCCCGACATATTCGCCGATGATGCCAAGCCCGGTAATCGTGACCGAGACCAGCAGGAACATGATGGCAAACAGGGTGAACACGCCTTCGGCTTCGGGGCCTAAGAAGATGCGGCGCAGGAACATATAGAATACGAGCAGGCCGCTCAAGCCCGAGCACGCCATCCCGAAGATGGTGAAAAGCTGGAGCGGGACGAGCGAAAAGCTGGTGAAGAGATCAAAGTTATAACGGATGAGCTTGTAGAGATTGTAATTGCTCACGCCGCCATGGCGCTCTTCGTGCGCGACTTCAACTTCCGCCGGATTGTTGGCGAAATACTGCGCCAGCGCCGTGATAAACGGCGCGCTCTCGCGGGTGTTGACGATAAGCTGGATGATCTCGCGCTTATAGGCGCGCAGCATGCAGCCCTGGTCGCGCATCTCGATCTTGGTGATTTTCGCGCGCACGATATTGGACATTTTCGAGATGAACTTGCGCCACCCGGAATCCAGCCGCTCCGCGCGGTAGCCGCCGACGACATCGTGCCCGGCGTCAATGAGCGCCAGCAGCTTGGGGATTTCCTCCGGCGGGTTCTGCAGGTCCGCATCCAGCGTGACGACGACATCGCCCTTTGCCTGCTCGAAGCCCGCCATGATGGCCGGGTGCTGGCCGTAATTGCGTGCGAACTGGATGACGCGGATGGTGTCGGGGTGGGCGGCGTGCAGGCGCGCAAGGATCTGCTGCGAATTGTCCCTGCTGCCGTCATTGGTGAACACCACCTCGTAAGGCTTACCGAGCTTATCCAGCACCGGCAGCAGGCGCGAGCAGAGATGATCGAGATTGGCGGCTTCGTTGTAGACGGGAATGACGACAGAGAGATACATGGAAACCTCTATAAACTGATTTCTGCGGGCGCCTGCTTCGTCGCCGCCGTCCTCGAATCCGCACGTGACTCACGTGTACGCTTGCGGTTCTCCGGGCGGCGTCTTCTATCACTCGCCACGCATAGATGAAGTTTCTAGAGGTTTCCACCAAAAGATTCCAATTATTCTTTTGTATTAATATCTCTAATAGCTAAAATATCCGGTCAAGGCCGGATTCAATTAAGTGAAGAAGGGCAGGCAGCGGGCCCATACTCTGCGGCCAGCTAGCGGCGGGGCGCGGTGTTTTTACTGGAAGGGCTGATATTTTTTTCGCGTACTTCCGCTTCCAGCAGCGAGGCACGCCAACCCTCGCCTTCAGCACGCAGTGCTGCTGCGGTTCTCATCGTATTCGCGCGTTTTTTTGACTCTTTCAGATAAATATCCCGCTTCCGATCCGGCATAAATTCAGCCGTGCGTTCGTCAATCTGTGACATCGCCTTTAATGGTCCAACTTCGTCCACGGTGTTACTCCACTCGGCGTTGGGCGAGAGCGGATAGGTAGTACTGGGTTTATGGATTTCCCGGTAGGTGCTTCCCAGCCAGTCTGAGCAATGCAGCTCCAGCCGCTCCAGTCCGTCGGCAGGTGCGTGACCATGGGTAAGCAGCCTGTCAGGCGTTACCAGCGTTAAACCGTTCATGGCGTCAGCTACACTCATACCGCCATGAATGGTCGCCTCGCGCAGAGCGTGATCGCCCGGAGAGATACTGCGGAACAGCCGATGGCTGGTGATTTCGGCGAAATAGGTGATGGCTTCATTCACGCCACGGCGCTCCGCGCCGCTCGTACAATGGGCCAAGGCCTGTTGCTGCATTTCCCCCAGATCCTGATAAATTTTTGACGCATAAGCGAGCATATGATCCTTACGCTTGGGGGATTCTTCAAACAGGCGACGCAGAATCTGGGCGTGAAGACCCATCGCATGATCTTCCGAAGAGTCGCCAGTGGTATTTCCCATTTTCTTTGCCTTGGCTGCAGGGTGATTAGGCTCGGCAAAATCTATCCCTACAGATATCCTTCCGTCTTGCAGTTGATGCAGATAATCATGCTCCGCCATGTCCGCCGTTTTAAGATAATCCTTTCCCAATACTTTAAATTTCTCTCGTGGAACGCCATGCTCACAAAGCATATCGACCGCGCCTGCGTCCCATGCAAGAACGGGAGATCTGAGTTCGCCTTTAGAAAGATTTTTATCCAAAAAACCGTAATAGGATTGAAAGCGCGTGGTGCTCTCATTGCCGCCGGGTCGAATTAATCCCCCGGAATTCAGCTCTTCAGTGAAATCCACAAG
>Ga0207107_1224_pt1 | contig 11509 bp, 7 predicted proteins | sample Alteio_BWMinHeat_75_FD_153555 | JGI IMG/M metagenome (GOLD analysis project Ga0207107, IMG submission 153555) | Enriched cells from forest soil in Barre Woods Harvard Forest LTER site, Petersham, Massachusetts, United States -... | ecosystem: Environmental > Terrestrial > Soil > Temperate forest >... | reverse complement strand
AACCGGGAAAATCATAGGCATTCTTGACGCCCTGCTGAAATGCGAACGTGCGGATGTTATTTCCGTAATCGAAGGTCACCGCGCCCAGCTTCTGCAAGTCCAGCATGCCTTGCACATGTTGCGCGATAGCCGCCAGCGAGCGCTTCTTATATTCGTCAGGATTTTTCTTGCGCAGTCCCACCGCCGCTTCCAATGTCATGCCGTTCGGCACGTACCCGTTCAGCGGATCGTGCGCGCTGGTCTGATCGGTCAGCAGATCGGGCAGCACGCCACGCTTGGCCAGCTCCGGAATCAAGTCCGCGCAATTGCCCACCAGACCGACCGAAGTCGCCTCCCGTTTGCGCACGGCATTTTTCAGTATGCGCAGCGCCTCGTCGAGGCTGGTCACCATCACATCGCAGTAGCCGGCCTTCACGCGCCGCTTGATTCGTTCCGGGTCCACGTCGATTCCCAGGAACGCCGCGCCATTCATCGTCGCGGCCAGCGGCTGCGCGCCGCCCATGCCGCCCATTCCGCCGGTGACCACCAGCCTGCCGGCCAAGTCGCCGCCAAAATGCTTCTTCGCCGCGGCCGCAAACGTTTCGTAAGTCCCCTGCAAAATTCCCTGCGTGCCGATGTAAATCCAGCTACCCGCCGTCATTTGGCCGTACATCGTGAGCCCGGCGCGGTCTAGCTCGTTAAACTTCTCCCAGTTGTCCCATTGACCAACGAGATTCGAGTTACACAGCAGCACGCGCGGCGCATACTCATGCGTGCGAAAAATTCCCACCGGCTTGCCGGATTGCACCAGCAGCGTTTCGTCCCCCGCCAACTCGCGCAGCGACTTTACGATGGCGTGGAAGCATTCCCAATTCCTCGCCGCGCGCCCGGTTCCGCCGTAGACAATCAGCTCCGCCGGCTTCTCCGCCACCTCCGGATCGAGATTGTTCATCAACATCCGCAGCGCCGCTTCCTGCTGCCACCCTTTGCAGGAAATCTGCGTCCCCCGCGCCGCGCGAAACGGCCCCCTCGACAATCCCACTTCGGCCTTTTCGCCCGATGCCGTCACTCCCATGAATTTTGCTCTCCATCGCTCATACTAACCCACGCCACCCCCTTTTGCATCCGCTCCCACCCCGGCCTGCCTGCGCAACCCGCAGGTCCCGCCGTCTTCTTGCTTGCAGTCGCGGCGATTGCAAGTGCCATCCCCGGCGCGCGAGTCCTAAGCATCGACCCGGCACGGACACTTCGCCTGGACTGAGAAACCATACGCCCGTCGTACTCCGAAATTTGTATTGACACGGTAATCGCCGCTGTAGTAGACTATTTCCGTTCAGAAGTGCGTCTTGCCTTCGGCGAGGCTCCCCCAAAAATCCCAAAATCTAATCTTCTTTCTGGAGACTTCTATGTCCACCAATCACTCCAAGGACCGTTCCTCTTTGTGTTCGTTCATGTTTGTCGACGGCCGCCACTGCCGCATTCCACGCCAGACCGGCCATCCGTATCTCTGCGCCTTCCACGCCCGCAAGGATGCTCAAGCCCTTGCGGGCCAGGAAGCCGGCGAGGAGATCGCCTATCATCTTTCCGGCAGCTACGTGTCCGCCTGCGATCTCAGCTCCGCCCTCGGACGCCTCTTCTCCGCTGTCGCCCAAGGCCAAGTGAAACCCAAAACCGCCTCCACCCTCGCCTATCTAGGCCAAACCCTCGTGCAAGCCCTGCCCCTCGCCCAGCACGAATACATCAACGCCTTCGGCGCAAACTCCTGGCGCGAAACCATCCGCACCTCCCACGAACAGTCTGCCGATCACACGTCGCCCGATGACGACGCCGACGACGCCCCTTCGCCTGTGCCAGAACAGGAACCGGACTCGGCCTCAGCTCCTACTCCCGCCGCTGCATCGGACGCACCTCCCGCCTCCGAATAGGACGCAATTCATCCTTCATTTAACCTATTTAGAATTGACACTTGTAAAAATGTATCAAAACAAGTGCTGTAACCGGGACGTTGTACTTTACGCAAGGTAAGTGCCAGCGTAGACTCCCCTTAAAGCCAGAGGGGAAAGGCGTTTACGCGTCATGGAACCTAAAAAGCATTATCTTGAGCTTGGCATCGAATTTTGTCTGGAACTAGCGATAGGGCTTTACCAGTTAGGTGCCGAGCAGATGGATTTACCTCACAATTTTTGGGTCGGTCTGGTTTTATGGATTGCAGCCACGGCGGTAGCCCTTCGTATGTTGTGGATTTTTCCAGGCATCGAACGGTTGAATCCGAAACTCAAGGTTGCGATTGCGAGCGTAGCCGTAGCCTTGCTTGTTTTCATTACGCGGACTCCGGTTACCAGCGCATATAAGAAGGCAAAAGCCCACGACTTGTCAGCGCACGAAATGCCTGTTCATCACCAGCAAGATAGCAAGCCGACCGACCCCAAGCCAGAGGAGAAAACGTCACAACAAAAGGGAGAGTCCGCCAAGAAAACAACCCCAAAGCCTAAGACCGAACAGCCGAACATCCGTGTTGGGCCTATTGAGCAAGGTCCTTGCAGTAATGCCCAAATAGGCGGAAGCAATAATCAAGCCACGACAAATTGCACCGTAAACCCCGACGTGAATCCGTACGCCCCAGTTGTGACCTACACTTACCATGGAGTCAGACATATAACACAAGGCGTCCAGCGTAGTACTGACGACGCCTTGTCTCTGATTTGGGACCAGCTTTCAGCATCTTTGAACCGGGGCGATTTCAAGACCGTAATTACAATTGCCGACAGACAGATTGCTGAAAATCCAGGATGGCTGGCTCCATATGTCTTTTCCAGCAACGCGTATGCCAAGCTTTGTAACAAAGAAAAAGCGATTAAACAGCTAGAACATGTCGAAATGGCGGTCAACAAAGGCCAATATGAACTAAAAGACAAACCAGTATATGACAGTGCACTTTCTTATCTTTCGCAACTGCGCAATGGGAATCCAGAAGGCTGTCCCTAAGCGGTATCGTAGACCTTGGCTGTAAGGGTCTTTGTATTCGACGTGCCGAGAAAAGAGCAATTTGACGAGCGTATCGCGGAAAAGATGAGGGTTTTTGCGGTTATTGAATCGGAAGGGTTGGCGGAGGTGCACCAAGTCATGGAAGAAAAAGAAGTGCACTTCGGAAGGGAACATGTCGGGACCGCAATCACTCTTGGTGCGGAGTTTATAGCCGTGAAATACGGGGTCGTCTGGCTGGCATGGCTCGCGGCGCTTTTCGCCTGCTTAGCAGTCTGGGGTTATACGAAAAAATTAGCCCGTAACCACGCCAAAAGCGGCTGGGGAATTCGTGTAGTAGCTGTTCTTTTCGTGTTGATGGCTACGTATTTTGTGACGATGCCCAGGAAGCACGCAGCGGTTGCGATCAACGGCAATCCGACGGCTTCGCTAGTGCCGCCGCAAGGCGAACCCGCCGTAGATCCTGATCCGGCGCCCAAGCCCCCAATGAAAAAGACGCCGATTCTTTCGCCAGAACAGCAGCAATCTGGAAAAGACAATGTACAGACCGGCCCAATAACAACGGGGCCATGTAGCAACGTTTTCAGTGGTGGTAATGGCAACCAAGGAAGCATAAATTGCACAGATGTACCGCCCCAGATCACCACTACCAAACTCAGTGAGAATGTCCTCGACGACGGCCTTTTCAAGACAGAATTTAGATTGGATATTATTGCAAACAAAGCATTCTTGCTTCATGTTAGGACAAGTGCTCCGAATCTTGTCGACTACCCCAAGATTGATGACGTGCGGCCCTCCGAACAAGGAGGAAAGGCATTCCAGGCCACCAGCATAAATGGCCTTGGGTATATAGAGACGGATTACAGCAATATCGAATCTGGCAGCTACATCGTCACGGTCAAGACATTGAAACCAAACACAGTGCGGATCGATTGCCGATGACCTAAGCCACCGTTCCGGTAAAATGTTTTCATTCGAGATTTGGAGAGTCAATTAGTTTCGGTATGGGGCGGGTGGCGAAGAGATATCGCGATGCGTTTCTCGTTTACTGGAATCGAGGCATAGAACTAAGGCGGCGTGCCGCACCTTTTAAGGGTGCGGAGGTTGACGCTTCTGTATCAGCGGGTTCCATGCTCTAACCGATTTTCTACGATTGCAGATTGGAAGCTAAGGCTCACCTGCAAACGGTACCGCATCGGTCCCTGACTAACTACCTTTAGAATCAACACTTGCAAAAGTGTATCAAAACAAAGCACTTTAACTACCTTTAGAATCAACACTTGTGAAAAAACGGGGGGAGGGGGGCCAAGCCCGTTTTGGAGTGCGGCGGTCTTGCCGCCGCTTTTACGCCGTAAGCCCCGGCACCGCCCCTGTAGCGCAGGGCGGAGTCCGCGGAGCCCTGCGGCTTTTCCAGGACAGAAGCTCAATGCCCACCCGCGGTGCTGCACCGATGAAGAACTGATAACCGAGGACACATTGCGCCGCCAAATTCGGTAGGGTACAGTGACTTCACGCCATGAACTACGGCACGCTTCCCTCCCGATTTCTCAATGCTATCGATTCGCGCCCGAACTCCCGCGCGCAGATGTTCCGTCACGCCGACAGTACCTGGGAATCCATTTCATCAGCGGAACTGCTGCGCCGCGTCGCCGGTCTTTCCATGGCGCTGGTCGAGCTGGGCGTGAAGCCCGGTGATCGCGTGGGCCTTTTCGCAGCCAATCGCCCCGAATGGCACACTGCCGATTTCGCCATCAACGGCTCCGGCGGCGTCACCGTCCCCATTTATTTCAACGAATCGCCGGACCGCCTAACCTACATCCTCAAGCATTCCGGCGCGCGCGTGGTCATCGTGGCTGGCGCGGAGCAGTTGCAGAGGCTCCTGCCCTGCCGTGCGCAATTGCCCGAACTCGAGCACGTCATCGTTGCCGATGCAGACGCCGATGTGCCCCCCGAGTGCCTGCGCTACGAAACGCTGATCGCTTCCGCTGGCGGCGCCGAAATTGCCGCCTACCGCATGCGCGCCGCACAAGTGCTCCCCGGCCAGTTGTGCACCATCATTTACACCTCCGGCACCACCGGCGAGCCCAAGGGCGTGATGCTCACGCACAACAATATGTCGTCCAACGTAACCGACTCCTGCGCCACCTTCGATTTCAAGCCCGCGACCGACGTCGCTTTGTCCTTCCTGCCGCTGGCCCACGTTTACGGCCGCATGCTGGACTACATCTACCTCTTCAATGGCGTGAGTGTCGCCTATGTCGAAGCGGTGGACCTCGTCCCGCAGGCCTTGCTCGAAATCCATCCTTCGGTCATCGCTGCCGTGCCGCGTTTCTTCGAAAAAATTTACGCCAAGCTGATGGAGCAGGGAAGCGAAGCCACCGGAATCAAGCGCACCCTGTTTGATTGGGCCATCGACGTCGCCAGGCGCGCGGCTCCCTGGCGCACGGGTGCGAAGGGCGCGAGCCCGCTCCTCAAGGCCCAGTGGGCCCTTGCCGACAAACTTGTTTACAAAAAAGTCCGCGCCGGAACGGGTGGAAAATTGCGCATGGTCTTCTCCGGTGGAGCGCCGCTTTCCAAGGAACTCGCCGAATTTTTCTGGTCCATCGGCATCCCCATTTACCAGGGCTACGGCCTCACCGAGACTTCGCCCATCCTCACCTCCAACTATCCGCAAAATCGCAGCGGCAGCTCGGGGCGACCCATTCCCAACGTTCTGATTCGCATCGCGGAAGACGGCGAAATCCTCGCCAAAGGTCCGTGCGTGATGCAGGGCTATTACAAAGGCACGGACGCCACGCGCGAAGTCCTCGACGACGGCGGCTGGTTCCACACCGGCGACATCGGCTATCTCGACGCCGACAACTACCTCTTCATCACCGACCGCAAGAAAGATTTAATCAAGACCGCGGGAGGAAAATTCGTCGCGCCGCAGCCCATCGAAAACGCTCTGAAGACCAGCCCCTACATCCTGAACGCCATGATCGTCGGCGATCAACGCAGGTTCGTCGTCGCGCTCATCGTGCCCAACGCCGCCACCGTTTCCGCCAGACTGCAGGATCAGGGCGTTCGCCTCGCGTCGCACGAAGAAATGGCCGCGCATCCCGCCGTGCGCTCGCTGATCGAAGGGGAAGTGAAGCGCCTCACCGCGCATCTCGCGCAATGGGAAACCATCAAGCGCTTCGCTCTCCTCCCCGAAGATTTCACCTTCGACAACGGCAACCTCACCTTCACCCTCAAGCTCAAGCGCCGCGTCGTCGAAAAAAACTATCGCGAAATCATCGACAAGCTCTACACGGATTCCTACGAGCCTGTCCCCTCCAAGTCCAGCCCCTAAGTTCGACACCCATCGAGTGGCACAGCCATTTCTGGCTATCCGCCGCGTCGGACGCGTGTCATTCTGAGCCCATCCGACGAGGATGGGCGAAGAACCTCAATGAACCCATGACTCGATCTCGAGACCTCGAAGGAAGTTTTAGAACACTGACAGCACTCTGCGCATCCCCTCCGCAAACTCCTCCTCCCGCGCGATCAAGCTCACCACCAAATATCCCTCTGCCGCAAAATCGAAAAAATGCCCCGGATGAACGTAAACATCCCCCTTGGTCAGCAGCTCGATCGCCAATTCCTCGTCACTCCCCGTCGCCGGCACGCGCAACACCGCGTACCATCCGCCCTCCACCTCGAATCGCTCGCACGCTTTTTGTTTCGAGAGCTGCCGGTCCAACTCCGCCAGATTCTTGCGCACACGCTCCATCACCTGCTTCTGAAATCCGTGCCTCTGCCCCAAAAACACCGGCGTAGCCAACTGCACCGGCGCATTCGGCGAAAGGTACGTATCCGCAATCACCTCCAGCCTCTTCAGCGCCTGCTTCTTCAACTCCTCCGGCCCACTCGCAATCACCCAAGTCATTTTCATCTGCGGCAACCCCGCAATCTTCGAGAGCCCGCTCATCGCAAACGTAAGCGCGCCGACATTGCGGGCGAAAGTGACCGGACGCGTATCGCTCAGCCCGAAATCCAGAAACACTTCATCCGCGATAAGCGCCATCCCGCGCGCCGCGCAAAGCTCATTCAGCTTCGCTAATTCTTTCTCTTTAGCGAAATGTCCAGTCGGGTTGTTCGGGTTCACAACGATCACGCCTCGCGTCCGCGCAGTGATCGCCTGCTGCAAACTGTGGAAATCAATCTGCCACCCGTGGTCGTAAACCAGCGGATAACGCACCAGCTCCACGTCTTGAATGTCCGCAAGAAATCCGAACAGCGGATAACTCGGCGCGGGAATCAGCAACTCATCCCCAGGATTGCAAAGCAGGCGGAAAACGAAGGAGTACGCTTCGCTCGTGCTCGTGGTGAGAAAAATATCGTCGGCCGAAACCTGCGCGCTGAAACCGGAATAATATTCCGTTACCGCGAGCCGCGCAGTCTCCAGCCCCTTGGGATTTGGCTCGTACTTCAACGCCGCCGGATTCCGCAGCGCCGCAAGAATCACTTCACTGTCGAACGCGAAACCGCACTCGGTAGGATTCGACGCGGTCAAATCGCAGAGCCGCTTGCCGCTGGCTCGATGCCGCGTCAGCGCTTCACTCAATCGATTCCCGGCCAGATTCCAATTCGTCCGCTCAGCAAACATCTACTCTGCATTTTCTGGTCGCATCGTTCACAACACCTTCCCATCCGCATCCATCAACCGCACTTCGCCCAGGTTCAACTCCTTTACCCCGGCCTCAATCTTCGTGCGGTCGCCCACAACCACCCAAATCATGTTGTCCGGATGCACCACCACCTTCGCCGCGTCATTCAAATCGCTGGTCTTCAGTGCGCGCACCTTCCCCGCATACGTCTGGTAATAATCGTCCGGCAAACCGAAATGAATCAGGTCTGCGATCGACTGGCCCACGGAATCAATCGTCTCGCGCGAACCCGGCAAGCTCAGCGTCTCATTCGCCTGAATCTTCGCAAGCTCTTCCGCCGTCAGCGGCTTATCCGTCAGAATCCCCCGAAATTCCTTGTTCATCTCCGACATCGACTCCTTGGTCTTGTCCGTCTGAACTGGCGCAATCGCGATGAACGGCCGCTGCCCGCGCGCCGCCACCAGCCGGGTTTGCGTGCCATACGACCAGTGCTTGTCCTCGCGCAAGTTCATGTTCAGCCGCGCCGCAAAGTTTCCGCCCAGGCCGTCGTTCATCGCCTCGATCGCAATCTCCTTCGGATTGTTCGTCGGCGGCGCAATGTGCCCGGCGATGATCACGGATTGCAGCGCTCCCGGCTTGTCCACCAGATACACCACGGACTTCGGCGCTTGCTGCACAGTTCCAATATTTTTCGGCGGCACTTTCCCGGCTTTCCATCCCGCGAACAATTTCTCCAGCTTCGGCGTCACCTCCGCGAGCGTGGTATCGCCGACGACGATCAACGTCGAATCGTTCGGCCGAATCCACACATCGTGGAACTTGGCCAGATCCTCCCGCGTCATCTTCGCCACGCTCGCCGACGTCCCCGATCCCGTCAGCGGATTCCCATATGCGTGCTGCGCGCCATAGAGCAGCCCCGGAAACACCCGAAGCGCCATCTGCACCGGAGTGTTCTTCTCGCGATCGATTGCTGTAAGCTGCAGCTTTTGCTGCCGCTTGAAATCCGCATCGGGAAACGACGGATTCAATATCACGTCGGCAAAAAGCTCCAGCGAAGGATCAAGCTTCGACTTAAGCGCCGACAATCGCACGGTGGACATATCCAGATTTGAATTCGCGCGCAGCTCCGCTCCCAGCATCGCCAGTTGATCGCTGATTTCCAGAGCGCTCCGCGTCTTCGTCCCTCCGGTGAGCAGCGCCATGGTCATGCTCGCCGTTCCCGGCGCGGCAAATTCATCCGCGGCGTATCCCGCGTCGCTCGTCATCCAGAAGCTGACTAGCGGCACTTCATGCCGTTCCGCCAGCACAACGCTCAGCCCGTTCGAAAGTTTTGCGCGCTGCAACTTCGGCAGCTTCAGCTCCGGAGGTGTGCCGATCTCCGGCGCCTTCGAACGGTCCGCGCCCGCCGCCGCCGTTTTGTATTGCGGGAAGGGAAGCACTTCCAAGGTGTAAACGCCGTCCGCCAGCCAGCGATTTGCTGCGGCCTTCAAATCTTCCGCGGTGGCCTCGCGCGCCAACTTCTGCGAAGTCTTGTACGCGTCCGGGCTGCCGCGAAACACTTCACTCTGCGCCAGCCGGTCCGATTTCCCGCCAAACCCGCCGATGCGCTCGACGCCCCGAATGAAATCGGCGTCGTATCCTGTCTTCACCCGCTGCAACTCTTCCGCTGTCGGGCCGTCCTTCAAAAATCGCGCGAGTTCCTCGTCCAACTCCTTCTCAACTTGTCCCACTCCCTGGCCGGGCCGCGCCGTAGCTTGCACGCGGAACTGCCCGCCAATTTCCCGCAAATCCACAAACGCGGATGCATCGGTCGCGATTTGATCGTCGTACACCAGCCGCTTGTAGAATCGCGAAGTCTTCCCGGTCGTCAAAATATCGCTGACCAAATCCAAATAAACGCTGTCCGCGCTGCCATATTCCGGAATATTCCAAGTCTTATAAATCCGCGCTTGCGGCACGCGATCCTGTACCACTTGCCGGTGCGTTCCCGTCATTTTCGCCACCCAAACTTGCTGATGGCCAACGGGCGGCCCCGCGGGAATGTTCCCGAAATATTTTTCCACCTTCTCCTTCGCCGTCTTCGCGTCAATGTCTCCCGCCATCACAATCACTACGTTCGATGGCCCGTAATAGGTCTTGAACCATTCCTTCACATCGTCCATCACCGCCGCGTTCAGGTCCCCCATGTCTCCGATCACCGTCCACGAATACGGATGCCCCGCCGGATACGTATTCTGCGTAATCAGTTGCCGCGACACTGCGTACGGCTGGTTCTCGCCCTGGCGCTTCTCGTTCTGCACCACGCCACGCTGCAAATCCAGCGTCTTCTGGTCGAGCGTGAGAAAGCCCATGCGGTCCGATTCCATCCACAGCGTGTAATCCACCGCCGATGTCGGCACATTCTCAAAATAATTCGTGCGATCGTTGTTCGTCGTGCCGTTCAAATCCGTCGCGCCAATGCGCTCCATGGCCTCGATGTAGCTGCCCTTGGCGTGGTCGCTGCCGCCAAACATCAGGTGCTCGAACAGATGCGCGAAGCCCGTCTTCCCCAACTTCTCGTTCTTCGACCCCACGTGATACCAAGTGTTAATCGCCACAATCGGCGCCTTGTGATCCTCATGCACAATCAACGTAAGCCCGTTATCCAGCACAAATTTCTGGTAAGGAATCTCCACGTCCTTCGTCTGCGCAAACGCCCCCGCCCCAGCAGTGAGCATCACCACCAAACACCCTGCCACCCAGGTCCTCATCGCCACCCTCCATCTCAAAAGTAAGCACAGAAGTGTACTCTTCTCCGCGCCGTCTGTGCACTCCGTGCTGAAAACCTGCAGGACTCAGTTTTCGATACCCGACCAATCCTCCGTTAGTGGGATTGCGGGAAAAGTTTCAATATCCCAAGTCTTTACAGCCGCCGACGTAATTTCGGTCCAGTGGTTCAACCAATACCTTCATCCGCAATTTCCAGATGGTGCAGCCTAGCTTTTCGATGTCCACTGGATAAGGTTCCTTCTTCTCCCTCGCAAGGAATGGTCGAAAATTCACAAGGGTAATTTCCTTCTGGTCTCTCCCCTGACCGACCGTGATTTCCCATTCGTCTCCAAAGTCTTTGTTCCCCCAGTACCGTTCGTACTTACTGTCCCATTTCTGCGTTCGAGAAGGGGTAAGAAATTCTCGGAGTTTGGCCATTTCAGATGATGGAATCTGCGCCTGCTTGAGAGCCAGATTCCTGAAGTCCACCTTTCTCGTAGGGTGTGCCTCTGCGGACCCGTCGGAAAACACGCGGAGATAGATTAGAGTTTCTGTCCGGCTCACATCGTAGGTTGTCACTATGACTTCGAGTATTTGCATTCTTTCAGAATCTTGCGATACCACCGTAGTCGGAACGGTGATTGCTGAGAGAAGCGCGAATAGTCGAAAAAAACATTTCATCCGAGACTGGTGTAACGGACGCACTGACGTTTGCATATATGTTTAGACACCGCCGGCCGATTTTGAGTTTAGGGTAGGTCGTGCTGAAAATGCAGGGGAATGCGAAATTGTGGGATCCAATCAGCGAAGTCCCGATAGAGGCGCCAATCGGAAGCTAACCCGCTACCCGAAATCCTCCCGTCCGTTCTAAAATCAGTGTGAGGTTTAACATGTCCGATTCTCTCGTTATCGCCGGCCGCGCCTTTCAATCCCGCCTGATCGTAGGTACCGGCAAATATCGCAGCTTCCCGGAAATGGCCCGCGCACACGCTGCCTCCGGCGCCGACATGGTCACCGTCGCCGTCCGTCGCGTGAATCTCACCGACCGCACGAAAGAATCCCTGCTCGACTTCATCGACCGCGAGAAAATCTTTATCCTGCCCAACACTGCTGGGTGCTACACCGCGGACGAAGCCATTCGCACGGCGCGGCTGGCGCGCGAAGTCGGC
>Ga0207107_1222_pt1 | contig 11577 bp, 3 predicted proteins | sample Alteio_BWMinHeat_75_FD_153555 | JGI IMG/M metagenome (GOLD analysis project Ga0207107, IMG submission 153555) | Enriched cells from forest soil in Barre Woods Harvard Forest LTER site, Petersham, Massachusetts, United States -... | ecosystem: Environmental > Terrestrial > Soil > Temperate forest >... | reverse complement strand
AGGAATCCTGCCCCGGTGCCGAGCGTGAGTGCGGAGGTCGATGCGCCGCCGTTGAAGCTTGCGAGTCCGCTGAACCATGAAGCGCCTGAGACCGAGAGGAGTGTCGAGGAGGCGTTCCCGAAGATGTTGTTGCCCGAGAAGGTGTTGTTGTTGATGAGGAGCGTTGAGGACGCTGCCGTGATGGTGTAGGTGCCGCCGAGGCCGATAGTGGAGCCGTTCACTGTAATGGCCGATGAAGTGGCGATGACAGCCCCGGTCGCGTTCGTGGAGAGGACGCTGTTGGGGATGCCGAGGGTCAAGTTAGTGGTGGAGGCGGTGGTGGAGAAGAGGTTGGTCGCGGTGAAGACTGATGAAGATGCATTACCGAAGGTTTGCTTGCCGGTGAAGGTGTTGATGTCAGTCAGGATGCTAGAAGACGCAGCGAAGATGTTGATGTTGAGGCTGCCGTCGAAGGAGACGCCGTTGATTGTACGGGCCGTGGCGAGCTTGGTGGCGGCAGTCGAGGTACCAAGGATCTGCTGAGAGAAGGTGTTGGACCCAGAGAAGAGGTTGTTGTCGATGAGGAGTGTCGATGATGCCGCGCCAGCGAGGCTCGTGAGGTAGTCGGTGCCGGGGATGGCAGTCTGGACTCCCCCCGTGCCGTTGCCCTTGAGGAGGCCGGTGAGAGTGGTGCTACCGGTCCCTCCATTCGCTACCGCGAGCGTCCCGCCGAAAGATGAGAGCGAGAGGCAGTTGCCCCCGATCGCGAAGCAACCTGCAGAGAGGTTGATGCCGGTGGCGAAGGTGCTCGTTGCTGCGGTGATAGTCGACGTGGAAACCCCATTTGATACAGAGAGCAGCGTTGTCGAGGCGTTTGCAAGTATTGATCTGACCGAGACAGTGAGGTTACCGTTAACAAGGAGATTTGAACCTATGATCGCAGCCCCGCTCGTTTGCAGAGTTCCTCCGCTTGCGTTAACGACCCCAATACCGAGTCCGCCAGTGATCAGTTGATTCCCTGTCGTCGTTGCGCCGCCGTTTATCGTGAGTCCTCCGTTCTGATTGCCATTGCCGATCGTAGTCGAGGCGTTGAAGAAATTGCCTCCGGTGAAGGTATTGTTGTCGACGAGCAACGTCGAAGAAGCTGCGCCGCTAAGCGATGTTAGATAGCCCTTAGTAAGTCCCCAGGCATCGGCTGAGGTAGTCGAGAAAGCATTACCTCTGTTGAGTGCGAGAAACGCTGAGGCTGAGGTCGTAGAGAATGCATTTCCTTGATTAGTGGCGAGGAAGGCAGCGGCGGAAGTGGTGGAGAAGGCGTTGCCTGTGTTCTGGCCGAGGAAGTACGAGGCTGAGGTTGTCGAGAAGAAGTTGGTGGTCGTTTGCCAGAAGGCAGCGCTTGTCGTAGAGAAGCTTGAAGTGACATACCCTGAGTCATTCGTGAACTGCGAGATATTGCCAGAGGCAAGGTCGCCGGTCGTAATGAGCCCCGTGAGCGTATTGGACCCGGTGCCGCCGTTTGCCACGGGCAATATACCGAAGACATTATTGACGAGTGAGAAGGTGGAGGTGGCAGCGACGAGTCCGGTGGAATTCGTCTGTAAGAATCCTGCACCGAGGCCCAGGGTGAGCGCTCCGAGGGTCGCATTCTGCGATGAGAGGTTGGTCGATGATGCGGTCGTAGAGAATAAGTTGGTCGTGGTTGCGCTGCCAAAGACGTTCTTGCCTGTGAATGTATTGTTGTCGACAAGGAGCGTAGATGATGCCGCGCCGGAGAGGGATGTGAGATAGCCCTTGGTGAGTCCCCAGGCATCGGCTGAGGTCGTTGAAAATGCATTGCCCTTATTGAGCGAGAGGAAGTTACTTGCTGAGGTTGTACTGAATGCGCTGCCCTGATTCTGTCCGAGGAAGAAAGCTGCTGAGGTAGTCGAGAATGCGAGACCCTGTGATGATCCGAGGCCAATGAGATAGGTCGCGGAAGTCGTCGAGAAGAAATTATCCTGCGTCTTCCAAAATTCAGCGGAGGTGGTGGAGAATCCGGTGAGATTTGTCTGCGAGACATAGTAATTCTCGGAGGTCGTTGAAAATGCATTGCCCTGATTGAGAGAGAGGAAGTAGGAAGCAGATGTTGTCGAGAAGCCCGTGAAATTATTTTGTGATGCGTAATAATCTTCCGATGTCGTGGAGAAGAAGTAGCCTTTGTCGATCGTATTGAGATACGTTTGCGCATGGCCGTTGGTGAAGTACAAGTTGCTCACCCCTTCTTTCAATGCGTCTGTCGTCGTGCCTGCGAGATCCGATGCAAAGAGCTGCGTTGAATAATATTTATTGACCGTTCCCTGTTTGAGTCCGTCGGTCGTCGTCGCATACCAGTCAGAAAGATTTAATTTCGCATTGAGCGCATTCTGCAGATCCGTCTGATTAGAGAGCGTGCCGGTGATGCTGCCCCAGGTGCCTCCGCCACTGCCGGCGATGCCGAGTGATGACGTCGCAACGAGATCGTATCCGCCATTCTTATTTCCCAAGAGCACTTGCCCGTAGCTCGGCGTGCTCGTGGTCCCGGTGCCGCCATTGCTTATGGAGAGCGAGGATGACGCCGAGACAGCCCCGTTGTTGGCCACCAATACTCCAGAAAGTGTCCCGATGCCGAGCGCCCCAGATATAGAGATATTGGTCGTCGAAGCATTGGGCACTGAGAAAGTGTTAGTAGTCGTTGAGAAAGTGAAATTTGAGCTAGCGCCGAAGCCACCGAATGCGTTGAATTGGACCTGGCCATTGGTTCCTCCAACAGTGCTGCCGCTGCCTCCCTGGTCAGCCGCACATACCACATTTCCAAAGGCATCGGTGGTCAATTTTCCGCCATTTCCAAGGCTTGAGCAGTCAGTAGATGAAAGCGCGAGTCCGGAGAGCGTCGAGGTCCCCGAGACCGAAAGCGACCCGAGGCCGAGATCTCCGCTGACCGAAAGATTAGACGCTGCTATAGAGACGCCGGAGATCGAGCCGCCGGAGATCGAGCCGCCGGAGATCGTAGCATTGGTAATAGAAACGCCATTGAGCTGATCGATCGCATTCGTTTGAGCAGTGACACTGTAATTTTGAGCGATCGTATTTGAGTTCGCTGAAGCGAAGCTATAGATCTTTGCAGACAGATTATTTTCCAACTGTTGCAATCGCTGGTCGAGTTCTACTTGCGTGATGCCGCCGCCGCTCACGATCTCGCGCACCGTACGCTCAATGACCGGCTGCGTATTATTATTTATTATCGTCTGGGTCGGCGGACGCGCCAGAGCAATATTGCCAGCACCTCCACTCGATGCTGTACCAGAAGCTACCTGTGCCTTCGAGGGAGCACTATACGGAGTGATGCTGATCGCCACTGCTGCGCGTCCTGTGGTTGACGTCGCAGAATGCGATTGGATAAGATGCGAAGGAACTGCGATCGCATATATCAAAGTGCCTATATCCGAATTAAATGAGTGTGCGATTCCCGCGAACATTTGTTCTACGAAGGCAAGCGCGCCGGAAGGATTTGCTCCCGCTGCTGCAAATTCGGAGCCAGTGACAAACTTGAGCGTACGTTCAGATTTTTCCACCAGTGAGAGCGCGCTCGCATGGACGTTATCGAGCGCTGCCGAAGCTCCCGAAGGATCGATGACCGCATAGGTACCGCCGACGAGCATGAGCACGCAGAAAAGCGCTGTCATTTTATGGACGACATCCATCAAGGGAACCATGTTCGAAGCGGGAATATGAGCGAACTGCAATGCCGCATGCCCAATTCCTGCCGGGGCATTGAGAAGACTCGTCACTTCAACCGCAGTCGCTTTATCAAGGGCTCTTTTCGGCATGGGAGCCTGAATGTATTGCTTATGTGGAAGATTTTCAGAATCAGCTTTCCGATATGCGCTGATCAAGCTTGAGTCATCAGGCATATGAGTGCCTGTTTGTATGTCTGGACGTTTGAGAGTTTGCGCGTCAAGAGCGATAGCGCGCTGATATTCCTTTGTACGCTCATCGATCAAAGATTCGTTGCGCTTAGTGCGCAGGTATTCCTGAGAAACAACGAACGCCTGCAGTGAGGCGTTGTCGACGAACCAATTTTTACCAACTCTTTTTCCGCGAATTTTTTCAAGCCTGCAAAGTTTTCCAATGTAATCTCGAGTGAAGCCCGATGATGAAGCCGCGTCCGTTGCAGAAATATATTTTACTCCTCCGAAGAAAATTTCATCATTCATGAGTAGTTCGGCAACACGATTTAACTAATATTTTACTAGATAATCCGTGCATTATGGTTTCTGAATGAAGGATGTGGGGATAAGAAATTTTTTCAAAAAAATTACGGGCCGGATCGACTCAAGCATTAAAATTCGACAGCGTCGAATGGGAATTTATATTTTTTGAGATCACCATGCAGGGAGTGCAGATTTCTCTTTGTTGAGTCTAAAACCGATCTTGCATCCAAAATCAAATCCTATTCGGGTGTATAGGATGAAATCGACTAGAATCGCTAGTCGATAAGTTAGCGATCTTAGAATGAGCCCTATTTGCTTACCGATGCCTCCTATAAGCGTTATTTGGCCGCAGGCTGAATCAAAACCCTACCTGCTTCGCTTATTATTTAAAGCCGGAGTTGTATCCAGCAAGTCTCAGAAAATTAATTATCGATAGAATTGCATTAAAAGTGTCACTTGCGGGGATCTCAGGGGGCTTTGGTAAAATGAAAATATACGAACTGGCTATATTATAAGCCATATAAGTATTATTGAGTCCTTGGCTCACATACTGCAATTTACAAGTTTGGGATCTACCGAAGCCAGTTCGTAATCGCGAACTAGCTATATTATAAGCCATTCAATTTCCCCTTTGATAAACAAGTCCTGGAGAGATCAGGTTTTCTATCTTATCAGCTATTGCGCTGAATACTTGCATCGGCGCTGATGATAGCGCTGCAGACATTGCAGAATTTATAACTTGATTGTTCTCAGTTGATGAGAACTTAAGATATAGGACCCCTACGCTTAGAGTTATACCTAAAGCCACTATGCTGAGACCGATTTTTAAAGAAATAAGACTTCTATTTCTATTTTGAGCTCTCGGTATAGCTTTTACTGATGAAAATCTACTTCGTCTGAGGTCAATGGATGTATAAGATTCATCCGGAGTGAGGTCTCTTTTTGCTTTATGTATTGGTATTTGAAGCTTTTGCGTGCTTTCGTAGCGGTTTTCAAACTGGCGGGGTGGTGCGGTGAATCGATACTGATCATCTTCTACTCGTCTTTCAGGAATAAGTGAATTAAGATCGACAAAATCTTCTTGGACATACTTCAAAAGAGGTCCTGGATCATTAGGTATTTCAGCATCTTCCCTCATTGGCAGCGGAGCTTTAGTCTCCAGGGGCTTTATCCCAACTGATGCTGATTGCACGGCAGCAAGAAGATCATCCTTTTCCTTCTTATGCGCCAAAATTCCATCTCTATCAACATACCATCGGTTCCCAATCTGTCGAGATAATATTTTACCCGATCTAGCCAATTGTCCGACATAATCTTGATTATATCCAGTAAGTTTCGATGCTCGGTTTGCCGATATATAGTCCTTCCCATCGAAGGAGACCAGTGTATCTGTCTCTTGATCCTGATTTTTAATCTCTCTTGGCTCTAGGCTATTGGGAACCTCAGATCCTTTTTTATAGGTCTCTAATGAATCCATATCTACATACCAGAGCCCCCCAACTCTCTTGGCTTCTATCTGGCCACTGCGAGCAAGCTGGCCAATATAATCCTGCGCATAGGTGCTTATCTGCGATGCTCGTTTAGACGAGACAAAAATCTTATCGCCGACTGGTAGCTCGTCTGATGACATAACCCTAGTATACCTGAAGAGTCTCGGCTTTCCTCTATGCCGAGATTGGCTGTGGATAGGCAGAGGTCCGACACTGGTAAAATAATCGATTCAGCCTAATAGGTTGATGATAAGTGAGCGGAGTGAACTAGGGTCTGCAGCTCCACGGAGCGCCTTCATGGACTGGCCAACAAGGTATTCAAGGGCTACAGATTTACCGCTTTTAAAGTCCGCCACTACGGTTGGGTTTTCATTTATCACCTTCTCAACTACATCGTTGAGGTTGTTGAGTGAGGTGTTCTGAAAGAGCCCCTTCTCCTCTGCAATGATTGACGGACTTCTCTGATCAGTAACAGAGGCGAGCAGGAGGTCCTTAGCAGACCTTGACGATATCTTATTTTGAGAGACCATGCTGATGATCTCCTTGAAGGATTCGGCCGATATCGGTATTTTAATTGAAATCTCGTCTCTCAAATCCGTATCTCGGGTGCCTATATCTCGGATTATTTTTACGAGATCATTGGCTATATAGTTCGATGAAAGCTGCACCATCTTTGTGTCAGTGTATCGCTGGGTCACGTTTTCAAAGAATCTACCGAGTGACTCATTACGGATGTACATTTCAGCATCCTCAGCCTTTATGCCTAATCCAAGATAGCGAGTTCTACGCTCGCTGGGGAGCTCAGGCATATCATATTTTAAGCTGTCAGCGCTAAATTCTGGAATTTCAGATAGCTTGAGCGATGGAATATCAGGGTCGGGAAAGTATCGGTAGTCAGCACTGCCCTCCTTAGTGCGCTGCGGAAAAGTAGCCTGCTTGACCTCGTTCCAGCCGAGCGTCTGTTTGACCAATTTTTCTCCGCGATCAAGCATTCCTTCCTGACGCCTAATCTCATATGCAACGGCCCTTTCCATGGCCCTGAATGAATTGAGATTCTTGATCTCGACATAGGCAGCACTTCTCGTTCCCTTCTTGGCAACTGAGACATTAGCCTCAACGCGCATCTGCCCCTTCTCCATATTTGCCTCGCTGGCTCCCAAGGCGCGCAAAAGGATCTGGAGCTCACGAGCGAAGGCACCTGCCTCTTCAGGACTCTTGATAACTGGTTCGGTCACTAACTCCATGAGAGGCACACCCGCTCGATTGTAATCGATCGTTGTGGTGCCTGAGACCTCATCATGCATCGAACTTGCCGTGTCTTCCTCAAGATGAATACGCGTGATCGAAACGCCCCTAAGCTCCCCTCCCTTCACTAGAGGATATTCGAATTGGCTTATCTGATAGCCTTTGGGAAGGTCGGGGTAGAAGTAGTTCTTGCGATCAAATTCTGTGTAATCGGCAAGCGTGCTTCCCAATGCAATTCCTACCCTCAATACCTTTCGCACAGCCTCCCTATTGATCACTGGAAGCGTTCCGGGATGTGCGAGGCATACCGGGCAAATATTTATATTCGGAGTGACGTCCTCGGGATCGTTCTTTGAATCGCAAAACATCTTTGTTTCCGTCTTGAGCTCGGCATGTATCTCAAGTCCTATAGTCGCTTCGTATTCACTGCTCATGCCATAACTCTAGCAAATAGAGGCAGCTATTGATAGCGGTAAAATAAACTCACAGCCTAGGCCTTATAACCTTTCGGCCCTCCCCGAAATGCGCATTCAATTAGAATTTCACAAGTCAAAAGTCCGAGAAATTAATAAAATTATATTTATAGAGACATATCGGAATCCGATATGTGTATCTCGGTAAAACGATATTCAATGATTTGGCCATTATTTGGAGTATGGCCGATCAAATTACCTATTCTAGCTTTTCCACAGCACCTCCCGTAACTACATGCGATCTCGAACTATTGAACGTTCTTAGGATCGATCGGGTTCTGAAGACTGAGTCATTTTCCAGTGACTCGGATGGCCTTTATTACGTTCACATTGTCTCTCGGTCACCTCGATCTGAATTGACGTTTTAAAAGCCAAATATCATACGTCGCAAAATGAATGCATTAATTAGGCACTGTTAACAAAGAATACAAAAAAACAGCCCTGTAAAGGGCTTTCACCTCTACAATTATCTCTATGCGACTACGCAGCGGTTTTGTATGTGTGATGGATCTGTCGAGAGCGATAGTTCTTTTGATACTCATCTTTGTATTCATCTGTATTTTATTTTGCGGATTCCCAAAATTTGCATCTGCGGCAAACATAACCGATCCCGTGATCCCTACGCGAAATGCGAATCTCGACTTGGTAACTAAATTTATCGGCGACATTGTGTCGGTTGATCATGCTGAGGTTTCTCATGATCCGAGTCTGCGCCGCTTTGTTTCGACAGTCGTCAGCGCATTTGGCCCGATAAGATCTAGAGGGGGTCTTCTGGCGAGCGCGGCTATGGGCGAGCAAGTTGCGACGCCTGTCGATATGCCGATATGGACTATTCATATCCCCGATGGCGATCAGATCACAGAGATGTTGCTTTCTGCGGCAGCAGCGATATCCGACTTTTCAAATTCAGTGGCTCGACTGCAAATGGATCTCTATCGAGGAATGGGAAGTGGTCTTGTTGACTCAGGGATTAAAATTGATCGGACGATAGGTGGAGCCTCACAGAGAACTCAAAACACGCTGGCCATCGCGGCAGCCGTCTATGGAAGCGAGCGCAACTCAGTGCAGACCGCTCTTGCGGCAACTGGCTCTGAGCTCGCACAAGCGGCACAGGCGTTCTCAGATTTCCAGGCGATCTACCGGCTCACCTATGAGCGACAGTTCTCCCCCCTACCGACCGCTCCTCGTCCCCCTGCGGCAACGAGTACAAGGAGTATAAGCACTTCACCGACAGCACAAAAAAATCCTCCCCAAAAAGCTGCTACCGGGGTCTCCAAAAATGCGGTAAGGGTGCCCGCGCCCGCACAGGTCGCAACGACTCCCCATCGGACCGTCATCGTACTTCCTACTCCCGCGATAGACACTTCCCTGTTCGTGACCAAAACATCGCTCGCATCTCAGCTTGCGGATATTAAAAATTCCCTGATCCTCGAGTTCAATCGTTCTGCCTTCGCGAGCGGCCCATATTCCCCACCGGGTACCGCAGGAGGATTCATGAGCCAGCTTTCGCTCGCGAGCAAGATTGACACGCTCTCAGGCGTCACCATAAGCAACGCGGCACTGAGCAACGTCTCGGGCCTTCAGACTGTCACCATTCCTCCCCTGCAATCGATGAGCGGACTTCTCGGAGTGGGCGCAGGCGGCACCGGCTCTACTACACCCTCCGGCGTCCTTATCGGCGACGGAGCAGGTAGTCTCAACACCCTCACCATCGGCTCCGGCCTCACACTGACTGGCACTACTCTTGCGACCAACGGCTCGGGCATCACCGCGATCGGCCCACTCGGTCAGACGCAGTCCGGCGGCACCCAGATCCTCGCTACCTCCACCACCGGCTCTGACTTCACCATCTCTGCACTGAGCAACACCATCACCTTCAACTTGCCGTTCGCCTCAGCATCAAATATCGGCAAGCTCTCCAATACTGACTGGACCAACTTCAACAATAAAATTTCATCGTCATCGCTCTCGGCGGTCTACCCGCTCGCGTACAACAGCGCGACGGGTGTCTTCAGCAGCGCTTTGTCGACTACTACGAGCAACACTTGGTCGCAGCTGCAAACATTCATTTCGGGCCTATTTGCGACCGCTTCTTCGACGATTGGCGACGGCACGCAACAGGGAGGCCTCACGGTGAATGGCGGAGCAACGACGACCGGGAATGCCTACTTTGGGGGAAATATCGGCATCGGCACCACTTCGCCGTTCACTAACCTCGCGGTGAACGGAAATGGATACTTCAGCGGGAGCATTAATTTCGGAGACGCATCGACGACAAGGGGCAATATAGGTCTGCCCTATGCCTCAGTCGCAGACGTCACCAACAACACCAACTGGGCGATGTGGGGAGATAGCCTCACCTGCGGCTATGGCGGCGGCGGCTATGACGGTCCCAGTGGCGGCTGCGGATTTGGCCAACCTGTAGTTGAAAACGTCCTTGCCCAAATAGCAGGCGTCAGTGTCTACAATGGCGGAATCAGCGGACAAGATAGTCTCACGGTAGCCGCCCGTATGCTGGCTTCTACCACTCTGTATTCTTGGCCCACCATTATTTGGGTCGGCAGGAATGATATCCACGGGAATGCAAGCTTTAGCACCGACGACGCTAATGTCATTTCCGCCATTAACTCCATGGTGGCTGCCCTCCAATCGGTGGGCAACAACAACTACATCATTCTCAATATTATGAACGCGCTCAACGAGCCCTCCGGCAGCGACAAATACACCGAGATCATTGCGATCAACAACGACATGGCGACTAACTATGGCAGCCATTACCTCGACGAACGCACCTACCTCATCAACAACGGTCTTGCAGCAGCCGGTCTCACCCCTACGAGCCAAGACACTACCGATATAGCGAACGACATCGTGCCCACCCAATTGCGTGACGCAACGGGCATCCATCTCACTGCAGCTGGCTATACCGTTCTTGCCAAATACATCTATCAAAATATCAACTTGATGCAAAATTACCCCGTGAAAGCAATCACTACCCGAAATGTCGGCACCGCACTCTCCAATATCTTTTCGCACTCTCTCAACATCTCGGGCTACATCAACACCGACAAAACCTCAGGATTTAAACAGGATGGCTTTACCACACTATTTTATTCGGGATCGGCGGTATCGGTGGCGGTCGGTGATTACGCTGCAGCCAATTGGATGACGGCAACTACCACAAATCTTCGCGATATAGCCATAGGGGCTGGAGCTATGACTACCGCCCCAGCGAGCGGTGCTGCGGTACAAAACGTCGCTGTGGGTTATCAGGCGCTCTTCGGCAACGTCAGCAACCCTATCACCGGCTCCGCTAACTCGGCTTTCGGTGCGTCAGCGCTCGCGAACGATTCCAGCGGCTCAAGTGATACCGCGATAGGATTCAGTGCACTGAAGGGAACCTCAAGCGGCTCAAACAACACCGCCGTCGGTGCTAACGCGCTCTTTAACAATAGTACCGGAGCAAGCAATGTCGCCATGGGATTCGATGCTTCTCAGTTCAATCTCTCGGCTACCTCGACGGTAGCGATCGGCTACCAAGCAGCACAGGGAGCGGGAGGTAATTACAGCAATCAAGGTAGCACCATTGTTGGCTTTAGTGCAGGCAGGGTCTTACTGACTGGCTCTGACTTTAGCACCCTCTTTGGCTACCAATCGGGCATTGGTATCACCACCGGCGCCCGCAACATCTTAATTGGTCCTAGCACTATTGCTGCCAGTCAAAATCAGGTAACCACCGGAAGCAACAACATCTCGATCGGCAACGACGTAGCTATCGCTTCTTCGACGCTTTCCAACCAGCTCGATATCGGCAACTTCATCTATGGCAGCGGGTTCTCCGGGACCGGCTCCACGGTGTCGAAAGGAGTGCTGGGGCTGGGTACGACCACACCGTTCTGGGCGCTCACCGTCGCCTCGTCGACCGGCCCTCAGCTCGCACTTGTCGACACTACTGCAAGTAGCAATGCATGGACATTCCGCTCGATCTCCAACACGCTCTATATAGCGACGTCGTCACCACTCGCGACCTCGACGACTGCGGCACTCTCCTTCAATGCGCTTTCAGGTGCTGCGACCTTCGGTTCGCTCTCAACGTCTACATTCGCCGGCGGCCTGCAGGTGGCGAACCTCAACGTGACAGGGAACTCGACCTCCACCCAC
>Ga0207107_1221_pt1 | contig 11682 bp, 9 predicted proteins | sample Alteio_BWMinHeat_75_FD_153555 | JGI IMG/M metagenome (GOLD analysis project Ga0207107, IMG submission 153555) | Enriched cells from forest soil in Barre Woods Harvard Forest LTER site, Petersham, Massachusetts, United States -... | ecosystem: Environmental > Terrestrial > Soil > Temperate forest >... | reverse complement strand
AATATCGGCAGACACAACGATGTTATCTGCGGAGGCGTCCGCTGCGATCGCTGTGAGCAACGCCTTTTTATTTGCCGGGGCAAGTTTGCGGATGGAGCTCACGTTCAGATCGGTTCGTTCTAGAAACCGATGTAGATTTTCTCCGGACAGAATATGTCCCAGCGAGCGAATCGTCGCTAGGTCATCAAGATAGAGAAGATCTCCCAATCGTGTGAATGCTTGCATGACTGCATTGATTTCGGTAATGGGGACCAGTGGTGTGCGCATCGAAGGGATATAAACCGTCGAGTAGAATTTGAGCCACCACCAGCGGGCTTCATCGGAGCCTTCTGGAATGGACGTTTTCAATGGATCATCGCCGGCCAAAAAGTTGCGATAGGTGCCTTCAACGGCCGATAGTTTCTCGTCATCGGTGGGACTTCGTTGTCCGCCATCGGCCAGTCGGGTTAAGATGGTGCCGTGATCGGGCATCCAGTCCAGTATCGTTCGATGAGCTCGGACCCGCTGGTTAATCAAGCCGAAAAGTTTTCGCGCCAGCGATAGGTTCGACCGAGCGAGAATCACCAACTGAGCGCACATCTCCGGAAGGCCTTGAATATCGGGATCGTCTGGCACACTCCACGAAAGCATGGCATGAAGGTTGCTTTCGATAAAGTGGTTCGAACCGGTTCGCAGTTCTTTAAGAACTCGTTTCAGAAATTCCGGTGCGAATTTGGCGAACTGTTCTTGACGCTCCCACCGCGTCAATGCCGGTGGTCGTCGATTCCCCCCGCTTCCCAGGGACATCGCAATCATCGGTCGTAAAAAGTGATTGTCACGACTGCCCATCAAAAATCTTTTCGGCTCGTTCACAAAGATTGGAATCATTTGAAGCATCGGTCGTGAATACACGTAAAGACACAGCAGAATGCTAACGGCCAGTTGAGCAGTTGCGTATCCCGTCATCCATCCAGGTGTTTTAATGAAAAACGGATTCATCCATACGAGCGTGCTGAGACTCAGCGCAGAGGCGGATCCGACTTTCCATAGCAGCGCTTCTTGAGGATTTCGTGTTGAATATTCAAAGGCCACGGAGGTTCCTCGAATAACATTCACAATCGAACCCGCTGCGTGCCCCATCCCCAACGATGAAATGGTCATTTCGGTGAAATCAACTTCTCGAAGTGAGCCGTTGGATCCGAAATTTCGTTTCGTGTCGCTGCATCCAACACAACGTTCGCAGCCAATTCGACTCGATCGTGATTTGAGAGAAGGGGCCGAGATAAAAAAAGACGATCGGCTTGAAACAATCGATCCAACGGCGTTTTTCGTGCAAGGAATTGATTCAGAGAAAAAAGCGTGTCGTTTTTCGGCGCGGTAACGAGATGCGGACGAAGTCCCACCACCGCATATCCCGCCTTTGTCAACCGTTCGGCAATGCCGTCGCCATGAAAACCACCGGCCACGATCAAGAATGATTTTGAAGAGTTGATGGCGTTGGATTGAGATCGACGTTTGCCGCTGGTCAAGGCCAAAATGTTCTGGGCCATCTTTTCATCGCGCATTTCGGCCCAGTGATAAAACGAGCAAAACGGTTCCAATTCCGCTGGAGCCGGCATTTTCTTTAAATCTTTCCACTCGTCTGAACTCAGTCCGAACGAGACCAACTTGGAAGAAAGTCTCAGCTGCTGCGAGGCGGCAACCAATCGACGCGTTTCAGGGGTTAATGCCAATTGATTAAAATATTTCCTTTCCACGAGGTGCAAATCGGACAACACGCGCGATGAATCAATCGACTCGGCGAGACTCACATAGTGCAGGTACTGCATAAAGTGAACATAACGACGCAGGTCAACGCCGACCCTCTCAAACAGACTCGTTAAACGTTCATGGAAAATTCCACTGTCGAGCTGTCCTGCTTTTAACTGCAGGATCCAACCATTGATTTCTCGAACTTGTTCTGAGGATAGGTTGGGAAGCAATTGAGCCAAAGCCCAGGAACGTTCCCGGCTGACAGCCTCGAAGTCCAACGTTTTTTCCAGGCTTAGTACGTTTTGTAGGCATTTCACAGACGAAGGAACACCAATTTTTAGATCACTTAATTGTTGAACGTAACTCGCAAAGTCAATTGATCCATTCTCGTACCCACTCACGAGCTGATCAAACGCTCGCAGCTCCTTTGGGTATAGTGTTTGCTTCTGAAGCTCCAGGTCGGTCGCTCTTTTCGATAGGTCTTTTTCAACCTGGCTCCGCAATGCTTGCGTGATGCGCACGGCGTCCCAATGTGAACGAAAAGCCATGGAATCATCGATGCCTTCTACATTCACAACGTGAGATCCCACCAACGCCGCGTTCAAAACTCCGCTCATCTGCCCCGATTCAATGGCTCGATTTGCCACACGAGCAACGGCAGGTCTCAGCGCTGGATCACGGAAATGCACGATCGATAAGCGATCGAAACTTCCTTCCGCACCTACCCATGGTATCTCCGCACTGACGGATTGAATGAGAGCGGAAATTTTTTTCTGAGCGTCGCCGGTCGCGTGTATGTCGTAAAGATGAAAAACGACACCTTTCACAGCACCGTCGGGAAACTCGATGCGCTGCACATCGACTGTGCCAGGAGGAAACTTATCTGCAAGTGAGAGAGTCTCCGGAGGCAGGGCGCTGTGTTTGGACGGCAGGGGTGAACGGCTCTGTGGCTGAGAGATACGAGGAAATAGTTCGGTCGAAAATGTCCGCAACCCAGGAAGCGCGGCGAGTTGTGTCTTTCGTTCCGCCCATACGTTTGATTCCGCGATCGAATTAAGAGCAACGTTGGTTGAAGTGTAAACCAACGTCAATGTCAGCGCCGTTGCTTTTCGCCAAATCGTTTTCATAAGACAATGAATTAAAACAGACTCAGCTTAACGGGGCCTTTACGCTAAGTTAATTTTTAAATCGATCTTGTAACGTAAACTGTTACAACTGTATCAATCGATCGAGGGCGAACGGAAACCAGTCATGGTAGGCTTTCGTCTTCAGAGCTTGGTAGCTTTGTGAGCTACCGAACAGCTTGAATGTCTATTGTCCAAGTTTCATAAAAAGTTTTTCCAACCCTTCTTTGGAAAGCGCGCGTGTTCCGATGGCTTTCATCGCCGCATACAAATCACCTGCACTATCATCGATGTCGATACCGCAACCATACAGGAAAACGATGGCGGCCACGAGCCCTGCGCGTTTATTGCCGTCAAAGAAAGGTTGGTTCTCCGCAATATGAAAAGCATAAGCAGCTGCCATCCCGAATGGATAACGATGAAGATATTGGCCAGCAAAACTGGATTGAGGTTGTGCTAACGCGGACTCCAGCAAACCTTCGTCCCTGATCCCACTTTGTCCGCCGTACTCATCCAACTGCTGTTCATGGATATTATAGAACCTGTTCCTTGGTAAGGAACGGTGGTTCGTTCATCCGGCTGCCAATTTCCGCAGGGTCTTATCGTGCTTGGTCATGGCGCGACGAACCCGCTGCTTAAATGAATCGTCAACGCTGGACTTCACGCGTTCTAGAACGATGAGATTGTCCACGGTCTTCATTTCGAACTCGGTTTCTTTTGGCTGGATACTCATGGCGTCTAAGATGGGCTTTTCAATAATGAAAGCCCAGCTGTTTCCTATCGCAGTTAGTCTCTTTCGCATAATATTGCCTCCGTTATAACCTTGGTAATATTATAACACCCGTTATAACAAGAAGCAATGGCTTTCAGTCAGAATGGCGATTCAAGGCTTTGGTAGTATTTTTGGTAGTACTCGGATTGAAGCCGGCACCTTCTAAAATCTCCTATTTTCCATTTCACCAATTTGGGGTATACTGAGGGGAGGAGGGCACAATGACCAATCTTGCCACTGCTCATCTTGAAAAAATAACGTCCATTCATTTGGATGATCAGAACCGTGTTTCGCTCGGCCGAAAGATCCGGCACCGATCGAAAGATTATTGCGTCTACCAAGACCGAGAGAGCGGGGTCATTGTGTTCGAGCCGATAGAGCTTATTCCTCTTTCTACACACTGGTTGGAGAAGAACCACAAGGCCAAAGCTGCTGTTGAAGAAGGACTCGCCGATGCCAAGGCGGGACGATTGGTTTCTGCGAAGGCCGTTTTCGCTAAACACCGAAAAAATAGTGCCGTTTGAACAATTTTTCACTCGACGTGGAGAGGCGGACTTTGATGGGCTTCCCCCTGTTCGGCGGCGCAAAGCTGAACGTGTTCTTCGCCTCCTTGCCGATAATCCGCGGCATCCTTCGTTAAACACTCACATTTACCACGGATATAAAAACCCGTTCGATGCTGATAAGCCCGTCTTTGAGGCATACTTGGAAAATCGAACGCCAGGTGCCTATCGGATATTTTGGTGTTATGGGCCGAAGAAAGATCAACTCACGGTAATTGCTATTACACCGCATCCGTAGACAACGAATGTTGAGTTATGAGCCTCGCGAGCTACCAGGCTGCTCCACCCCGCCGCGTACTTATAGCAGAGAATGAACCAGTATCGGAAGAAGTTTTTTCAGACGGAAAATACACTGATCGGATTTCTGATCGGGTTCAAAACTAAAGCCACCCAAATTCACATAATTGCCTTTTTGCTGTCGAGTTCAACATGCCAATTCACACATGGGCGCAAAAAGGGCGACTCGATATAAATCTTTACTGCAAGTTGAGGTCAGGGATGCTAAACTTACAACATGGCAAAAAAGATTGGATACAAACCAGTTCAACACAACCCTAATAATTTAAGTCGGCAGGAAATTATTGAACACGTTCTCGGATCTACTGCCATTGAGATTGGATCAATTCCAACTCGGCTTCAGAAGGAAATAAAAGCCTATAATTTTCGGTCCCACTCCCTGGTGTATCTGGTTCCTACCCCTCTTTTGGAACGGTCAGCCGACTAAAAATCTTTTCCATTGGCCGGTAGTCCTTTCCAATTCCCGCCCTCACCGCCGCAAAATATTCATTCTTGAGCTTTCCTTTAACAAGTCCGAAATTTAATTTCAAAAGGCCTGACTGTTCGGCCATCAATAAGCTGAATAAACGGGCCACCCGGCCGTTCCCTTCCCGAAAAGGATGTATTAGCACGAATAATTCAGTAAGCGCAGCCTCACCGTCGAAGCCCGCATAACTTTTCTGTTCGCCGTTTTTATCCTATTTTCAGACCGATATCGGCCTCCGTTGCTGTCCGATTTTTATCCTGTTCCAACTGCACCGCAGTTGCTTTTTTGAGAGGGAAAAAGAGTTTGAAGGTATCCGTCAAACCGATCCCGCCACGGCCCCGGCAAAGATAACCGAAGAACTGGCGTGTGAGCGGAGCGGCCGGACAGGTTTACATTCGAGGGTTTTATCATTGGCCTGCTGGAGCTCAAGCATGCAGACAAATATGTGCGGCCAGGTTACCGTTCTTTTATCATCAACGACTATCCTTACCCCAAATAAATTCAGTTGGGGTGAAAAACACCGTTTCGCTAGACTCTAGATCAAAAAACTATAACAGGAGTTTGACCGGAGGGCGAAATGGTGAACCTGAAAATTACTTCATAGTTGGGCAGGGAAGAAATAGGGCGGATTGTTTCTCATTGCAATGAGAGAACTTATTCTTATCACCATGCGACAACAACTTTCGTTTTGGAGATAATCTTTCCGTTATTTTCAATAACGATCATATAGATTCCGGGCGCTACGATCTCATTTTTTTCATTACGGCAGTCCCAATGAAGCGAAGCATTAGAGACAGATGAGGCCGGTAGTTTCCGAACAACATTCAGCGCCCGGTCGTAAATCTTGGCACTTATATTGGTGTTAACCTGAACAGGCACGCTGATGACAATTTCTCCCCCTTGATCCGGCCGGGCAACTTTGACTGAGATAGAGTTCGGAGCTACAGTTATGTCCTGAACGGTCAATAAGGCGGCCGCGCTGATCGCGGTTCCTGAACTATTTGAAACATCGCACCGAAATTCCGCGTTATTGTCCGACAAGACCGTCGTCGATAATGCGTAATTTGCCAAAGCCGCGCCTGAAATATCATTCCAATTCGCTCCCGCATCATTGCTGCGCTGCCATTGGTACAACAAGGGCAATGTTCCATCGGCAGTAACAGAAAATGAGGTTGGTTGGCCGACGGCGACCGTCTGATTTGTCGGTTGAGCTGAGATATGTGGGGCTTGTGTTGTATAGGTAAACGCGTTTGTAAGCGTATTGGTTTGGCCGTCAGGATTTACCACAGTTAAATCGACGGAGCCTGCGGACCCCGCTGGCGTAGCGGCCGTGATTGTCGTCGCATTCACCTGCACCACGCTAGTGGCCGCGTTCGCTCCAAAATTAACCGTTGCCCCGCTGACAAATCCGGTTCCAGTGATAGTCACCGAATCCCCTCCCGCGGTCGAGCCTGTTGTTGGGTGTAGAGAGGTGACGGTAGGAGGATCGCGCATAACCCAAAACCGATAGGAAGATGAAGCCTGATGTTCGTAGGCGACACCGAGTTGCGAACTCAAGGACGCGATGTTGATGCTGGGTCCTCCAAAGACCGATGTTCCAACGCCCGGATCGTTCAATGTCCGAATCTCGGATCCGTTCACCTGACCGTCGCCCGCCACGCCCCCGCCATTACCATCGTCAATCCAGACCTTAAGGACCGCGGTCGTAGTCTCGGTGGACGAGAAGGCCAACGCCGACACTCCTTTGTAAGTTATGACCTTGGATGGAAGCCCCCTTGTTTGTCCGATGTCTCGAATTTCAGAACCGTTTGGCACGAGATCATCTGCCGTTCCTCCCCCGGCGCCGTCATCGATCCAGAGCTTCACGCGAGTGCCTGGCGAGTTGAGCGTGTTGTATAAGAATGCATAAACGACAGCCACATGGGAATTGATTGTCGTCAAGAATACACTGGTTGCACTACTCCCACTGCCCTGCGGATAATCCGACGGGCCGGCTATAGTTCTCAATTCGCCGCCGTTAATGACACCGTCATCAGCCGTCCCGGCGCCGGCACCATCATCAACCCAAAGAAGCACATAATACTGCAAGAAATCGACGGTCGCTGACGCGAAACAGACGGCGAGATGACCATTAATTTGACCTTGAGAAAGAGGTATAGGAGTAATATTGACGCTACTTCCTGGGTTCTGAGAATGAGCGGCCCTGACCAGCACTGTCCGAAGTTCCGATCCGTTTTTAATGCCGTCACCGGCCTGCCCCACTCCCGCCCCGTCGTCAATCCATAGTCGAAGTGTATCGGTTGCAACTGTCACCAATGAAACGGGAGCGGATTCGGTTTTTGTAAATCCAATCGACAAATAATTTCCGACTTGATCGATTCGATCACTGACAAATTCTCCGAAAGCGGAATCCATCGCCCGAATCTCTCCACCGTTGACGATTCCGTCTCCGGCGGTTCCACCGCCCAAACCATCATCCACCCAGAAACCCGATGTAACGGGATAAGCTCCAAGTGAGAAAAATTTGAAGCTTAATGCAATGTGGTTTTGGTAGGTCGTAAGCGCATGTTCCATTTCCTGGACATTCTTAATCGTGCGTATTTCTTGTCCATTGACCATCCCATCGCCGGCCGTGCCGCCGCCATGGCCGTCGTCCACCCACACACCCGTGTCTACCCCCGATGAGAACGCAACGACCCAATTCCCGCCAACAGTCGTTATGTCGACGTTCCCTAGATTGGCGACATTTGAGATAACAGAATAAGGCGCGCCTACCACGGTGGATGCACCAACCAACAGAACTCCCAAAACAACGAAGGCAGGTCTCAGAAAAAATAGATGGTTCATGTGCCGCCTTTTTAATGACGATTTCCCTTTTAAACTTTTGACAAAAGGGAAGATCATTTTTCACTTTCCATTTTTGGAATTCTCAATATTTGCCCGACTTCAAGCTCATTGGGGCTTCGCAGCACGTTTTTATTTGCATAGTAAATATATTTCCACATTCCAGTGCTTCCGTAAACTCGTTTGGAAATTTTCTTTAGCGTATCTCCTTGTCGGACCTGATAAGTCTTTTCGGAAACTAACCTTTGCCGCGACGATTTCTCTATCATATTCGCGGCGAAATCTTGCGGTTGGCTATGCTGTACATCAAGGACGCCGTCTTTTTTCTCTGTTTTTGAAATCGTTTCTTTTGCTGATACGTCAAGTTCTCGCAATGTCTTGCGATGTGATTCATTATTTGAAGGGGCGGTGGCCTCCGCCAAGTTTTCGTTTCCGAATCGATAGCTTATGCTGATGTGTTCAGTGTTGTCGAAGGTATTAACGAATCCAAATGCAAAATCCAGGGAAAGATTCTTAATCTTAATTCCTGCTCCGGCGGTAAATCTTCCTTGATCAGTTCCAGATTGATAACCCGCTCGAAAAGCTAAATCACGCCAAGGAATCTCAACGCCAGCACTCGCATTCGCTTGTTTTTGAACCATGTTATAAGGCATCTCGATGAGAAAGAGAATCGGAAATAATTTCGGATAAGCTATGAATCCAAGGCCCAAACGCAGTGTTCGCGGTAAATCATGCCCGCTGGATGCATAATGTAAAGTTCCCCCAATGTTTTGAACCGCCAAACCGATCGTTCCGAACGTACCAATATTCATTTGTGTCCCCACATCGCCGGCAAAGGTTGTGGCCTTATAGGTCTCAGCAAGCTCACTCGAAAGATACTTTCCCGCTACTCCGATGCGAATGGACCCCTGTCTCCTGCTCCATCCTACTGTTGCGATATGATCTGTCTGAGAATTGATCGTTCTTTGAGAATTTCCATCAGAGACATTAATTGTTCCTCCGTCATAGTAACCGGCCGAAAGGCCCCAGCCTCCTTGACGCATTGGAAAACCGAGAAGAATATTTCCATATTGATCGTCTAATGCACCGCGATGATAAAGAAAAGAGGCTTGGCTGTTCTGCAGGGTAGCAAGAGAAGCGGGATTATAAGCGAGTCCAGCGGCATCATCGGTCACAGCGGAAAACGCTTCACCGAGAGCGGATGCTCGTGCGGTAGGAGCTTCGAGCAACGTGAGTCCCGTTGCCATGGCGGCCCCTGACGAAAAGGAAGTTGATCGAGCTACAAGTAGGACAAAGAAGCCGAATCAAGATACAGATAGAAAACGTAGCAAAAAACCTCCGCTTCTTTTATATATCAAGCAAGGCAACTCGATTCGTAAAGCATGACAGCAATAAATCGTATGCGCAATGAGAATACTGAACACAAGATCTCTTAATACAAAAATTCTCGGCAAATTTCGGAGTACAGTCCTAAAAAATTGGATCTTAAAAGACTTGATTTGGAACATTTTTAAGACCTTTTCTCTGCCAAAAGCCGTTCATTTCTCAATATGCAACATGCTGTTCCATTCACTCAAGTTGTTCGGAGAGTTTATCTTAAGAGCCCTATGCGGAAATTGCCTGCACGGATCTGTGAGGGATCCGGGCTACTCGACACAAATTAGTTGGATTTGCCCCACCTTCTGGTAGTCCATGCGTCTACCGGGCTGTTTTCGAGATGCCAAATTACATCAGGTTGAATTTTAGGTACATTTAGGCGCAGTCAGTTTAGGGCAGAAATCACTGATCGTTTCTACGATCGGCTTCTTCATGCCATATACAGGAAGGACAAAACGGGCCAAAGACAGCTTGGCCTTTCATGGCCATTAGCGCTTCAGTGTTCCCTTTGGCGTCGATTGTTGAGACATTAAGTGGCAACAGCGTCTTCTTGGCGCGCATGATTTGATCAAGCGCTTATCTGTTTCGGATAGGCTCATGGAAATTGGATTTCAAAAATCAAAATGAGTCTGTGGGTTATCCTTCTGGATAAGTTTCTGAATGGCCGGAATCAATTCAGCCGCTGCGGTCAGCGAGTTTTCCGCTTCGGTCAAAGTCCCGAATGGGTCCGACTCATAGAAAAACTGATTTCGATTCCGACGCATCTTTTCGAATTTTTCAACCAAACTCGAATAGGACTTGCCAAGAAGAGAATGAGTGAGCTCCACAACTGTCTTATGCTGAGCGCCGTCTGCCGGTAGATACCCCTTTGAGAAAACCAGGGCACGACCAGCACGGAGCATAGCCTGATAGGCGATGGTCGCTCCCCATTCGGGATCATGTTTTAACACCAGTCTGGCTGTATCAAGGTCCTTTTTAGCTCGAGCAAGTTGCTTCTCGATCTGCTTGAAGTTTACGTTTTGTCGCTTGAGTAATCCCTTTTTCAGATAAATATTAAACGACATTGGAATCTCCCTTGAGCAAAATCGTTTTGTCACCAAGAACTTCCGCTAAAAAGGCATCTTTCTTTTTTTTCTTGTCACGGAATTCTTGGTCACTATAGAGTTTGTAATTAATCTCTCGTTGGAGTTGCTTTTCCAGTTTGGGGACCTCTTTTAGAAGGGTCTTTTCCACTTTTGGGTCCCCCACCACAAGCAAATCAACGTCCGAGCCACTACGTTCACTTCCTTTGGCGAACGAGCCATAGATAAGCGACATATGAACGTCCTTGATACCTTCAACAAGTGTACGCAACGACCCCTCAATCCCGACAGTTTTGGCGACGATCTTTTTTAGCTCCGGATAGATTGTGTGCTCGGCGTTGACTTGAAAGTATCGCGCATTGGCTCGGTATTCGCTTTTGAGCAACCCTTCGTGTTCGAGTGCATTGAGAGTATGCTGAAACGCTCCGGCCTTCTTTCCAATGATCCGGCCGATCTCCTGCATGTAGAACGACTTTTCAGGATTGGTTAGGAAAACTTTTAGAAGCCGGAGTTGATTTTTGCTTAGAAGGGGTTTCATAGCAATATTAAAAATCATACGTTTGTATTAAATTTAATACAAGCATGTTTTTTTCAAAGGCATAGCTTGCAGACACTTGACACCCACCTTGGGAGCAATGATGTAACGGCGCATTATTGCATGGAAGACGCACTCAATTCTTTCGTACAGTTTTTCGTACAGTTTGAGTGATATTTTAGGACCAACAAGGATGGATGCGAATTCATGTCTCCGACGGAGAGACCATCAAAGACCAACACGTACAAGGGGCTTTACTTGGTCCCGAACCAAGCGCTCTACCAGCTGAGTTACACCCCGGATGCTGCGGAATCACCTTATGAAGTTGACTGCGGCTGGACAAAAAAGCTTATGTCACTATTGTTGTCACTGTGGCGAATCTGAACGAACGGCATTAAACCTTATTTCAAGAATCATTCCCATTTCACTGCTTTATTGGCATCTTCAACCCAAAATCGGATTGACAGCTTCTTCGTACTTGCTTTTCAACTCTTGCATGGCTTGAATCAATAGGTCTATTTGTTCAACTGTGTGGTGAGCATTCATAATGAAACGGAGTCGTGCTTTGCCTTTAGGAACGGCGGGAAACTTAACTGCGTCCACATGAAATCCCCGAGTCCGCAACGCGTGGCTGAAGACATCCGTCTTGTATTCATCGCCAATCAAAACGGGAAGGATAGGAGTTTCCCGAGAAATGAGCTGATAGCCGGCATAGCTTATTCTGTCAGAAAAATATCGTTGGTTGCTCCACAGCCGATCGCGTCGTTCAGGTTCAGCTTGAACCATGTCGATTGCCTCACATAATGCGTAGGCTTGATCTGGCGGAAGGGTGGAAGTAAATCCATATGCCGAACTCGTTAACCGCAATATTTTGCTTATGTATTCGTCAGT
>Ga0207107_1220_pt1 | contig 11706 bp, 9 predicted proteins | sample Alteio_BWMinHeat_75_FD_153555 | JGI IMG/M metagenome (GOLD analysis project Ga0207107, IMG submission 153555) | Enriched cells from forest soil in Barre Woods Harvard Forest LTER site, Petersham, Massachusetts, United States -... | ecosystem: Environmental > Terrestrial > Soil > Temperate forest >... | reverse complement strand
CGAACAGCAGGTATTGCAGGAACAATGCTCCTGCCGTCGTCAGCACCAGCTTCAGGAGGGCAAGAACTATCGTTGTGCCCTGCGAGCTGACAAGATACGCAATAAGCGCGAAGACGCCGTAAGGGGCAAGTTTCATGATCCCCTCAATCATCTTAAAAAACACCTGCGCGGCGGACTGGCAAAACTCCTTAACAATGCGCCCCTTATCACCGACTGCGTTAATAGTCACTGCGGTGAAGATGGCAAACACCACCACCTGCAGGATGTGATCGTTATCGCCCATCGCGTTTATGACATTGTTTGGCACAATGTCCTTAAGGAACGTGGTAAGCGTGAAATCTTTTTTATCAGGAACCTTTCCGTCCGTCAGCTTTGCGAGATCGCCAAGGTTAACGCCCTGTCCCGGCGAAAAAAGCGTGCCGAAAATGAGGCCTATAATCACCGCAAAAGCCGCTGTGGACAGGAATGCGATGACAGCCTTTAACCCTACGCGCTTGAAGGCCTGCTGGTCCGACATGCTTGTGACGCCCGAAACAAGCGAGAAGAAGATGAGCGGCACCACCACCATTTTAATGAGGTCAATGAAAGTGTTACCGAAAGGAAGCAGGTAGGCTTTAAGCAGGGCCTTGCCGTCATAGTGCATCGGCCCTTCGGCATTCATCGTATATCCGAAAAACAGGCCAATTATCAGACCCAGCACTACTTTTTGCCACAATTTCATATGCCTGCCATTATTTTTCGCACACAGGCTTATACTGAATATTCATTGGTGTATAAAGGGAAAAATGGTGGGATACGCTGGCTTTTAAAGGGAAATTACTTCATTAAACCCGCTTCGCGGTAATATCTGAGAGCGCCCGGATGCAGCGGAACCATCAATCCCTCACTGATCATTTTAGCCTTATCCAACGACGCGAATACTGGATGCAGCGTTTTGAAGTTATCGAGGTTGTCGAAAACGGCTTTCACTACCTGGTAGATGACTTCATCATCGACCCTGGAGGTCGTCACCAGCGCCGCTTTGACGCCGAACGTCCTCACCGGATCAGGGCTTCCTTTATAGAGGTGGCCCGGCAGGGTTATATGCACATAATAAGGATTATCCAGCATCAGCTTATCAATTTCCTTCCCGTCGGCCGGAACAAGGTGGGTCGCGCATTTGCTGGTAATATCCTGCGTGCTGCCATTAGGATGCCCTGTAGTGAGCAGGATGGCATCAACCGTGCCGTCGCACAGGGCCTTGCCCAGTTCTGTCTGCTTGAACTCCTGCATTGCGGCAAAAGAACTTTTCGTCCAGCCTTCGGCTTTGATAAACTCCTCCGCGGTGGCGAGCATGCCTGAGCCGTCATTGCCGAGGCCGAGGTGCTTGTGCGCCAGATCCCTGGTTTTTACGATGCCGGAGTCGGCGCGCGCCAGAATCGTAAATGCTTCGGTATGCAGCGAGAATACAGCGCGGAGCGCCTTATCAGGCCCCGCTTCGCTGAAGTCACCCGTGCCCTTGTAGGCATGATAGATGCGGTCCGTCTGGGCGATGGCGAGATCGAGCTGCCCGCCCTGCAGCGCCTTCAGGTTATACACAGAGCCGCTGGTGGGTTCGGAGAAGCAGCGTATGCCATGTTCCTTGATACCACGCCTGACCAGGCGGCATATCGCCCCGCCCGTGGGGTAATACACTCCCAGCTGTCCCGCCGTGCCGATAGTGATGAGTTTTTCTCCCGCTTCGGCAGGTGAAAACATTCCCGCCATTATCAGGAGGGAGCCCACAATCCCGGCGAGAAGCCGCACTTTCTATACGACCTTGAAAGTATTGTTGATGTAGTTCGTCCAGAATTGCTCGAGCTGGTGCAACGTGCCATTCATGGTGGAAAGCGCACCCGCGTCCGGGTTGCCGGACTTAAGCGCATCAACGTTCCGCTGGTACAGTTCGTCAATCTTCTGGCAGAGCTTGAGCCCCTTCTCCGAGAGCTTTACACGCGTGGACCGCTTGTCGTGGGGTGAGCGCTCCTGGATAAGGAAGCCGTTCTCGACGAGCTTCTTCACGTTATAGGAAACATTGGAGCCAAGGTAATAGCCGCGGTTGGTGAGCTCGCCGATGGTCAATTGCTCATTGCTGATGTTGTAGAGGATTAACGTCTGGACGTTGTTGATATCGTCAATCTTGAAACGATCCAGCTCCGTCTTGATAACGTCAAGAAACCGACGGTGAAGACGCTCGATAAGCAAGATAGTCTCAATGTAAACTGCTTTCACTTTCGCCTCGTTCAAGTCTGATGGTAAATCCTTGTATTAGTTTTAAAGCCAAAATCATTAAGAAAACGCTAATGGACGCTTTTAAATTTTGCTTGCTGTATGATACCTTTAACTGTTGCATATTTGCAACCATCACGTATCCATGTCTATTAATTCGTTAACAAAGGTCGGGTTGGCAATAAAATGCATGTTAACGGTGGTGCCTGCGCCCGGCTCGCTTTCCAGCGCGATATTGCCGTGGTGCAGCTCCACCAGCTTCTTGGTCAGTGGCAGGCCCAAGCCGGTGCCTTCATAGCGGCGATTGAGCCCGCTGTCGATCTGCCCGAAGCTCTGGAATACCTTCTGCAGGTTCTCCGGCGCAATGCCAATGCCGGTATCCTTGATGGTGATAATGAAATCCGTGATCGCGCCCCCGCGCATCTCAGGCCGCACGGTGATATGCACGTTGCCGCCCGCCGGAGTGAACTTCACCGCGTTGGAGAGCACGTTGAGTATGATCTGGATGAAACGCAGGCGGTCGGCCACGATATAGGGCAGGTTTTTGGGTATATCGGTGGTGACATTGACCTGCCCCTCCGCTGCCCGCTCGGAGAGGATGGTGATGCACTTGGCGATGGCGCGCTCGATATGCACCTCCTCGAATACCAGCGCAAGCCGTCCGGCTTCCGCCTTTGAAAGGTCGAGGATATCGTTGATGATGTCGAGCAGGTGCACGCCCGCATCGTTGATGTCGTGCGCATACTCCATGTATTTCTCATGCCCCAAACCGCCGAAGAGCTGGTTGATCAGGATGGAGGAAAACCCGATGATGGCGTTGAGCGGCGTGCGCAGTTCATGGCTGATATTGGCGAGGAAATGCGATTTGGCACGGTTGGCGGTTTCCGCTATTTCCTTGGCTTTGCCGAGTTCCTCGTTTTTCTTCAGCACCTGCTGGTCGCGCACCTGGATTTCATCCAACATGTCATTGAAGGAATCGATGAGCGTCACGATTTCGCTGTCGCGCGCGGCGGATTCCGGGTGCGCCGCGCGCAGGGAGTAATCCTTTTCCATCGACACGCGGCGGGCGGTTTCGGAGAGTCCCAGAATCGGCGTGGATATAGTGCGCTGCATATTGAGCGCAATAAAATAGGCAAGCGCGCTTATGGCTCCTGCAACCAGCAGTGCAATCATGACCTGCTTGCCTACATAGGCGTCAATTTCTCGCAAATCGGACTCAAGTATGATGGAAAGGTGCCGGTTCGTAACGGTCGTTATACCCCGGCTGCTGCTGACGCCGTCCGGGCTTGCCGCAAAATCGGGACAGGCTTTTTCCGAAACCGCCCCGCTGAAATAACTGGCCGCAGCCTTGCCCGCCACATCATACATGCAGGCGCGGAGCACGGACGATTTGCTGCTGAAGACTTTCTGCAGGTTTTCACTGGCTTTTTCTTCCTGTTGGAACGCGATATACGGCTGGTTGAGCTGGCCGACGATGCCCACGGTTTCCTGCAACTCCTCCAGCAGGCTTTCCTTCAGGTGGTAAATACCCAACAGCGTAACGGCAATCGTGGTCAAAAGCACCGCAGCCCCGCTGATTCCCGTAATCAGCAGCGTAAGGCGTTTTTTGATCGATGCCTGTCTTAACATTGAACTTCCGCTACTTGATAACCTCGGCTGCGATCTCGAGGAGCTGTGCGTCGATGCGCAGCCCTTCGGCTTCGGCACGCCTGAGGTTAATCCGCAAATTGATCTTATCCTTGGAGAACAGTCCGATACTCTGCTCGGTCTTGACCATTTCAATGATGCCGCCATTATCAGCAAAGCCCTTGATCTCGCTCACCGTAAGCAGCGGATGGCTATTCGCGAGCGCCAGCAGCGAAGCGGCACGATCTTCTTCCGACCGGCTGATGAAAAGGATGTGGCAGCTTGGAATGGCGCTGTCCGGAACGTTTAGTTTTACGTTCAGGGCCAGTTGTGCGGAAGACGCCGCCCTAAACACGTTCAGCGCCTTGCCGAACGGATTGCTGCCTACGATGCAGATGTTAGCGGCGTGGGTCTGCTCCAGCGCGTGATCGCCCGGCCAGGTAACGAATTTGATGAAATTATAAAGAAATGCAGCCTTGACCTGGTATTCTTTTATCGACCTGTCTGACTCGTCATCGGCGCTGGCTGGCGTGAACGCACAGAGACACGTCACCACAACTATCGCCAGAATACCAAGGAGTTTGCGCATGCATTTTGTTTTTATGGATTGGGATCACTAGAACCGCACGGTCGCCTTGCCCAGCACGCTCCTGCTGATCTCCTCAGGAGTCTGGAAAATGAAAGGTGAGAATTCCTGGTGCTGGGATTGAAGCAGGTTCTGCCCGATAAGGCTCAGGTCAACGCCCTGCAGGGGAGTCCAGCCCACTCGCATATCGAGCCTCCCATAGGCTGGGATGGCCATCGTGTCACCAAAGCCGTCATTAGTGCCGGGAAGCCTATCCACGTAATAGAACATCGTGTCCCATTGCAGGTTACACGGCAAGTCCACGTAGGAGCGGATATTGACCTGGTTCTTGGGCGCGGTGCCGGTTGCAGTGACAAGGCTTGAGCCGACTATGTGCAGATTTTCATAATAGAGCGTATAGCCGCCACTTATTTTTATGTGCTTTGTGGCTTCCCATGTCGCAGCAGCTTCAAAGCCGTGTGTCTCTCCGCGATTGAGATTCTGGCTGATTTCCGGTGCAAAAACATAGGTTCCCATGATGGGGTCGAATGCCAGCGATGGCGCGCCGGTGGCCTCCGATGCGAGATGGCTGTACTCGTTGACGAAGGCTGTAAAATCAAGCGACAGGTTATCCATCGGCTGGATGCGGTAGCCTAATTCATAGGCCGTCAGATCTTCCGACGTAGTCTGGGAAGAACCAAGCTCGGCAATCACTGTGCTGGGAGAAAATATATTGAACGGCGGAGGCGTGGGAATGGTTGCAAGCGTCAGGTTCAGGCTAGTATCCGATTGCGTTTGAGCCCGCACGGCACGCGACACCGCTGCCCATACCGTCTGCTTGTCGGTGGGCGTCCAGGTAAGCCGTATGCTCGGCTCATACTCAAACCCGCTGAAATCATTGTGCTCAAGCTTCGTCCCAAATGTCATGAAAAGCTTGTCGGGAACGAGCGCCATCTTGTCCTGCAGGAACCCGCTGAAAAGGTTCTCGTAAAAGTTTTCAGGCGTGAAACTCGCATAAAAACTGTTGCCAAAGCCGCTTGTGATACGGCGGTAACCAAGCCCCCAGGTCACTTCATTATGCGCGTCCAGGGTGAGATTATGCTGGAAATCGACGTCAAACGTCTGGGTATGAAGGCTGGTAGGCGGCCCAAGGCTGATGTTATCCGTAGCATAAGCCTGCCTGTTCACATCGTCGTAATAGGCCTGCAGCGTAATGTCCGAGCCCGCCTTGAGCTGGTGCTTCCACCGCCCAAGCACGTTCATGCCGCTGACAAGATCCGTATCGTTCACTATGTTGAAAAATGTCGGGTTGACGGCTGCGGTAACCGGAAGGAAGCGCAGCGCATCCTCCTGCCCTTCATAGGCATCGCCCTGAAGGGTCGCCTGTTCATTTTCGGTCTTGCCCCAGTCAAGGCGGAACCCGCCCTGCCCGTTTTGCCAGTCATCCTTCCCTGACATTCCCTGAGTGGCGCCAGAGATCGGATTGGACACTGTGTGCTCCTGTTTATCATTAAAATACTCGGCATAGGTACGGTAAGCAAGATCGCCCTGCGTTCCGCCGTAGCGTCCGGCCGTTGAAACACGCTCCTGGTTACCGGTGGCGGCGGTAATCAAAGTACCCTGCGTATCCTTGGCGCTCTTGGTGATGATATTGATAACGCCATTTACCGCGTTGGCTCCCCAGAGGGTCGCGCCGGGGCCGCGTATCACTTCGATACGCTCAATATCTTCCAGCATCACGTTCTGAATATCCCAATAGACTCCGGAAAACACAGGCGTGTAAACCGTCCTGCCGTCTATCAGCACCAGCAGCTTGTTGGAAAACTGGCTGTCAAACCCACGCGATGTGATGGCCCAGTTATGCGCGCCGGATTGCGCAACCTGCAATCCCGGCACCATGCGCAGCAATTCAGGAACGCTCTGCAGCCCCGAGCGCCGGATATCTTCCTGGGTGATGACGTAGATTGCCGCAGCTGCCTGTGAGGCTTTCTCTGCTTTCTTCGACACTGACGTCACTTCGACATCGGATAACTGCTGCAAAGAAAGATTGAGGAGATTGGCATTTTCCGGAGCAGGAGGCTCCTCCGCTTTGCTCTCCGTAAAAGGCAATACGGTGAGAGCGCTGGTAATGGCCAAAGTGTAAAAAAGACTGAGTCGCATAAGCTTCCCTTTATCTTTGTGACGATAAAAAGGTCATATACGGGAAATACTTAAGAAATACTTAAGTGGATATTTCTAGGGTCTTAACAAGAAGACGCGCAGGGGATCTGTGATAAAAATACTACGCTTCTTCTACGCATTTGATGGCCGCTTCCGCTGGAATTGTATTTTGCATCACCGGAATAAACGATTCATCAATCGTAACGCTGAAGAGGTAATCCTTCACTTCCTGAAATCCTGGATACGGGGGAATGACAATATCGTAGTAAATTTTAGTTTCCTTAAGTCCGATGGCCAGGAAATGCTGGCGATAGGTCCGGACATTCAGCTTGGGCGCCGCCGCAAAAACAAAACTTAAGCCTAAGGCGACAGATTTACGGTATAAATGGAAAAACATCTGCCGCGTAATATCGCCGGTGCGGAATTCAGGGAGTAGCACCAATCTCGACAGCTCGCCGTAGTTCAACTGCTTGCTTTCCAGATCGAGAAACTGTTTATTCAGGCTGAATCCCTCTATTTCCATCGGCAGCGACTTGGTCTTACGAGGCGTTCTTGAGGAGAGCCTTGCGCCCCCCAAGCAGAAGTTGCCTTTGCGCACGACCATGATGTTCCCTATGCGATTATATTCCTCTTCGGCGGGAATAAACTGCTGAACCATCCTGCATTCTGTCTGGCAAAGTTCGAAATACTGGTGCAGTAGCGCCGGATCGCGCGTGAACTCAAAGACAATATCTTCATGTTTTTTCTTTAGCCTGCCATAACGCAGGGCGAGGGCTTCTTCGCTTTCAGTATCAAAATGCGGTATAACTACCCCCACAACGTCAGGCGTGGGCGCGGCGAAACTACTGCCCACGATAGGCGCACTTTGCATGTCCGTCATACACCAACCATTGCTTTAGTCTTTTAAGCGGCACGGAAAATTCCGTTAGCCCCTTATTGTCTTTATTCGAAAACCCGAACGACTGATTTGATTCTAATCAACCCTTCAGTGTGAAATTATTTCGGGTACTTAAAGATCTTATCCACAAAGCTAATTATCTACTGGATATTTTGCAAGGAGAACCTTATACATGGGAGTTTTTTCGCCAGCGCTGTGTATATAACGCTAATACCTGTTGTAATTTAAGGATATTATGTGCGGTATCGTGGGAATCGCGGGTATTGCCCCGGTTGCAGAACGCCTGCTGGAGGGGCTACGTAAACTTGAATATCGCGGTTACGACTCATCCGGCATCGCAACGGTGTACGATAAAAAGATACACCGGCTCCGCGCCGAGGGGAAACTTGCCAATCTTGAGGCATTGCTCCATCGCTCGCCGCTTGCGGGTAATACCGGCATAGGACACACGCGCTGGGCGACTCATGGCCTGCCGACGCAGGAAAACGCCCATCCACACGCCACCGGACGTGTGGCACTTGTCCATAACGGCATCATCGAGAATTTCCGCAAGCTCAAGCAGGAGTTGCAGCGCGAGGGCGTATCTTTTAGCTCCCAGACCGATACGGAAGTCATCCTGCACCTCATCGATCAGCTTATCCTGAAAGGCGATACGCCGGAAAAGGCTGTTTCTTCAACGCTTAAGCGGCTCGAAGGGGCATTTGCCCTCGGCATTATTTTCGCGCAGCATCCCGGGCTCGTCATCGCCACGCGCAAAGGCTCGCCGCTGGCGGTGGGTTACGGCGAAGGGGAAATGTTCATCGGGTCGGACGCCATCGCGCTTTCTCCCTACACTTCCAAAGTGGCCTATCTCGAAGATGGCGACTGGGCGGTGGTAACACCCAAGGGGGTCACCTTCAATGATGCTGCCAACAAAAAAGTCACCCGCCCCGTCAAGGTGAGCGCGCTTACCGGCGCGGCCATCGGCAAGGACGGGTTCCGCCACTACATGCTCAAGGAGATATACGAGCAGCCCACCGCCATAGGCGAGACGATCAACGTACTCTGCAATTTCGCCACCGGCGATATCATCCTTCCCACCCTGCCCGTCCATTTGCGCGATGTAAGCCAGATCACCGTCGTTGCCTGCGGCACGTCTTACTATGCTGGGCTGGTCGCGCGCTACTGGTTCGAGAGCCTCTCGCATGTGCCCGTGCGCGTGGATATCGCCTCCGAATACCGCTACCGCCCGCAGACCGCCGCAAAAGGCTCGCTCGCCATATTCATCTCACAGTCGGGCGAAACGGCAGATACGCTCGAAGCCATGCGCACGGCAAAAGCCGCCGGCCTGCACTGCGTCGCCATCGTCAATGCGCCGGAAAGCGCGATGGCCAAAGAGGCTGACGCCGTGATCCATACCTATGCCGGGCCGGAGATCAGTGTTGCCTCTACCAAGGCCTTCACCACCCAGCTTGCAACCCTTGCCTGCCTCGCCATCGCGCATGCCTTTGCGCGCGGCGCAATCAAGGCGGAAGAGAGGACGCGCCTGCTGCACACGCTGGCCGAAGTTCCATCACGGATCGTTGAATTCCTCCATCATGAAGATCGCCTTACCGCAGCCACCCCGATGCTGGCCGAGGCGCGTGACATACTCTATATGGGCCGGGGCAGTAGCCACGCCATCGCGCTCGAAGGGGCACTCAAGCTCAAGGAGATTTCCTACATCCATGCGGAAGGCTATCCGGCGGGCGAGCTCAAGCACGGCCCCATTGCGCTGATTGACGACCGCGTTCCGGTGGTGGTTATCGCCCCGTCCGATCACCTGTTTGAGAAGACGGCCTCCAACGTCCAGGAAGTGCTGGCGCGCGGCGGAAAGATCCTGCTCATCAGTGACGCAAAAGGCTGCGCCGCCCTCGGTGATGCCGTGGCAATGGCCGTCACCATGCCGACGATTGACCCCTTCGCTGCTCCCATACTCTATGCCCTGCCGGTGCAGCTGCTCGCCTACCACGTTGCCATCCTCAAAGGCACCGACGTGGATCAGCCCCGCAACCTCGCCAAGTCCGTGACGGTGGAATAACCAGAGGGGATCACAATGAGCAGATGCAGTTATAAGGGAGGGTGAATCATGCTTCACACACTGAAACCACTGGACTGTTCCTTAAAACCCCGCTCCCTCACAAAAATATTTTTCAGATCGCTTGGTGTTGCCGTTATTGCATCGGTGATATTTTGTACCACCGCCGCAAATGCAACAGAGCTGACTTCAGGGGAAAGAGCTCTTCCGAATTAATCACAAATTGACTGCAGCAAGTCAGCACTGACTAGCGATCAGTTCCTTGAGATGATACGCGCCATCGTCGAACATGGCGATATGAGGGACATTTCCTTCATCGAGCAGACACTGCATGTGAAGTTTCATTCCGAACACCCAAAAGGAAGTGACGACAAGCCCAATGTTCACAGGACCATTTACTCCTCAACAATTTCTGATTCACTCATTCAAGCAAGCTTGGATGTTAATGATAAGGAAACTCAAATACCTGAAGGGGGCGATATTGCTATCTTGCGCTTTGAGAATCCATCAGGGATGCCGTTCATCTCTCGCTGCCTTAAAATTTCCTCCCGTAAGTTCGAGAGCAATATCAAGGGGGGGGGAGTTCTTGCCTGTGCCCATACAGGGAGGCGGAACAAATATGCTGACAAGGAACAAATGCACTAGCGCACAGATGTATATCGGATACTCCACTAGAGATCAATTTGCGGACACTATCGCTATTCAGCAATTACCATAGGCAATAACAATGATTTCTTCCATCATTAGGAGCAATGGCAATCTGCTAATGAACGGGCTTCCCGCCAGGCAATTGCAGGGGCGCGGGTGAATTAAGAATCCTCTCCAGCACCTTCGCATGCAGGAGCACATTGCCAAAATACAGCCCCCCGTTAACGGTCAGGTGACTGGCGTCCCACATGTATAGCTGGCCGTCCGCATCGAGTACAGGGCAGCCGTCTGCGCAGTAATAACGGATATAGTCGATATAGGAAACACCGTTGGCTTGCGCGAATTTTCTCATGCTGTCCGAAATGCCGGTGAGGTTGGCGCTGATATATGAATCCAGATAATGCTCAAAGGCAATATCGCCATGCCAGCGCGCGATAATCCTTGAGACGAAGCCGTAAAATTTGAGCGGGACGCCGACAAGTATGACCTTAATGCCGGCAGCTTTCAGCTTCCCGATCTCCGGAGCCAGCGCCTCGAAATATTGCGGTTTTGACCAGGAGGCCGCGAACATTACGGCATCAGGCTTATTTTCAATGGCAAATTTCAGCGCATGCTGGACCATCGCCGCGCAGCCGTGCGCCGCCCTCTCCGACAGGCAGTCATCGCCCGACGCCTGCAGGAAATTGAAATGCTTATGGGTCGCGGATAAAGCGGCGTATACATCGGCCGCATGGCTGTCACCAATGAGCAATATATTTTTCCTGTCCGCGGACATCTGCAGGCAGTTCGCATTCAGTGAGCTTTTATCCTCTACGATATGGCAGGAAAGCCACTGCACCGCTTTTTGCCGCTGCGCATGCAATGTTGCAAAATAGTCCGGGTCCTGTTTTATACGGTCCAGATATTTCCTAACTGCCAGGAAATAGGCATCCTCCGTTTTCACCGTGCCCTGATGCGTGATAAAAGGTAAATCAAGCCTCTCTGGCGCCGATCTCATTGCATATGCGCCCTCTCCCAGGCGGCAAACGGACACCATCAAGACGCATAGGACAAGCACGATACGGGGCTTTTTGCTCGACCTGAAGAACTTTTCCACCGGATAGCCTAACCCCGCAAGGGCAAAACTGATCAAAACCATCACAAGGCGAAAAGAAAACGACAGCGGGCGAATTTGGAATATATGCGCGAATGACAGGATCGGCCAACTCCATAAATAGAGCGAATAGCTGATGAGCCCGATCGCCACCGGGATACGGGCGCCAAGCAGCTTCCGGTTAATCCACGCACCGCCGGAAGTGATGATGAGCACCGTCGCAACGGTCGGCAACAGGGCCCACCAGCCCGGGAACGCATCCTCCCTGTCCAGCAGGGCCGCGCAGAGCAGCAAAACCAGCAGCCCCAGTGCCGACAGATATTCCTGCCTTGGCCCCACCTGAGCAGGCTTATGGAGCGTGCGAATCACTGTCATTGCGCCCAGCATCAGTTCCCAGAAACGGGAAACCGGTG
>Ga0207107_1219_pt1 | contig 11734 bp, 7 predicted proteins | sample Alteio_BWMinHeat_75_FD_153555 | JGI IMG/M metagenome (GOLD analysis project Ga0207107, IMG submission 153555) | Enriched cells from forest soil in Barre Woods Harvard Forest LTER site, Petersham, Massachusetts, United States -... | ecosystem: Environmental > Terrestrial > Soil > Temperate forest >... | reverse complement strand
TTAAGAAGAAATTGACAGAACCATCCAAGTTATTCATCATTTTAACGGCAGTAATAGTTTTGGTATTGAAATTACTATTGAAGATAGAAGAAGCTAAATTAAAACTCAATCCTCCCGGTGTATTGGTCAAAATGCACATCGAAGAATCAATCGGGGAACAATTCGCCGGTGGCGTTGCTCGAGTGATGATAGGCGGACCGGGCGCCCTGGGCATAGTTACTGCCGGAGAATCCAATTGAGGTACCATAGGTGCAGTGTACGTCATGCCTGGTTGAGTAACCGGATGTGTTACTGTATATTGGGGTTTCACATAATTGTATCCGGTTGATAATTGATAGGGTGGACGGTAGGCTGGTTGGGATTGATATTGCGATGGTCTGTTTGCCAATTGTTTGTAGGTAGTTTGAGGTTGATTATTGACTTGTTGATAGGACTGTCTATGGGTTGAATTTCTAGCCCGTTCTAATACTCGAGCATGCGCTTGTGATACTGGTATTTTAGATGGAAATGATCGCATTGATCGCATTATTATATTTATATGATAATTAATTTAATCATTTGGTTAAATGACTAAATTAATAAGAACATTGTTAACTTTAGATTTCTCGAAGAAGTCGAACTTTCGCACGTCTTAATCGATAGTGTTGTCACACTTTCTAATAAGTCTAACTTTCGCACGTCTTAATCGATCGTGTTCACACACTCTCTAATAAGTTGAACTCTCGCACGTCTTAATCGATCGTGTTGTCACACTCCCTAATAAGTCGAACTTTCGCACGCCTTAATCGATCGTGTTGTCACACTCCCTAATAAGTCGAACTTTCGCACGCCTTAATCGATCGTGTTGTCACACTCCCTAATAAGTCGTATCGCCATACGCTCCGAAGTCTAGTTTCTTGGGGAACCAGGCTTGACCGTCACGTCTGAGATAATTCCATCCCAAATCACGACCTAATTTATTTGCTGGGGCACCAGGAAGCTCGCGGTGTCTATGACCAAATCTATGGGATTTGCCTTCGTTGACAGATCTCCAACAACGGGGTTCGCGTTCGCAACTACGTTCACGTTCGCCATGACGGAATCCATGCCCACGATTATCCAAATCGTATCCACGACGATTATGACGATTGTGATAATCGCCATGTTGTACACTTCTTTCGCAATCGCACATTCTGATATCTAAAATTAAACAATATTATAATTTATTTTTGGGGGTGAAATTCTAACTCACTATATTTATACTCTGGAAAAGATTGACACGATAATTTTATACACATAAACAATAATTCCCTTCCTAGGAAATATAATGAATAACTTGAATCCTATAGAACAACCAGTATATGCAATAACCTCAATCGAAAACAACGACGACAATGATGTAGTTTTTGATAGAGATCCTCAAGATACGCCAGAGCCTATTTTTAATACGCCAGAGCCTATTTTTAATACGCCAGAGCCTATTTTTAATACGCCAGAGCCTATTTACACTCCAGCTGTAGATGGTATAGATCCTGTGAATTCCGACATAGAGGATTCCGACAGAGTATTAGTTCAACAAAACAGAGAATTAATCCAACAAATTCTTCAATCAGAAAAATTGGATCCACTTCCAATTCGTGAAGCCAAGCAGCGTCTCCGTACTAAATTACTACAACTAGATGAAATAAGAACCGGCATTGCAAATCTCCAACCCAACGTGGTGAGTACCAATGTATCTACTTTTGATGCAGACATGTTATTATTAGGTAAATTAGAAGGACGGTTCCTACATGTCGAAGTCCTGCCGTTCTCATTTACAGTAGACATGCAAATGTTGATTAAAAATGCCTTCTTAGACAAAAAATTCGAAGTTATTTGGTTGTTGTTAGACAGTGACTTGGATTTGCCCCAGTTAGAACCCAAACTTATGTTAATGTGTTTGGCTTTGGATCAAGATGAGTTGCTTATCAAACTAATCCAACTTCAATTTCCCATTGACACTGAATCCTACAGAGTCGTATATGAATCGGCTGAAATGGGCAAATTAGATATTCTGAAACTAATCATGGCGACTTATGTCTTTGACGACATACAAGAAGTTATTTGTAAGATTTGTATTCAGGCAGCCATACATAATCATTTACCGATTATCGAATATTTTTTCCCACACAATCAATTTGAGAGTATTCCAGACATTGTGTTTGTATTTTTTACGAATAGTATCAAATGTGGGGGTCATTTGGATATTGTCAAATATTTCGTAAACGGAGGTGTAGATATCCGCCAACAAAATTATTTGGGATTACACATAGCCATCACACATAATAGAACTGCGGTTGTTAAATACTTCTATGATTTGGACAGGTCTATTTTGGACTTGATGACTGAAGAAGAAAAACAAACGTTTGGTCTGGTAGAGTTGACCGTGGTTAATCAATCTATTGGTCTGACCACCAGTTGCAATATCTATTACAATGATATCGGACCAAGTGAATTTTACTATCAGTGCACAAATAAACTACACCATTATTGCAAAGAAGCCTGGGACAGATGGGTGTTGAAGAGACCAAATTGGATATGTCCTCATTGCCAGTGCTCGGTACCGAAGATTCTGTATGTGAACACAAATTAATTAGTGTTAACACGATATAAATATTTATCAATATATTGTATCAAGTATTAAATGCGATATTTTCAATTAAATCAATGCGAATTATATCCCAGACAGAATATTGGCAGATATTGCGGGCATTGTCCTGCGCAGGCTGCCAAGAAATGTGCATCATCACTGTTCAACCGATTAGCGAACCGTGGACATAATACCAATAACATTCAATTCAGCATGCGAGAAGTATCTAGAGGATCCAAACATAAAATATTCTATTATCAAGCACGAAAAATCCAACTATTTCAACCGACCGAAACTAGAATTGGAAACAGAACTATCAGTTTCAGATATCATATTGATGTCCATCCATTTCGCGGTGTCATTGCGTCTCATTCGTCATCTGCTCATAAATTGCCAGCTGAATCTGACTTCAAACCCAATCTCAATCCATTAGGTTTGACCATTCCCGAGATTCCAGTAGTTTCTTCTATGGATAAGTTGGTTATCGAAATTTGAACCTATGCTTTAGATAGAAAAATCGAATTGATCAATTATATTTTTCTATTGAATTGTCCGAATGTGTTATTGACAGGAATATTTTCCGCAAATATCTTCCACCAATAAAAAATCTCAAGAATAATATATAATAATGAGTTCAAAGGATAAATCAAATCACCAATCACAAAAAGGAAGTGGAGGTATTAATCCCATATTCACAACTGAATTGAATTCTCTTGATCTGTCTACTATCTGTTTTGTAGCCGACGACGTAGCACTGAATAATGACATTCGTGCGGTGATACGTTTGTTAGTCGAAAAGTTTAATAAATTGGCTGTTGGCGATTTGACGCAAAACCTTGAATTGTCTGAATATATAGCGCCAGGTTCTGCCTTAAAAACTAGAAATGATAATAAATATTGTGACGATTGTGAAGTGGTTTTAAAATATATGTATGTTGATGTTTGTTTGATTAACGGCGAACCTGTCAACAACACAGATAAGTTTGTTCACATTACTAAAGATGACAAAGGAATCGATTGTCAGGTTAGTAAGGGATTGGTCAAGTTATATGTTAAACAAAAACAAGAAACCACACGCGAATCTGTACAAACCTACACATACACCACAATTGACGTAGTAAAATTTTGTTGGGGGAAAACGTATAAGCCGTTTGGTCATGCCTTATATCACAGTGGTTCTTCGGTTCCTTCCCAAAAAGTAGTAAACGTCGCTGAAACAGCTGCCGCTGCTGCAAAAACAGATCCATCGGCTACATCTGGAACAGTTCTAGTATTGATTCCAGACATGCCCGAGAAATCCGAACAGAAAGCTTCTACCCTACCCCAACTTGACGTCACCGCTACCATAGCCGCTGTTCCAACACAAGAAGCTGCCCCCTACGCAGTGAAATCGGCAAACCCTGCTCCCACCGCCCACCTGAATGAACTTTGGACCGGAGCAACTTCTACTGTTGCTGATTTAGGCTCCAAACTTTGGGGTAGTATCGTTTCTGTTTCCAAGAATTTAAATGTTTTCACACCAGAACCCACTGCCGCATCCAAAGTCCCAGTTCCGACAGTGACCGCCCCAGCTACTCCACCATCTCCATCTGTTGTGTCTCAACTCCAGGCTCAAATCAAAGGGACTGCGCAATCCGCTGAGAAAACAGCTGCCGAACTCGGTTCCAAAGCGAAGGCCGCCGCGACCGAACTAAGTTCCAAAACATTATCTCCAAAAGAAGCATCCGATGAAATAGATCGAATTCTGAAACGGGCCGAAGAGAAGTCGAAAGCGGCCGCTGCCCAGGCCCAAGCCAAAGTGCAACCAGTTGTTGCCCAGGCCCAAGCCAAAGTTCAACCAGTTATCGCCCAAGTTCAGTCAACTATTGCCAAAGTCCCAGAACAAGCCAAGAAAGCAGTTGCCGAAGCTGAACATATCCGATCCGAAATTAAGACAGACGATTTGCATGATTTGTTGGAGAAAGCCACTAAACCAGTTGCCAAGACTGGCCAACAATTTGCTACCGAAGCAGAGAAAATGGCTAAACAAGCTTCTAAATCTGCTCAACAATTCGCAACCGAAGCAGAGAAAAAGGCTAAACAAACTGCCAAAGAAGCCAAAAAGAAACTGCAAAGTTTGGAATTCTCAATTGAAATTCCTTCTGATCTGTTGAAGAGTGATAAACCTGAAATAAAACTTTCATCAGATCGCGACGAATGGGATGATTTAAATGATTGGTATAAGAAAGAACGAGCAGCAGGTCGTGATCCAAACAGAGCCTCGAGATGGATTCCGGAAGGACCAGAGCAGTCCAACTTTAGATTGGTTGGAGGCAATCCATGGGAAGAAACCGAAACAGCTCCTCCACGCTTATCTTTCACAGTCCCCAAGCAAACTGGCGGTTCTCATATCATGTTGTATTGAAGACATAACCAATAAGATGATCTAAATTTTTTTTATCGAATCAATCGTTTGATCAAATAAAAAAAATTGAAAAAATAAGTATCAATTCAATAATGATATAAAAAGGGATTGAAATATCATTAACATATCATCTATGGGAAACCAACAAGTCGGTCATACAAGTGGCCATCATCACGGACAGTCTCAAACTTCGGAACCAGTGAACACAACGGATTCCACTAATTATCAAACAATGAGTCAACCCGCTGAGACTATTTCGTCTGCCCAAACTGTCCAATTCAATCCAACTCCCCAAATCATTCCCCAGCCTGTCCCCAAGCGCCCTGCATACGTTCATCCATTCATTGAACTCATCAATAGACCCGCGCCAGAAACCGAAATTATTAATACTCTGTCGGCTTTTATGTGCTGCACTCAAATCGGAACCGACTCTAATGGTAGACCCATTTATGAAGAAATTGATCAAACTATCTTCATGGGGCCCATCACACAAGTCTTTTCCTACGGGGCGAACAATGGTCGGATGCAATTGACCAAGTGGATCCTCGACAACTACATTCCGCTCCAAGTGAGTTATGACAATAATTTCTGTTACTTTGAATCACTTAGATGGAGTCATTTCCAAATAGCTGATATGATCGCCCAGCACGAAAGTTTTGTACCCACTATTAATGTGTTGGAGAATTTCATTTCTCGTAACAAATATGATCTTTTCAAACATTGTATGAAGAGTCCATATTTGAGAGGTGATTTACAAACATACAGATTCACTTTTGTGAAGTACATCTCCGATGCCAACTATGTGTCAGTGCAAAACTTATTGTCTGTTATTAAAAAGAAAGAGAAAGATGAATCTGTTATTATATCGGATACCATTTGTCCAAATCCACTCTTAATCAAGAGTGTGCCAGTTGGACCGATCATGGGTTGGGACGAATTATTGGCCAAGAGTCCAGTTGCCGAGCCAGCAGTCACACCGACAGTCGAACCAACTGTAGCACCGACAGTCGAACCTACTGTAGCGCCGACAGTTATTACACCAGATGTCTCCCTAACAATAGAACCAGTAGAATCATCTACTGTCCAATTATCTGATCCGACTTCGAATCAAACCACCACCATGGATGTGGTTTCTGATGAACAAGTTGTATCAATGGATGTCGCTACTACTCCCCATTAATCAATCTAATTTTCTAACTATAAAAACTTTTTCCTAGTTAGAAAAGAATCAATACTTGCTCCTAACCCATCTAAAAAATAGTCTCTGTATATAAAATATTGTGATGCCTAAACCAAAATCTAAATCTAAACCCAACCCGTCTCAATCTTCCCCAGATCCTATTTCGGAATCATCTGCAACTAGCCCCACTGCTCCCAAATTCAACTTCATCAAACTCTTGGACGATACCGAAACAGAAATTCAATATATTTATCACTTGTCTGACATTCATATTAGAAATACTCAAAGACACACCGAATATAAAGAAGTATTTGATCGAACTTATGACCAGATCAGAACTCGAATTAGAAATAAGCGAGCAGTTTCTCTGATCGTCCTAACTGGCGACATTATGCATGGAAAGACGGAACTAAGTCCAGAAGCTATTAATCTAGCCTATCATTTCTTTAAAAATCTATCCGATATTGCCACAGTGATTATGATACCTGGCAATCATGACTGTAATCTCTCCAATAAAAGCAGGTTGGATGCTCTGACGCCAATTGTGGAAGATGTAGGACACATTGAAAATTTTTATTATTTGAAGAAATCCGGATATTATCAATATCATAACCTCGTGTTTGGAGTTTCAAGTTTGTTAGATGGCGGATTCATGTCCGCTCCCCGAACTAAGGCCCCGTTTTATAAAAATATTGAGCAAGAAAACAAATTCAAAATCGCTCTTTATCATGGGCCGGTTCACGGAGCTATGACTGATGTCGGTTACAGAATGAATAATGAGGAATTAGTAGTGGATCATTTCAAAGGATACGACTACGTCATGTTGGGAGATATTCACAAACATCAATTCATGGACAACAACCAAACAGTAGCTTATGCAGGATCACTAATTCAACAATCTTACGGCGAGACTTTGAAAAATCACGGCTTCATTGTTTGGGATTTATTGAATGCGGAAACAGAATTTGTAGAAATTGCCAACAATTACGGCTTCTGCACGGTTTCGATTGTAAATGGTCGTATGTTAGAACCTACCGTCCCGATCCCATCCAAACCGAGGATTCGTTTTCGGTTAGAAAATACCAATCAACTGCAATATCAAGAAGTCGTCAAGAAATTAGAATCCGGATACGAAATTGGTGAAATAGTGAAGGAATCAAATCTCCGATCTAAGGTAATTAAATTAGGATCTGACAAAACACTATCTGAGGATGGACCGGAAAAGCCGACAATATCTCCGGAAGAAATGATACTATCGTACTTAACCAAAATGAAGATAGATCCTGCAACTATCACTGACATTCTAAATCTCCACAAACAAGTGCAGAAGAAAATTACATCCGAAAAGAAAACACGAGCCGCAAATGTTATGCAAGATACAACTCGAACTCAAAAATGGAACATCCTAGAACTACGATTCAGCAATACTCTATCATATGGTAAAGATAACTTTATTGATTTCAAAAAATATGATTCTAACAAAATTATCGGTATTGTGGCACCTAATTATTATGGCAAATCCGCTATTCTGGATATTATTTTGTTTTGTCTTTTTGATAAGTTCAGTCGAGGAGAACGGCGTGATTTCATGAACAAAAACTCCAACCGGATGCACTGTTCTATTTTATTTAAAGTCGGCTCAACACGATATCTTATTGAGCGAATTGGAACTCGAAGCAAGAACGGAATTAGTGTGAAAATTGATGTCAATTTTTATTCTGTAACTGGGGGTGGAATCAAGGAAAATCTTAATGGTCTGGACAAAAACGACACCAATCGAAAGATTGCTGACCTAATCGGCGATTATAACGATTATTTGATTACTTGTTTTTGTTTGCAAGAGGAATCCAAACCATCTAAATTCATCGAAATGACTCAATTGCAAAAGAAAGAGTATTTGAGTGATATTCTCCGATTGAATATCTTTACAGAGTGTTTTGGATACGTCAAAGAAAAATCTAAACAAATTGAAACAGAAATCAAATACCTAGAACAAAAAGTCGGTGCGAAATCACTTGACAGTTACAAATCCCAAACAAAAAAATTAGTTGCCGGAGTTAAACTTCTTCAACGCAACAAAGAAGCACTTCGAACCACTCTCGACAATCAACTAAATTATATCATGAGTACAACATCTTCGGAATCTATACCTATTTATAATGATTTGAAACAATTCAAGCTTAAGGATCAAGTCGATATCAAAAAAGCCATATCTATTTTGCAACAAAAATTGGAACCAATAACTGGAACTGAAAATGAACTATCCGCTCGTAGCCAAGAGGTCCTAACTGAACAACTAATCAAACTAGAAACCGAATACGAACAATGGCTTTCTCTGAATCTTGTTTCCGAACTTCACACCAAAATAGAAGCTCTTACTAAAAAACTAATTAAACCCCCAGTTAATTGGGACAAACAATCTGTTCCAGATCTGACTGCTGAAAAGAATAAATTATTAGCCGAAATAGAACAAATTAATAATAAACTATCTGATCAGATGCCATTAACAACTGATCGGTATAAAGCCAATCTCAAAAAAGAAATTCAAACACTTCGTTCTCAATTGAAACCGACCAAGTTTTCGTCTAACGAACTATTTGATAACATTCATCAAATAGAAACAGAATTGACCGAATCAAATGCACAATTGAATACCTATATGATTACTCTAGTCAAGCAACCGGTAGTCAGTTCGGTCTCATTGGCCAACACCAAAATTGTTGCCAAAGCAAAAAATGAATTTTATGCCCATACCAAAAAAAATCTCACTTTCCTGGCTCAGTACCAACCAGACGATACACCAAATGATCAATTGATAACCAATCTCACCAGTCATAACACACAATGGACACAAAATCATGAAGCCTGGATTCAAGAACATTTAATCGTTCCTCGAACAAAATCTCAGACGGAGATCATTTCCCCAAATCAAATATCAGAGCTCTCCGAGAGAGTTAAACATTTGACCACTACCTTGATCCAAATGTATTTAGAGACTTTTATTCAAGATTCGAACAATAAGTTGTTGAAACAAATCAAACAAAAAGAAACTGAAATAGATCATCTAACCGAACAATCAAATCTATCCAAAGAAAAAAAATTCCTAGAAGAAAAATTGAGTCTCATCGAAACCTCCCTCCAAAACTATTCCCTTACCCAGACTGCGATTCAGGCCAATGAACTAATTCAACCTAAAATTGCAGAGATAAAAACACAGATCGAGACTCATACTCAAACCAATGCCGACTACAAAAAGAGTATCGCCAATTTAAAAATTCAAATCAAGACACAAGAAGAATTAATTACCCGACACAAAACTCAAATAGATAATCAACAAAAATATAAGAAACAACTTGCATTGTTGGAAGAATATTTGTACGCTTTTTTAATCTGGAAACAAAAGAATCAAACTTATTTGAGATGGACCAAGATTAAGAAAGAATTCGATACAGATTTGGATAGAATGGATCAAGATCTCAATAAAAAACAAATGGAATTGGGTGCACACCGAAAAGAGCTCGAACAATATTTGGCCCTCCGAAAAGAATACGATGGCAAAATCAAGATTCACAACCTGAATCAACAATATTTGAAAATCATGAATTGTAATGGTCTTCCTTATGAAATGCTCAAAGCCTATCTTCCATATATCGAAGCAGATATCAATCAAATTTTACATTCATTGGTCAATTTCAGTGTGGAATTTGTTTTTCATGATACTGTTCCTGGGGCTAGTGAAGCTCCCCAACTCAAATCAAGTATGGGAGCCATTGATATCAACATATGTCACCCCGGAATGAAACCTCACAACACTCGATCTGCATCCGGATCAGAGAAATTCATTATCGGACTGGCAATCCGAATGACCTTAGGCCAAATATCTCTCACTGCCAAACCGAATTTTTTTATCATTGATGAAGGATGGAGTTGTTTAGATGCAGACAAACGAAATGATATCGGAGTGATTATGAATTATATCAAAACTCAATTCGAGCACGTCATCATTATTAGTCATTTGGATGAATTAAAGAATCAAATGGATTATATCATCAATATTGACAAAAAAGAAGGATACAGTTATATTAATAATCCAACTGTCGAAATTAAAGAAATATCTCGATCCAAGACCAAATCAATCACCAAACCTAAACCGACTAAATCTAAATCTAAATCTAAATCTAAATCTAAATCTAAAACTAAATCCAAATCTAAATCTAAATCCAATTAAGATATTGATTATTTTTGTTTTGATTCATGAATCCAAACAAAAAAATTGATCATTCTATCACATTTGAATAAAACAATTGCTCTAACTCACAAAATAGGATTGTTAGGATGTACATCTCTGAAAGCGATATCAAAACATGTTTCGATAAACTTGGATTATTTCAGAAGTGGAATTTGGTGACAGTAATGAGAGATTACATAGCCCACATGATGTGCCAGTACTTTCGCCGCTGGACCAAATATTGTCAAACTGGCCAGAGTATCAAGAATAAGATTAACCGATGGCTAAAACAAACTGCTCCTCGCATAGCCGATCAAGAGAAAGATCAGGCTTTCGAGACATTCCTTCTATCCATTGTCAGTCGCGAGTCGTATCAATTTTATGTCTATTATACGAAAAGTGTTGATGATTTCAAAGCAATTAAATGGTTGTGTGAATATACTAAATTATCTCCTGAGCAACTAACCTCAAATATGTCAAAGTTTAATTGTAAATATGGAATGAAAACTGAATCGCTCCCCATTTCATTTCGTTTGTCCATTTACAAGATATTCGATTCGTATCTATTGTTCACATTCGGACTGGCCATTTATTATATTGATTTTAGGGTCAGAACCGAACAGTTGAGTTTTAATAAATTTATTTATCAGTCTACTATGGAATATATTTTTAAGACATCGATACCTCACACAGGGAAAGGAACCACATCTTCTGAATCACTTTTAGAAAATATACTTCATTCGGAGGTCGACGAGGGTCCTTATGAAGGGTCATCTGTAAATTTCACACACATTCATGAAGGGAATCAATCAAAGGCTCTGACATATATTGATAATGCTCGTATGAAAACTCAGCAACTATACGCTCAAATTAAAAATAGTTTTAAAAATCACTCCCGGCAAGTACAAAATAATGCAGATTACGCAGCTCTCTATGGAGGATATCAAAATAAGAGTATTTACAAACATGGCTGGTGTCGATTCATTGTGTGTTTGGATCTGATTGTTGATCAAAACAAAGAGGAAAAGTCGGTCAGTGACTCGTTATCCATCCCATCTACCTGTAAAGTGACCTATCCGTTGTTGTATATTGAAATATAAACATAAAGTATTGAGTGGCATTTTTGATACAAAATTATTTGTATCAAAAGTGTGTACTTGACCAATACTCTTAAAATCTCTTCTTATAAAACCAATAAAAAAAACCTCCTGCCAAACTAATAGTCAGTCCCCACAGAGCGATGTTGGCTAGACGTCTAGTTAATGAAATTTTGGGAACAGATTTGGTATCTGAGGTAGTTTCAGCGGTAGTTTT
>Ga0207107_1218_pt1 | contig 11819 bp, 10 predicted proteins | sample Alteio_BWMinHeat_75_FD_153555 | JGI IMG/M metagenome (GOLD analysis project Ga0207107, IMG submission 153555) | Enriched cells from forest soil in Barre Woods Harvard Forest LTER site, Petersham, Massachusetts, United States -... | ecosystem: Environmental > Terrestrial > Soil > Temperate forest >... | reverse complement strand
TCTGCTGCTGCGCACGACGGAGTTTGCACGCTTGCCGTGGAAGACGATGGGCCGGGAATTCCGGAAGCGCTGCGAGGAAGAATTCTCCAGCCTTTCTTCACCACGAAGTCGCAGGGAACTGGATTGGGGCTGGCGATTGTGGCGCGTCGCGTTGCGGAGTTCGGCGGGAGGATGGATTGGGAGAGCCCCATACAAAGTGGACGTGGGACGCGGTTTGAAGTGACGCTGCCGCTTGAGGAAGGAAGGAAGTAAGGAAGTAGTGAGTTAAGGAAGTAAGGAAGAGAAACGATGAAGACTATATTGATTGTGGATGATGAGCCCGCGGCGAGATACGGGCTGCGGCGGGCGCTGGAAGCCAAGTATCGGATCGCGGAAGCAGATTCGGCGGAAGCAGCGCGGGAGGCGCTTCCGCGCGAGCAGCCGGACCTGGTGCTGCTGGACGTGGTGCTGCCGGGCCAGGACGGGCTGTCGTTCTTGCGCTGGATGCGCGAGCAGGGGAGCGAAGTGCCGGTGCTGATGGTTTCGGCGCTGGATACTGCGAAAACGGCGGTCGAGGCGCTTCAGCTTGGGGCGGCGGATTATCTGGTGAAGGGTTACGAACTGGAGGAGTTGCGGCAACGCGTCGGCAATCTGCTGAAGCTGGCGACGCTTGAAAAAGAGAATGATGCGCTCAAGCGACGATTGACGACGGAGGGGCAGTTTGGCCAGATGATTGGGCGGTCGGCGGAGATGCGGCATGCGTTCGAAATGGCGGACCGCGTGGCGGCGACGGATTCGACGGTCCTGATTTTGGGGGAGAGCGGCACGGGGAAGGATTTGCTGGCGCAAGAGATTCACGCGCGTTCACCGCGCGCGGGGAAAGCTTATGTGGCGGTGAATTGCGCGGCGTTGCCGGAAACGCTGATCGAATCGGAGCTATTTGGTTACGAGCGCGGGGCATTCACAGGTGCGGCGCAGCAGAAAAAAGGGAAATTCGAGCTGGCGTCTGGCGGAACCATCTTTCTCGATGAAATTGGCGACATGAATCCGGTGACGCAGGCAAAAGTTTTGCGCGTGCTGGAGAACCGCACGATCGAGCGGCTTGGAGGTACGCAGTCGATTCCAGTGGACGTGCGGGTGATCAGTGCGACGCACCGCAATCTGGCGGCGGAGATTCGCGCGGGGAAGTTTCGCGAGGATTTGTTTTACCGGCTGCGGGTGGTGACCATTGACTTGCCTTCGCTGCGGGCTCACAAGGAAGACATCGCATTGCTGGCGGAAACGTTTTTGCAATTACACGGGGCGCGGCTGGGGCGCACGGCACGGCTGAAGCGCGAGGCAATTGCGGCGATCGAGAAATACGATTGGCCGGGCAACGTGCGGGAGTTGAAGAATGCGCTGGAGCGGAGCGTCGTGCTGTCTCGCGGAGAGGAAATTGGCGTCGAAGACTTGCCTGGTGAGGTTGTGCACGGCGAGGCGATCTCGCTAAAGCATCGCGGCGGCGAGCACGACAACGGAATCAGCGAACGGGATTTTCGCGAAGCTAAACGAAAATTTGAGGTGGCTTACCTGATGCGGCAACTGGCGGAGCATCGTTGGAATGTATCGCGAACGGCGGCTACGATTGGGCTGCACCGGCAGAGTCTGCAGGAGAAACTTCGCGAGTTGGGGATTCGGCGCCCTGGTCGCGAGCCGATGGAAGAAGAGTAAAGAATTAACGCAGAGAACGCCCCGACCCGGTCGGGGTAAACGCCGAACGCAGAGGGCGCAGGAAAGAGAAATGAAACAGAGAGTCGCGGGATGACTGGGGGGAACAGTGATATTGGAATCGGTGGATATATTTTGGCGGGGGGCGGGAGCACGCGATTTGGGCGGGACAAGGCGCTCGTGAAAGTCGGCGGGATGCCGATGCTTAAGCGCATGATCGAAGTCGTGCGAAGCGTTACGAGGCAAATGAAAATTGTCGCGACGCCGGGGAAGTATGATGCATTCGGGGTGGAGATTGTCGAGGACCGTTGGCCGGGGGAAGGGCCGCTCGGCGGAATTATCACGGCGCTAGAGGACGCGGCGAGGAGCACTGCGCCGCCGGAATGGAATTTGATCTTGAGCTGCGACATGCCGTTCTTGACGGGGGAGTGGCTAGCTTTTCTAGGCGAGCGCGCGGTGAAAAGCAAGGCGCAAGTTGTTTTTGCGCATTCGGCGTCCGGCCCGGAGCCACTTTGCGCCTGCTGGCGAACGGATGCTGCGGCGGAGCTGCGCCGCGGATTCGAACGCGGCGTGCGCAAAGTGATGGAAGGAATTGCACTGCTGCGCGCGGAAGTTCTTGACGAGACGGACTGGAGACGATTTGATAGCTCTGGGCGATTGTTTTGGAACATGAATACGGCGGCGGATTACGAAGGGGCGCGGCGGGTGCTGGAAGCGGAGAGCGAGTGAGCGAAGAGAAGCCGGTCAACTATTTTGAGTTTCGCGACGTGTGCAAAGGCTTTGACGACCGGCTGGTGCTCGATCACGTCAGCTTTTCCGTGAAGCGCGGAGAGACTTGCGTGATCATGGGGCGCAGCGGCGTGGGCAAGTCGGTTTCGCTGAAACACATCATGGGTTTCCTGAAGGCGGATTCAGGGCGGATTATCATCGATGGAGAGGACGTCACTGATTTCAAGGAGCCGGACTTCGAAGAAGTGCGGCGCAAGGTGACCATGGTCTTTCAGTCCGGCGCGCTCTTTGACTCGCTCACGGTCGGCGAGAACATGGCGTTCCCGCTGGAAGGGCAGGCGGGCCTGACGCCCGATGACATCGATGCGTACGTACAGAAAATCGCGCACATGGTGGAAGTGGATAGCGTCATGGACAAATTGCCCAGTGAACTCTCCACGGGAATGAAGCGCGCGGTGGCCATCGGACGCGCGCTGGCGCAGAATCCCCAGGCCATCCTCTTCGACGAGCCGACAACGATGGTGGACCCGATCATGGCGGGGCACATGGGCGAATTGATTCTGCGCCTGAAGAAAGCGTTTCAAAAGACATCGATTGTGGTGACGCACGACACGCATCTGGCGAAGAAGCTGGCCGACGTGGTCGTTTTTCTACAGGATGGCCGGGTAACTTTTTTCGGCCCCTGCGCCGATTTTGAAAATTCAACCGATCCCTTCCTCAAGAATTTCCGCCTGCAGGATGAATTGATTCCCGCACTGGATGTGACTCTGTGAGCGTGGCCGCGAACGGCTCCGCCGATCCAATCAAGCAACTGCGCAGGGAGATGGGCTTCTGGGACGTCCTGCTTTTTAATATCGCGACGGTGCTAGGCCCGCGCTGGATTGCGGCCGCGGCGCATAACGGCACGTCTTCGATCAGTCTTTGGATTCTAATCGCGATTTTCTTTTTCGTGCCATCCGCTCTCGTCATCAACGAGCTCTCTTCCCGGTTTCCTGAAGAAGGCGGTTTGTACGTGTGGTCCAAGGAAGCCTTCGGCGATTTTCACGGATTCGTGGCGGGATGGACGTATTGGATTTACACGGTGTTCTATTTTCCCGGACTGCTCCTGGCCAGCGCGGCCATGAGCGGTTATGTCGCTGGTTCGCGAGGCGTAGTCCTTGCGCAGGACCGGACATTTCTGGTGGCGGGATCGTTAATCCTGTTGCTGGTCGCCGTGGTGCTCAACATCATCGGACTAAACGTCGGGAAGTGGCTGCAAAACGCCGGCGGAGTCTCGACCTGTCTTCCACTCCTCATGCTCAGTGCTGTAGCTGGTCTTGTGTGGCTTCTGCATGGTTCGGCCACGAATTTCACGTGGGCAAATATGATGCCGCATTGGAGCATGGACACGATCAATTTCTGGTCCCAGATGGTATTCGCATTCACGGGTCTGGAACTGGTTTCCGCAATGAGCCAGGAAATTCGGGATCCCCGGCGAACCCTGCCGCGCGCGGTTCTCAGCGCGGGCGCTTTGATCGCGGTGATCTATATCGTTGGCACGATTGCGGTGCTGTCGCTTATGCCGGACGCGCAAGTCGACCCGAAGAGCGGCGTATTCCAGGCGCTGACAGTGGGCTCGATGGCGCTGCGGGTGGGATTTGTCGGAGTGGTTGCCGCGCTCCTCGTTTCCGTGGGCAATGCCGGTGGCGTTGGAAGCACGGTAGCGGGGATCGCGCGGGTTCCGTTTGTCGTGGGCATCGACCGCTATCTGCCGGCCGCCTTCGGAAAAATTCACCCACGATGGAAAACTCCCTACGTATCCATCATCGTGCAGGCCACGGTGTCGGGGATCGTGCTGCTGCTCAGCCAAATCAACGAAACAACACGCGGGGCGTATCAGGGGCTTGTGGACGTCGCTATCATCCTGTACTTTATTCCGTTTCTTTACATGTACGCGGCAGCGATCAAACTTGCCGGCCGGGCGGACCGCAGCGAAAACCGTCAAGCGGTTCTCATTCCCGGGGGAAAATTAGGAGTCTGGCTTACGTGCGGGATCGCGTTTGCGGTCACCTTTGCTTGCATCTTTTTTTCGCTGATACCGCCGGGAGACGTTACGAACAAAGTATTCTTCGAGGCGAAAGTCGCCGGCGCGTCGATCGCGGCGATTGCGCTTGGGCTGGGACTATATTTCCGGGGGGCGCGGGCCAAGGCGCGCGAATCTGTTAGCTAGAAACCCTGGTCGACCAAATCTTCGATTGTCAGTTTGCTTTTCGAAGGAACCTTGCGCAATTCAAGATAGCGTTCGATATATTTTCCAAGCACATCGCCTTCGAGGTTTACCGCATCGCCTGGTTTACGGTCGCGGATGTTGGTGTTTTCGTAGGTGTAGGGAATCACGGCGACTTCGGCGATGTTGTTTTGCCAGCGGGCCACGGTGAGGCTGATGCCGTCAATGGTGATCGAGCCTTTTGGGACGACGTAACGAGCGAACTCCGCCGGAACCTGCACGCCAAACCACCAGTTTTCTCCTTCGGGCGTGAGATGCGTGACGCGGCCGATGGTGTCTACGTGGCCGAGGACGAAGTGCCCGCCGAATTCCTTGCCCGCCGTGAGCGGCTGTTCAAGATTGACCCGGACGCCCCTTTCCAGCGCCGCGCCATTTGCGCCGAACGAGGTCTTGCGAATCGTTTCACCGGATAAGTCCGCGGAGAGCCGGCCGTTGCGCAGATCAACAATCGTCAGACAGCAGCCGTTCACGGCGATACTGTTCGAAACAGCGAGCGACGGCGCGATGGACGGCGCGTGGATCGTGACACGCCCGCCGTCGTCTTTGAGGTCAAGCGCTTCGATCCTGCCGAGATGTTCGATGATCCCCGTGAACATGGCGATTCCGATTCGCTCTCGAATCCGAGTGTATCGTATTTCGCGCCCGAGGCAGAAAGCACTAAACTGTGTCGCATGGGGCGGCAGAGATAGCGGCGAGGGCTGACGATGAAAACATGCTTGTTGCGCGCGCCGGCGGCGATTGAAACGAACCCGTTGGAATATACGGACGTTGCGACGCCGCAGCCAAAGAGCGGTGAGGTGCTAATACGCGTGCGCGCGTGCGGCGTTTGCAGAACGGACTTGCACGTGATTGAAGGAGAACTGCCGCCGCGCAAATCGCCGGTGATCCCGGGCCACCAAGTCGTCGGTACGGTCGAGAAGCAAGGGGAGAACACACGGCGCTTCGCGATCGGAGACCGCGTGGGCATCGCCTGGCTGCATCACACGGATGGGAGTTGCGAATACTGCCGGTCCGGCGCGGAAAATCTTTGCGACAACCCGGTGTTCACGGGCTACAACGTGGATGGCGGCTATGCGGAATACATCGTTGCGCCGGCAGATTTTATTTACGCCATTCCAGCGGGATTTCCCGATGAGCAGGCCGCACCGTTGCTTTGCGCGGGAATCATCGGGTTCCGGTCGCTGCGGTTGTCCGGGATCAAGGCGGGCGGATGGCTGGGCTTTTATGGCTTCGGCGCGGCGGCGCACGTGGCGATTCAAGTGGCGCGGCACTGGGGCGCGGAAGTGTTTGCTTCGACGCGCGACGTTCGCCACCAAAAACTGGCGCTGGAGTTGGGAGCTGCTTGGGCTGGAGGTACGTTTGATGAGCCGCCAAAGAAGCTCGACGCCGCGATCGTATTTGCGCCCGCCGGAGAGATTGTTCCGGCTGCGTTGAAGGCGCTGAAAAAAGGAGGCGCGCTTGTTCTGGGCGGAATCCACATGAGCCCCATCCCATCATTCAGTTACGATTTGCTTTATCAGGAGCGCGTGATTCGGAGCGTAGCGAACAATACGCGGCGAGACGGCGAAGACTTTCTGCGCGTTGCCGCTGAAATTCCGATTCGAACGCATGTACAAGTCTTTCCTCTATCAGAAGCCAACCGGGCGCTCAATGCGCTGAAGAACGATGCCATTCCCGGCGCTGCGGTCCTTCACGTCGGTGACTAGGTCCATTTATTTCTTGTAAGTGTCTTGCAAATAAGCTTCGATAGCGATATCGGGGCCGAACTGCTGGGTGCGGACGTTGCGCAGCGGAGGAAGATTCAGGTTCGGAGCGACCGCGAAGGGGACGCGATTCTCGCCGGAGATCTTCGGGGCGTAAAAGAGAAAAAGCTTGTGGACGATACCGGTGGCGAGCGCTGCCCCGTTCATCGTCGGTCCTGCTTCGAGGAGCACGCTGAGAATTTCGCGGCGGCCAAGCTCCGCAAGTACTGACGGCAAATCGACGCGGCCATTCTTGGTTTTCGCGCGGACGATTTCGACGCCGGCGTTTTGCAGTTTGCGCGCCTTCGGAGAATTCAGCGGCAGCGCGGTGAATACGAGCACGTCATCGTCGAGAGTTTTCACGATCCGGGATCTAGCCGAGAGGCGCAGCCTCGAATCAAGAATGACGCGCAATAGCCGTTTGCGTCGCGGAAGACCGCTGCGGTCGGTAAGCAGCGGATCATCAGCGAGAATCGTGCCGATGCCTGTGAGAAGCGCGTCCGAAGCGTGACGCATGCGATGCACTTCCGCGCGGGACTCTTCCGACGATATCCAACTACGCCGCTTGCCAGCGTTTTTATCGGTCTTGCTGCGGGTCGGCGGCAGAGCCAACTGGCCGTCCAGTGTCATCGCCGATTTCAACGTCACGAATGGTTTCTTCGTTCGAATCCAGCAGGCGAACGGCTCGTTGAGGCGGCGCGCGTCTTCTTCGCAGACCCCCGTCAACACTCCGACGCCGGCGGCGCGAAGACGCTCAGAGCCGCGGCCGGAATTTACGGGATTCGGATCATCCATGGCCGCGACGACGCGTTGCACGCCGGCGGCGATGATTGCTTCGGTGCAGGGGCCCGTGCGCCCGGTGTGATTGCAAGGCTCGAGATTGACGTAGAGCGTTGCGCCGCGTGCTTTTTCGCGGGCGGATTTCAGCGCGACGATTTCCGCGTGGTCGCGCCATTCGTATTGATGAAAGCCTTCGCCGACAATCTGGCCTTCGCGCACGATGACGCAACCCACCATGGGATTGGGACTAGCGAGGCCAGTGCCTTTGCGGGCCAGCGCCAGCGCATGTTCCATGAAGCGAATGGCGTGTTCGTCCACGGTTTAATCGAAAAGAGAGTTGGCGTAGGTTTCCGCGTCGAAGGGAACCATGTCGTTGATCTGCTCGCCGGTGCCTACGAAGCGGATTGGCAGGCCGAGTTCGCGTGAGATCGCGACGACGATGCCGCCTTTGGCGGTGCCATCGAGCTTTGTGAGTATGATTCCGGTGACGCCGACGCTAGAAGTGAATTCTCGGGCTTGCGCAAGCCCGTTCTGGCCGGTGGTGGCGTCGAGAACCAGCAGAATGTCGTGCGGCGCGCCGGGAATCATTTTCGCCGCGGTGCGCTTCATTTTTTCGAGCTCGGCCATGAGATTCGATTTGGTGTGCAGGCGTCCTGCGGTATCCACGATGACGACATCGGACGAGCGCGCCTTGGCGGCGGCGACGGCGTCGTAAACGACGGCAGCAGGGTCAGCACCGGATTTTTGCTTGATGACCTCAATTCCGTTACGCTGCGCCCAAATTTCCAGTTGCTCGACGGCGGCGGCGCGAAATGTGTCCGCGGCACAGAGCACCACGCTGCGGCCTTCCTGGCGCAGCCGGTTGGCGAGTTTTCCGATGCTGGTGGTCTTGCCCGCGCCGTTGACGCCGACAATGAAAATCACGCGCGTCCCGGCGCCATTCTGCGAGGTGGCAATTCCGCTGGAAGCTGCCACGTCAGGCCTCACGGGCGCGTTCAAAATGCGAATGATGTGCGATTTGATTTCGCGCTTGAGTTGCGCGGCATCGGCCAGCGCGTTGCGGTCCATTTTTTCCCGCACCGCATCCAGAATCTCGCGTGTCGGCTTCACACCCAAGTCAGCAGAGAGGAGCGCCGTCTCCAGATCCTTCAGAATCGAAGGATCAATCTTCCGTTCACCGAGAAAAATAGTATCGACGGTCTCGGAGAGCGCTGCCTTGGTCTTGCTGACGGACTTCTTCAGCCGCTCGAGAAGCGTCGGCTCCGGTTCGTTCTTGCCAAAAAGTGAAATCATACGGTACGGACAAATCAGTTACGGCGACTTAAAATTGTAGCAGATGCAGCCTTGTGGACCCCTGCCAGACATTCAAAAAAAAGCTTGCCAAGCTATATCAAACACTGTGTGAGCAGAGAGGGAAGGCGAGCCAGGAGAACTGACGCCTAAACGTGCACTTCGACGGCGCTGAGGCGAAGCTTGCCGGCGTTGACGGCGGATTCCAGAGCGGTCACAACTACGGCATCAAACTTTGAACCAGTCAGCGCTCGGATGCGGTTCATGGCATAGTCCAATTCCATCGCCGTCTGATAGGGGCGGTTGGTGGTCATGGCGTCGAGAGTATCGGCCACGCCGATGATACGCGCCATCAGCGGAATCTGCTGGCCCTGCAAGCCGTAGGGATAGCCGCGGCCATCCATGTGTTCATGGTGCAGCTCGATGCCCGGAAGCATTTCCTTCAACTGGGAGACCGGGCGCATGATGTTTGCGCCTTTCACGGTGTGCTGCTTCATCAGGCCGAATTCCTCCGGCGTCAACGAGCCGGGCTTTTTCAGCACGCGGTCTTCGACGCCGATTTTTCCGACGTCGTGCAGCAGGGCGGCAATGCGCAGCTTGTCCAGCTCTTCCGTAGTGAGCCCCAGCTCCTGCCCGATGAGCGTTGAATACTTGGCCACGCGGCCGGAGTGACCGCGCGTGTATGGATCCTTTTCGTCGATAGCGGCGGCGAGCATTCGAATGGAGCCAATAAACAGCTCGCGATTTTCTTCGGCGGCTTCCTTCAGGCGCTCGATGTACTCCTCGATGTCGCCGGCCATCTTATTGAAGTTTTCAGCGAGCTCGCTTATTTCCGAAGCCCCGCGCACGGGCGAGCGCTGGTGAAATTCGCCGCGGCTGATCGCGCGCGTGGACGCCGCCAGCCCGCGAATCGGCCCGCTGATGCCCACCGCGAAGAAATACCCCACGAGAATGGCGGACAAAATGACGACGATGACGAACGCCAGGGCCTCGCGGTTCAACTCGGTGACGCCGGTGTCGGTCTGCGCCTGATCGAGGCTCCGCTGTGCGATGACCGCCCAATTCACTTCCGGGAAAGTGCTGTAAGTTCCGATCATCTCGACGGAGTGCTTCTTGTCCGTTTCGGTAAAGCGAACAGTTTCCGTGTTGCGAAGCTCCTGCGGCAGTGCCTTCACCTGGGCGACAAGCCAGTTGCTGGTCGCATCCGCCCCCGGCACAAAGTTCTGTGTGTCCGGATGCGCCACGATGTGGCCGCTGTGGTCCACCAGGAAAACGGTGCGTCCCCGGACGCTGGCTTCCCGCAAACGGTGAACGATGGGATCCAGGGAAACGACCGCCGCGAGCATTCCCGTAAAATTGTCGTTCACGTCTTTCAAGGGCACGGCCACGACGAAAGCCGGCCGGTTCTCCGGCGCCAGAGCCAGCGGATCGCTGCGCCACTTGGAGACTTGCGACTGTTGCGACTGCAAGCAGGTAACAAAGGCCCGTTGCAGCGCTCTGGCGACAAACGGATCCTGTTCGGCCCGGAAATTTCCCTGCGACGCGCTTGTCCCTTTCAGGGACTTCCCGACGGCCGTCAGGTAAATGAACGTATCGCGATTGCTGTAGACGAACTCCTCGAGCAGGCGGGTGACCTTGGGTTCCGCGGCCGGATCATCCACGTTGTCGATGAGGCCGGTAAGGGCAAGAATCTGCCGTTCGCTCATAAGCTGTTGCGTCAGGTTGGATTCGAAAAGCTGAATTTCCTGCGCCAGCGACCGGGTCAGATCGGTTTGCTGAACGCGCTCGGTATCCACCAGCTTGTCCTGGCTAAGCTGCAATACCTGGCGGTGGTAGAGACCAATGGGGAGCGCGCTGACCAGCAAAAGCGCCCCCAGAACGAGCCAAAGGATGCGCACGCGCCCTGAGCGCACACGTTCCCACCGAGCTTTGGCAGCTGGGTTCATCTCGACTATTCATTTTACGTGAGCCTGAGCAGCTTAGGCGGCTGGCCCGCGCTACGCGACGCGCATCTGCAACTGGGACTTTAGTACTGGAGGCCGGAAATGTGGACCATCACGGGTTGTCGCTACTCCCGCTTCAACGGCCGCTCCATGATGTCCCGAATCGCATCCTTCGGAGACTTGCCGGCGTGCAATATCGCGTCCACCTGCTCCGTGATGGGCATGTCGATCCGCTGTTCGCGCGCCAGCGCCAGCAACGGTGCGGCCGTATTCACGCCCTCGGCCACCATGCGCATATTCGCCATGATCTCGCGCAGAGGGCGTCCCTTGCCTAGCTCGATTCCCACAAAGCGATTGCGGCTGAGCGACCCCGTGCAAGTGAGAACCAAATCGCCCAATCCCGCCAGACCGCTGAGCGTCTCCGGCCGCGCACCCAGCGCCATTGCTAAACGCGCCATTTCCGCGAGCCCGCGAGTGATCAGCGCCGCGAGAGCATTCGAACCAAGACTAAGCCCTTGGCACGCGCCGGCGGCAATTGCCATCACGTTCTTCATGGCGCCGGCAAGCTCCACGCCGAGGACATCATCGTTGGTGTAAAGGCGAAAGTTTGGGCCGGCAAACTCTTCCTGCATCTCGGTGGCGAACGCCGGATCCCGCGAGGCGAGAACCGCAGCCGTGGGTTCGCCGCGGGCGGCTTCCGCGGCGAAGGACGGTCCGGAAATCACCGCGATGCGCGGCGAAAAATTCGGCGAGACAGCCTGCGCGAGCACCTCGCTCATCCGCAGGTGCGTGGATGGCTCAAGGCCCTTGCTCGCGCTGACGAAACTTGCGCCGGCAGCGACAAACGGAAGCGCCGAAGTGTAAACGGCGCGAGCATGGGCGGACGGCATGGCGCCAAGGATGACCTGCGCGCCCGAAAGCACAGCTTCTAATTGCCCATGAACGCGAATGCTTTCTGGCAATTTCGGGCCGGGAAGATACGTTTTGTTTTCGCGCTCGCGGCGGATTGATTCAGCGAGGCCGGGGTTGTGCACCCAAAGCGAGATTTCGTGCGGCTTGCGACTGCGCGAAAGCACGACCGCCAGCGCCGTGCCCCAGCCGCCGCCGCCGAGAACGGCGATTTTCGTCATTCCGTTTCCTTCTTCTTCCCAAAGGAAAATCGCGGCTCGGTGCCCTCCACGAGGCGCTGCAGGTTGCCGTCATGCTTGTAAATCACCAGCAGAGCTATGGCCAACGTCCCCACGTTGACGATGATCGGCGGGGCATGACGCGGCGCCCACAGAAAATAGATGAGCAGCGGCATTGCCGCCGCCGCCGCGACGGAGCCCAGCGAAATATAGCGCCAATAGGCTACGCAAAGAATGAATAACAACAATGCGCTGA
>Ga0207107_1217_pt1 | contig 11886 bp, 10 predicted proteins | sample Alteio_BWMinHeat_75_FD_153555 | JGI IMG/M metagenome (GOLD analysis project Ga0207107, IMG submission 153555) | Enriched cells from forest soil in Barre Woods Harvard Forest LTER site, Petersham, Massachusetts, United States -... | ecosystem: Environmental > Terrestrial > Soil > Temperate forest >... | reverse complement strand
GCAGAGCTGGTGGCACAAGCTCTCACCGTTTTGATCTTAATATAATCGGATCAAGCTTCTCTTCTTTGCTATAGCGCAGCAGCTTTTCTTCATCATCCCAGAAGAATGTAAGTCAGACATGGCCAGTACGGCCTTCGTTGTGCGCATTTTTTACGAACCATTCCCGCGCCATTGGCAGGGCGTGCGCTATCAGGCTTTGCTGGATGATATGCCTTAGTATACGTGGTACTGCATATACATTTATTTTCCAGCGTTGCCCCGAATGCCAGCGGCGTGACATAAAAACAGAATATCCGCTTTTCGAGTAGGTTAATCCAAATACCTCATGATTTGGTTGATAATACGTGCGGTGAAACCGATGGGAGTGACTGAACCACAGTTCAATTATTTCCCTCTGCGGCACGACTCCAAGCTGCCGGGAAATCATTTCCGCTCCGAGCGGATAGGAATGGGTATGCGGAATCTTGCTCTTATATCGGGTCGGGATAATCATAAAAACCTGCCATAGAATATGCAGCCGCGAATAGCGGATGCAGAATTTGTTAAATAAAATGGAAAAAATCCGCACAATAAGTGACGCGCAAAGGCGTGACTGAACGCGGCTTAAAAAAAGCAGGCTTAACTAACGGGAATAGAACTCGACGATGAGGTTGGGCTCCATCATCACCGGGTAGGGAACGTCGGCGAGCTTGGGCGCGCGCACGAACTTTCCCTTGAATTCCTTGGGGTCGAACTCGATATAGTCGGGCACAGAGCGTTCGGGATTCTGCTGCGACTCAACCACTATGGCCAACTGGCGCGACTTCTCCCGCACTTCGATGATATCGCCTTCGCTCACGCTGTAGCTCGCGATGTTCACTCGCTTGCCATTGACCAGCACATGGCCGTGGCTTACGAACTGGCGGGCGGCAAAGACGGTAGGTACGACGCCCATGCGGTAGATGACTGTGTCGAGGCGACTCTCCAGGAGCGCGATCAGGTTCTCGCTGGTGTCACCCTTGCGGCGCGCGGCTTCCTGATAGATGCGGCGGAACTGGCGCTCATTGATGCTGCCGTAATAGCCTTTGAGCTTCTGCTTCGCCATGAGCTGGCTGCCGAAATCGGAACCCTTGCGGCGGCGGGACTGGCCATGCTGGCCTGGCGCATAATTGCGCTTGGCCACAGGGTCTTTCGCGCGGCCCCAGAGGCTCTCGCCGATACGGCGGCTGATTTTATATTTGGCGGCGATGCGTTTGCTCATGAGGTATCCTGACAAGTCACGGTTATATATTCATTTTTTTAACGGAGGCCAAGGCCCAAGCTAAAAGGTAGGCAAATATAGCGATTAGAAGCCCGCTGTCAAATGGAAGTTGTGTTCTCGCGGATGATATCTATCTGTCCGCCGAGGTTGGGATCGGGGGGAGTCGTATTGGGACCATCCATGACGCCGCCGTTACGCACCATCTGGCGGAAATTACCCGAGGGGCGGTTAGTTTGCCCTGCTTTTGCGCTCATTACGCTCATTAGTTGCCGTTTTTCAGCGATTTGCTGCTTAAGCTGAAGGCTATGCTCCGCCTGTTCCCTGGCATAGTCCATCCTGTCTTGCTCTTGCTTGTCACGGTAGGACTTTATGCCGACGAAGGCCGCGGCAGTCACCAGCGCCGCAGTGATACCCGCGGCTAATTTTCCGTGCGCGGTGTCGAAAGCGGAATCAGCAGCTTCCCACGCCTTCCTACCTATTTCTTTCAGGTCTATAGCCATTTAAAAAATCCCTAGACGGACAGGGAGGGCACCGTAGGCGTCTGTTCCGCCTTCTCAAGCCTTGCTACATTATTGCTAGATGCATCAGGATTGGCAACCGCTGCCTGCGATTCGGCGCGCTGCCGGGCAAGCTCCGCAATCCTTGCCTGCGTATCAGCTATATCCTGTGAAAGCACCTGAGCCTTGCCCAACTGCTCTATCGCATGCTGCTCCTCGCGTTTGTTCTCCCATTGCTCGACGCCAACAGCCCCGGCAACCGCTGCAGCCCCGATAGCTACAGGCTTCGATGCCGGATGCTCAATTACATTTTTACCGGCCTGCCAGACAGCCTTGACGGGTTTGGTGGTAATATAAGGGGTGCCTTCGCCTACGGCCTTTCCAAACATTCTGAAAGACCACCCTACCGCCTTTACAGGGAACTTGACAACTTCCCATGCGACTTTTGCGGTACTTTTAATCAGGCCAGGACTAGGGGTTTCAGGCATATTTTTTTACTTCAGAGTGTGGGTGAACTTGAACGCGCCTGCGCGGCTAATCTCGAGGCGTTGCCTCCGGGTGCATCCGGGTCGCCAACGGAAGCAATGGCATTTGCACGGGCCAGACGCTGCTGTTCCAGATAGGCATGCAACTGCGCATTCTGCGCGCGCATGGCCCTGACCTCGTCGGAGTCTCCCTTTTTCTTCGTTCCGAATATGCCGCTGAATATGCCTTCGACAAAGCCCGCTATGCCTTTAAATCCCCCAACGACGCTGCCAATCATGCCGCCGCCCATACCGCCGGCCACTCCGCCGCTTACGCCACCAGCAAGCCCGCCGGTAAGCGCGCCAACCGCTGTGGTGGCGGCCCAACCGAGAAAACCGCTCAGTAAGGCGCCAGTGCCAAATATGCCAAAACCAAGCGCACCGGCTGCCATCGCTCCAATTCCGACGAGTGGGGCAATTGTAAGGCCTAACGCAGCAGCACCCGCTAACGCGCCGCCGATTCCGCCAACCGCACCTCCAGCCATCGCGCCTTTGCCAACGCCTTTGAATGTTCCCTTGACCGGCTCGACGATAATATCGCTGATGGCCATTTTTTTTAATCTCCCGGTTGTCCGTTACTTACGCGCTTCAAATGCTTATAGAACCTCACGTTCATACTACAAGAGGCAACGCATAAACGACAAGTTAACATTCAGTGACAGTTTTATGTCAGATTTGTTACAATGCCATATTTACCCTAAACCATAGCATTTTCCGTTGTTTCCGGCAAGCGGGAGGTTCCACTTCACGCTTGGCTCTGCCCCTCATAAATTCCTAAGTATGCCAAAGGTCCAAAGGGCTTTATGCATCAATCATGAAAATGTTCTTCCGCTGGCGCGCACTGAATGGATGATATCTCTTACATTTTCTCCGGGAATATTCCTGCAAGATTTTCCGCTCTCAGGGTTCTGTAATCTGTGAGTGCGGCTTTCTCAGGAGAGTCATAAGCAGTGGTATTATGCCTAACCCTGTCCTGCGGAAGGTAAAACCTCCCTCGACTTCGTTAAGTAACAGCGTTATGCCACGCCCAAACATCGCACCCTAAATCCGGATATTGCGATAGCCAGATACCCACCCGTAGCGGTTCATAAATCATAAAAAAGGCCTATGCTTAAGGCGACTTTGTCTACGTGACAAAAACCCTTGCGAAGCCTTCGTAAAAGCAGACCTAGAATCCAGCTAAGATTGTAGGATTACTTGAACCAACTCGAGGAAGAAGAGCTTTCAGAACTACCATTCGATGTCGTCGAATTGGTACTCCCAGCATTTCTCCTGACACTCATGGCTTCATTGAACACACATACCACGTCGTTGCCATGGCGCAACGTAAACCGCGGGACTACGCGCTCTACCACGATATAATTGCCACGTGTCCGGTAGTTAATCATCGCTTCATTATTCTGATTATCAACCATGTAGAAGGCGGGTATTTCGCCATTCTTATCACGAAATTCAAAGTAGGTGAATTCCCCGTCATCGAATACGCGAAGCGGCGTTATGATTTCTGAGCCTGATACGGTATAGCGGAAATTGAACTTGGTCAAATCCTCGGTCTCGAGATCGGGGACGGGATCCATATGACCCGATGACGCAAAGCCCTCATCATCGCCCGGATATACGAAGCGAAGAACCCATGTCACATCTTTGCTATCCGCGCCTTTTTCCACGCCTTTGTTGTCTTCATCGCAAGCGCAATGCAGCTCTACTAAATAAACGCGCTTGTTGGTGATCATAGTCATATTGGTGGTCGCATCATGCTCAACAGGTTTGATAAATACGCGGTTGCCAAGAGGATTAATCAACCATGCCGACGTGTCGCCCATGGCGATGGTCATAACGTACTCATCGGGCGCTAATTCCCAACTCGTCTGAACGCGGTAAAAGCCCGTATATTTCATAATCTCGTTTGGCGCCCATGCCACCACTTTAATCCGCGGATCCGTTGCAAGCGGCTGCGGAACAATCATTGCGGATGCGGCCATACTCGCCATCACGGCAAAAAGTAATGCGCCAGTAAAAATCATGAAGGAAAATTTATGTTTCATCATTCGAGCAACTCTTTCACCGTGTAATCGGATACTATAAATGTCATAGGCACCACTTTACGTCTTTCACCGCTAGCTCTGAGCGAGCTCCCCGTCAAGCCAAAAAATCTGGCTATTGGGTTATCAGAGTCCAGACTTTGGTCAACCCAGAAGTCTGTGTAGTTATAAGTAAGTTCTACACGCCAGGTGGAGGTGCTTTCCTCTTTCCCGGTGGAAAGTGAGATGACAGGGCATTCAATAACCAGTTGCGCATGCGAGAGCCCCTTTCCTTTAGTATGCTGATATTTAAGCGATACAATCTCCACGAGGCGTCTGGATTGGTTCGTATACAGCCGATAGAAGCTATAGGGGTTGGATGCGTCAATTTGCTTTTTATATTGTTCAAAAACATCCTTTGTGCTCTGGCTCCAGATATTGCGGTAGCGCAATTCGAACCTCGACAAATCATACGATTCACGACCTATCACGTAACTCTTGATGAAATATTTCATTACTGAAACATTCTTATCTTCCGTCAGATCGTTTGAAATCGGCCCAATACGGGGAATGTCTTCAACTAAATCGTTTGAAAAGGTGATAAATGGCACCGGCACATCAATCGGAAATACCCCCAGAAACGATGTGATCGCGAAATAAACATTTACCAGCGAAAGCAGAATAATGACTATATAATAGCTACGCTGCGCGATGGGAGTATGAAAGAGCTCCGAATACCAACTGCGGGCCAGTGAAAAGTAGGTGCCACTTTCCACTTCATTTGTTATCAATTGCGTATCTTGATCATTCATGAAAAAATGTCTAGGACTACAGATTGTTTTACGTTAAGCTATATTTTGTCAAAAATGTCATGAAAATGAAACATAAATATGATATTCTTTTTGATAAATTGGATATAAACTGCATTCAGCCAATTAACTTACCTGATTTTTAAGCTTAATTAATGCGTGAGACGTTCTATGCGCCATGATAGCCTCTCATTCAGCAATCGGTTCATACCAGGTACACTAATTATTGCTGCTTTGCTGTCCATCGTGCCATATACCATGGCAAGCGCGCAAACTGAAAATCTGCCACCCATCATTGCTCCTATTCAACATATTGAAAGGTCCCCTGACACCCTAAAAGGTGGCGTTAACGGCATTTCCGGCGACTTCAACAATAATATTCTCACCCTGCAGCAGAACCTCGCTGATCTCGCAGCACTGAACACTCCTGAAAATCAAGCCAAGCTTAATGCGCTTGGGCAAAATTATTCCTCCAATGTTTCCAGCCTCGGATCAGATCTGGGCGCCGTTATCGCAAGCATCGACGTTTCGCAGATAACCGATGACACCAGTACAATGAGCCGGCAGATAACCACTCAGCTTAATGGCTTTTCGAACGGAATGGCATCGATGGTCAAGTCTCATATGTCTGCTTTGGATATGGCTGACACGACCGTTAATTTGACCAACTTCATGTCCAACGTGATGCTGTTAAATGGTTCCGTCAATAAACTCAACGGTAATGTCGCCAGCCTCACCCAAACCTATAAGAACCTGCTTGCCCTCAGTGACCACCCCCCTTCGGAACTGGCGATGAGGAATGATCTCCCGAATGCCATTATGGGCCTGGATGGTATGGCCATCGGGGATTTAAAAAACCTTTCCGGTCTCGGTGATTCTGTTGTAGCCGCCAAGGACAGCCTCGCCGGACTTAGCAAAACCGGTGGCATTGAGGCCGCCGGAAAGGCGGATGGAGCCGACGCCCTTAACGCGATTGGCCCAACACTTGTATCAATGCACAATCTTTCTTCGCTGATTTCTACATCAAACCAGGCAATGGGGGGTGTATTCGGCCCGGACAAAGCGGATGTCACGGATGTGACTCAGCTGCCCGCTGATAAATACAAGTTTGACCTAAGCAGCCTCCCCCCCGACGCACAGACAAAGATTCCTAAGGATATCATGGATCAGGTGGGTGCTTACCAGGACAGGATGAAAAAAGGGGTTGACGAAGACGGCAAAAACCCCGCCACGGATCCAATTGACATAAAAAAATTACCGCTCGATATACAGAAAGATCCTAAATACCAGGCGGTGATCAAAGAAATTAATGACCAAAGGGAAGAAAATGCGAAGGAAAGAGCCGCCGCCGCTAAGGGCGAAGAGGGCGGCAATAAAAATAACACAGTACCAGGCACCGGTGGCGATACCGGTGGTAATAATGGCGGTAATGGCGGAGGCAGTGAAACCCCTAATCCTGCCACAGGTCCCCACTCCGAGATAACGCCTGGCGGTGCAGTCGCGGAGAAAACAATAATGGGCGGTATTATTCCGGTTTCTTATAATACGCTGGTAAGCACCACTGGCCCTGCCGGAGACGAAAGCCTCATCGCAAAACCGCGGCCCTTTAGTGGCATTCCACTTATTGCAAGGCCCGCGCCTGTTCCCGGCAGCACCATGGTCGCATTCTCCGTAAAAGGAACCACTACGGGATCTCCCTGGGGGCCTCCCCCCGCCAACATGGCTAACGGGTGGGTAGGTGTCTGCCCCGTTTCCGGCGTACCTCCTTATACCTGCCTGCTAGAGGTCATACCTGCAGTCTCGCCATACGGCGTATCCAATTTTATGGTTGGCGGCGTAAATGCGCCTATCATTCCCTGCCAATACGGGTATTACAACCCGCAGGGGGCAAGTACGCCGTTTCAATTGCAGCCAGGGGCAATCGCGCCGGGGACAGCCCCTGTTGCAAATACAAACCCTCTATATTGGGCTAACCAATTCTGCCAGGACAACCGGTATAAGGACATAAAAATCCTCGGCCCGCAAAGAATGGTGAATAATACCATACAGCTCCCCGGCGGCTCATTAATGCCCGCCTATTTTCAAACCCCCCTTACGCATACGCACAACCCTGCCTGGGATATTTTCGCCAAAACCATAAAGCTCTTCATCGACTGGCAGGGTATAGGGGACACACTTTTATTCAAGGAAAGCGACGGAACGCAAGGTGCGATGCCGAATCTGGCTGACAATCCTAACGGCATGCCCTTCAAGGATACATACGCCACGACCCTGGTGGATAAATATGCATGGCTGTACAAGAATACTGACGGCAGTCAATTCGTTCTCTATCGCGGTCAGGGTAACAACGCGGAAACCATTATAGAAAGCACCATTAATCCCTATGGAACGAACGTCACCAACGACGCAATGGAATCGGCAAACAATAACGATGCATGGATCAGCACTCAATATGTAGCTGCGAAAAAGCAGTGTAGCGCGGTTACCACATCATACAACGGGAACCCACCAGGCGCCGGTTTAAAGAATTGCACACCGGACCCCAAAACCTACCCGGAATTTATCCGTTTTATTCGCGATGCCTGCACAAACCAGTATCTCCAGCCCATGTCGCTTAATCCCGGTTTCCTTTTCTACGAGGACTGGAGGGGAGATCAATATCCCTGGAACGAACAATATTGCCAGCCACTGATTCTTTCCCCCCTGCCCTGCCAGCCGGATCTTTATAATAACAGCCCCGGCGGCACCTGGAACGGCAAATGTCTCATTGATAAGGGAGAAGCGTTCGATCAGTATACTAATACCGGCGCTAATGCGGGCAAGCATGTAATGTACGATTACCGCGCATGGGGGTATCTTGAGCTGGCCTACCTGACGGTTCTTGAAAGCGTATATGCCCCCGCCCCGACCGGCAAACCCAATGGGCCGCTGCCTGTAACCAATACGAAGCCTGTCGCAAACCTTGGCACTAATGCCAACGCCAGGATCGTTGGCTTTGATTACGGCGGCACGCAATTCCAGACGTATGGCTCGGAAACCGGGCAGCCCGCGCCGAAATTCCGCTGGAAAGACCCAGGCACCGCCAATAATCCCAACGGAACCTATACGAACAGCCTCACCACAATCAACCAGCTGGCGCAGCGCAATTACGAGCGCATCTGGGACGTTACCCACCCTTACTCTCCGCGCTGGGATATGTGCGGCAACGGAGGGAAGGTCTGCGCTTATAATACTGATCGCGGCTATTCGGCCTTAACGACGTTTACCGGTCTTGGTGGAGGCGGCTTCCCCACTCCCTTCACGGGCTATACCTGGGCAAACCCCGATGCTATCAGCGGTCCCGGCTGCAATGTCCGCTGCGCCGTGGTGCCTGTGGATATTCTGAATTTCCGTTATAATGAGTTCAACAAATGCATGAATTGTCGCATTAATACGAATACCACCTGTTTCTGGGATGAATGGACGTTTCAGTGGATATATATACTTAACGTGTGGATTGCCCCTTGTATTGCAGCCGATGCCGTTACCTATGATATTTTTAACTTTACTGCGGATTGTATCAGCGCCTGGCTTGCCACCGCCATGCTCACTGCCTTTCAGGAGGTGGTATCCGACGACGGAAGTCTTGGGTTTAGCAAAGCCCCTACTACTCCCGTCGATGGGGTCTTTATTGCAAAGATTCCTGCCGTCGCCCTAATTCTACTTCCCTGGAACGGCCAGAACACCTGCAAGACAGACCTCGACTCCTGCGGTTACTGGCCGGCCTGCAGCACTTCGTTCGACGACCCCCGCGACGTGAGCACAAAGGACGGGCAAAAGAGTATTTTGGGCGGCTGCGGCATTGGCCTTAGCATCATTCCCGTCCATCCTATCTTCCCTCAGGCACTCCTTTCTTTGGGATTCGCCAAAATGTTCACTTATTCCTGCCAGAATATGGCCGCGGACCCAGGCATTCTCAGCAATAATTCAGGCGGCACCGGCAACGGTAAGATTAAGTTCACGCTGAACTTTGGAGTTAAAGACAACTGCCAGAAGGATGCGAACGACTACCCGGATAGCAACCAGCACCCCAGTACCGTCACGAAATGCTGCAACGACCTGGCGCAGGCCGTGGCGCCCATCAACACGCTCAAGTTCCGTAATTACGCCAAGAAGGACCTTCACCTGCTCGTCGACATGGATAAGACGCTCAAGGATAATAACGGTACCGGGAACCTGCCGGAGGGATATGCCTTTTATTCCTATTTCCCCCACGTTAATGGCGACTTCTCGGTCGCAGAGAACGCCGTCGCCCCAGCCAATTCGGGCAGCGAAATGCCCTACATGCGCTGGTGGGATACGGGTACTGCCGCGGGCGGCGTTATCGAGCAGAAGCTGTATACCAGCTTACCCGCGGGCGTCACGCCAAACTCCAGTATCGCCACTGAGCAGGTGCCGGGTACCTGGCCTACCAATTACAATCCCTTCTGCGATCTCGGCACGTGGGATTCTGTCGTCGGCGTTGGCATTGAGAGTACCTCTACTGGCGGCCTCCTGGGCACAGAGCCCAAAGGTTCTCCGTCGGGGCTGTGCCGTTTCGGCGGCGGCTCCGGAAAGGCCTTTATAAACGGCAGCGGTGGCAGCGCGGGAGTCGCTGTCGGCAGTACCTGCATCCAGCCCGCCAATCCCGACCGCCTGACCAGCTGGTATGAACTCAAGGAATACGAGGCGCAGTCCATTCGCAGGTTTGGCATGAACTGCCTGCCGATGTACGAAAAAATGTACAAATGGATTGGAGCGGAGGACGGAGCGCTTTATCAGGCCGGCAGACACTTCAACACCATGATACCGGTAAACAATGACACGACCAAAACACTCACTGAGTATAAAGCTAACCGCTGGCCCTTGCGCTGGCGCGGATTCTTAACCGACTCCCATGGAGCCGCATCAGGATTCGCGTTCCCCCAATGGGATCCGGGTTCTAAGGGCAAAACCGGAGGCCAGGTTTCGGGCGGGCTCGATAACGCGCAGACTGGCGATATTATCTATATGCTCCCGGGCGATCCCGGGACGTCGGGCGACGCGTCGGGCAATAACATAATGCCTTTCGTAGCCGTGGTGACCGCAGCGCAGCATAATGTAGGTAATACATCTACAAAATGCACAACGCCTACTGAATGCTACAATGAGCAGAATCATTGCAGCGATTTCGTTCAGGTGGTGGACCTCAATAATGGCAAATATCCTGATGCCTGCGGCAATACCGATGCCGTCGGCATGGGCCAGACACGGACGATTTATTACCAATGGCTGCCGCCTATCATTCAGGATTTCCTTTTCAAAGGCCCCTCATCTGCTTCGGACGACTGCAACGATAAACACACGATTGTCAATGGTGTGACCCTGATTTACGATGCCGGCGGCTTCTGCAGCGATCCCAGATATTCTCACTGCATCCTCATTCCACATTTGAGCAAACTCACCACAAACTATTGGAAGAGCGTTCGTATATACCGGCCTAAAAATGATGAGCGGGGCCGATGAAACGTAGCGGAGCAATCCTATGGGAATGAAGTTTTCTGGAATCTCAGTCAGCAACCCGCTCCGGTTGCTGTTCATGATGTGCCTTTCCTTTGCCGCAGCTCTCTGCACTATGTTGCTCATACCCGCCGGGACTGTGAAAGCCACCGATTGCACAGCGGTGGTTGGAAAAACCCCGGATCAGGCGCCGGGTATTGACTGCCCGCAGGCAAACCGGCCGTGCCCGCCCAACGACTGCATGTGCTATCAGGGGAGTGAACTGATAGGAATTCCAGGCGTCACCTACGCCAATGGCAGTTCGAAGCAGGGCGGCGGCTGCGGCACCAACGCCTCAACCACTTACAATGCAGCAAGCCACTGCGGTCCGATCTCTGCCTGCGTGCTTTTAGGGAGTGATCCTCCCATCAGCAACAAGCAATGGGATGAACCTCTCCAGGGGTTTCCGTCGCTTGGAAATTTTATGAGCGGAAAATGCCAGCCGTACGGAACGAGTGGCACCGTTGTCGGCAGCGGCAGCGGTTTAATTAGTTGTCCTGTCACCGCTAACCCGGTCGGGCGCTAGGCTCCAGGCAGGGCTGTACCTGCCTGCTTCAATCCTTCCAGGTCGCCGACATGCAACCATCTGCCTTCGTGGATGAGGCCCCGGATACGCGGGGGGGGATGATCCTATTGCCCTGTTGTAAAGAAGATTGAGTGAAAACGGCCCTTCGGGACAATTTTGAAACAGCCTGGGATGCAGAAGCTGAACCCCCGCATAGACGAACGGCGCGGTTTTCGCCGGTTTGCAGCGTGTGAGAATTCCCGTTTCGTTTACGTGAAAGTCTCCTTTGCCGTCATAGCCTGTGGCGAGTTTCACCGGATGCAGCAGGAGCAGCGCATCAAGTCCTTCTTTCCACTCTCCGGCCAGCCGTGCAAGCGTGTTCGATGGCCCGTCGAGCCAGATGACATCGCCGTTGACGGCAAAGAAAGGCTCCTCTCCAAAGTGAGGCAGCGCACGTGCAATGCCGCCTCCGGTCTCAAGAGCCTCTTCCTCACGGGAAAATACTATCCGGGGATGTTTGCGTTTCGATAAATGCCCTTCCAGCATCTGCGCCTTATAAGACGTATTGACCACGACCTTCTCCACCCCTGCCTCCTGAAGCCTGTCGAGCGCGCGGTCTATAAGACTGCGTCCGGCCACTTCGAGCATGGGCTTAGGCATATGATCGGTAAGCGGCCGCATCCTGAGCCCGCGTCCAGCAGCAAGCACCATGGCTTGCTTTGGAATTCCCTTCA
>Ga0207107_1186_pt2 | contig 11954 bp, 13 predicted proteins | sample Alteio_BWMinHeat_75_FD_153555 | JGI IMG/M metagenome (GOLD analysis project Ga0207107, IMG submission 153555) | Enriched cells from forest soil in Barre Woods Harvard Forest LTER site, Petersham, Massachusetts, United States -... | ecosystem: Environmental > Terrestrial > Soil > Temperate forest >... | reverse complement strand
AATGATTCCGCGCCCGCAGAGGGCGAAGCGGTTTCCGATCTTCCGGCCCACGACGCGGACACCGATGCGGTGAAGATTTGCAATGCCGCCGAAGTGCTTTCGCTTTCACTCCAGCCGCTTCCGGCCCTGGCTTCGCCGCAGAACGCGACACCCGCGGGCAACGATCCATCGAAGACGGCGGCATCCGATGAAAAACAAGCGCCGGCTTTGGGTGGAAAACTTGATGCTTTTGCGCTGCTTCAGGGCGCTCTGGAAAAGGGGAAGGGGAAAGCCTCTTTTGCCCTTTCCAAATTGCAGGCGCTTGACACGGCAAAGACCGACGCTTCGACGGATGAAACCGGCACCGAAGCTTCGACGAATCTCCAAGCGGTCCTGCCGGGAGCTTCGGAAAATCGCGCGCCGCGAGCGGAGGCGGTTTTGAAAAACATCGCTCTCTTTAAAGATTCCTTGAAGGAAACACTGGAAGCCAAATTAGGGGCGAAACCGGTGACTCCGCAAATCAAGGCCTCCGATGATGAGGATGCGAATTCCACGACCGGGGAGCAGGACCTTAAACTGAAGATTCAGAACACGTCGTCCATCACGGCGCCGGAGACGAAAAAGGACCTTTCCCCCTCAGGGGAAAAAGTTGCTCTTCCCGAGCTGAAAATAGGAAAAAAGGGCTCACAGACCAAGCTTTCCGAGCTGATTTCCCCCAAGGCGAACGTTTCAGTCGAGTCGAGTGTCAAGGAGGAAGCCGAAAGTTCCCTTACCAAATCGTCAGAAGCACCTTCCGAAGAGCTTGGCACTCAGCGTGCTTTGAAAAGCAGCATGACCGAACTGCTTCAGGAACCGAAGATTGCGGAAGGGACAGTGACCACGGCGAAGGCCGAGTCGCGCCCGCCGGTTTCCATTCCGCAGGGACGTGTTTCCCTGAACAGTCTGGTGGAGCGGGTGAAGCAGGTGGTGGAAGCGCAGACGCCGCCCGCGCCGCGCCGTCTTTCGTTTGAGCTGGAGCCCCAGGCCCTGGGCCGCCTTCAGCTCGACATGCAGTGGACCGCGAAGGGGTGGAACGTGCAGTGGTCGGTGTCCAATCGCGATGTGCAGAGCTGGATTACGAATCAACTTCCCGTTCTCCAGCAGCATCAGCAGGACAATCCGGTTTCCGTCGTCTGGCAGGCGCCGACGTTACAGGACTCCGGCTTTGAGCAATTTCGCCAGCAAAACGGAACTTACTCGGGCGAAGCGTTCCGCGACGGTTATCTCCCCGAGGAGGAAGCCGCGACGCAGGAAGAAACCACGCAAAATCCCCACGAATATTGGGCCTAAAAAGGACGAATCATGTTACCACTTCTTGCAGCCATCACCGCCGCGGGCACTGTAGCCTCCGCGATCTCCAACATTGTGGGAAGCCCCAGCTCGCCGGCCCCTTCGACGACTGCTCCGGCTTTCGATGCGCATCTTGACCAGGTGCAGCACGCTTCCATCCCGAACCCGGGCGCCGATCTCCCCCTGATTCAAAACATGCTCGCGCTTTACCATGCGCAGGGATCGCTCACCGCCGATCAGCAGATGGCGCTGGGACGCATGTTGATGAACAAGACCGTGCAGCTCGTCGACAGTGGCGGCAACCCCTCGACGGGCGTGGTCACCGGCTACGGAATTTCGCAGGGAACCTTCGGTCTCGTCGTCAACGGCCAAAACCAATCGCTCTCGTCGGTGCAGGCCGTGCTCAACGGCGTTCATATCTAACCCATTTTAAAATCCATCATTTATGAGTTCCACCTCTCCCATCGGCCAAACCTACGTCGCGCCAGTCAATCCCGTTGTTAACAACGGCAAGATGACCCAGACCGATTTCATGAAGCTGCTCATCACGCAGCTCGCGAACCAGGACCCGATGAAGCCCACGGACAGCGACAGCATGATGACGCAGATGACGCAAATCGCGTCGATCCAATCCATGACCTCCATGCAGCAGGGCATGACGCGACTGGGCATCGACCAGCAACTCACGCTAGGACAGCAATTGATCGGCAAGAACATCCAGCTTCAGGACAGCCAAGGCAACGCAATCACGGGACACGTGACGAAAGTGAGTCTGAGCAGCAGCACGGACAGCAGTGGAGCCCCCGTGAGCACTGTGAACATTCAAGTGAACGGAAACGATTATCCGATCTCAAGCCTGCAATCAGTCCTGCCCGATACCGCCCCATAACAATTTAAATATAAACAGAGGAGTCACCCATGCCCGCACTAAACACCGCCGTTGCAGGTCTGCGAATCCATCAGCAAAAAATTGATGCGATCGCCGACAACATCGCAAACGTCAACACCGTCGGCTTCAAGGAAAGCCGAGCCACCTTCTCTGAATCATTCTATCAGACGTTGCGGGCACCATCCTCGCAGCAGCCCATCGGCATCCAACTGGGATCCGGCGGTCAGACCGAAACGATCGGAACGGTGCAAACACAGGGTTCACTCCAGAGAACGGGTAACAACACCGACCTGGCGCTCTCGGGTGAAGGCTTCTTCGTGTTGAACAACGCCGGCAGCATCGTGTTCAGCCGCGCGGGCGACTTCACGCTGGATCGCACGGGAAATTTGATCAACTCACTGGGTATGAACGTCCGTGGCGTCGTGGGTAATGCATCCAGCGATTCCGGTGATGCGACAGATCCGGGCAGTTCAGCGCCTGCGACCATCAGCAACATCACCATCCCGAGCGCCTTCATCTCGCAATCGCCCGCCGTCGCCGCCAGCGGCAGCGTGACGGTAGGCACGTCACAACTTCCCCAGGTGGGAGAAAAGATCGTGATCGGCGCAGTCACCTTTACCTTTATTGCCAATGGTGGTACGCCCACGACCAATACGGGAACCAGCGGCGAAATTGCGCTCGGTTTGACGGCGTCCACGACCGCCACGGCGATCGCGCAGGCAATCGGTGCCCACTCGGCCCTGACGGCCTCGACGGGCGTGTCCGCTTCCACCAGCGGAAACGTCATCACCTTGAGTGCGAGAACGGCGGGCACGGCGGGTAATAATATCGCGGTTACCACCACGGCATCCGGGACCGAACTTTCCACACCATCCAGCGGACTGTTGAGCGGTGGTGTCGCACTGGGAACTTTGCGAACGGAATCCGTCGAAAGTTATACGGTGGGACTGGATGGCAAGATCTCACTCTTCGGATCGTCAGGCACGACGCGTATCATCGGCTACGTCATGGTCGCGCGCTTCTCGAACCCGACGGCGTTGCAAAAAATCGGAAACAACCTCTACGTCTTCTCGGAAGCGGCAGGCGCCTTCTCAGGCGGCACGTCGTTCTCCGAAACGCTCGACACGCGCAAAGCCGGAACCAACGGCTTCGCCCAGGTCCAGAGCGGCGCGTTGGAGCTTGCCAACGTCGACTTGTCGGAGCAATTCTCCGACATGATTGTGACGCAACGTGGGTTTGAAGCAAACGCGCGCGTCATCACGACGAGTGACGAACTGCTTCAAACGGTCGTTAATCTGAAACATTAATCGGTTGATTTATGGCGGAAGCTGAAGCGAAACCGAAGGAAGCTCCAAAGGCTGAAGAGCCCAAGAAGCCGGACGCTGCCAAGCCGGAAGCCAAACCGGAACCCGCGAAAGCGGAGGCCGGCAAGGAAGCTCCGGCCGAGGGAGCTGAGGGCGCGGCCGCGGCGCCTGCCGCCGCCGGAAAACCTTCGAAGCTCCCCATAATTCTCATGGTGAGCACGTTTGTGATTCTGCCCATCGCGGGATTTATCGTGGCCAAGCTCGCGCTTGCGCCCCGCATCGCCGCCGTCCAGAGGGAAGCATCGGAAAGTGGCGGGGACAAGGAGAAGGAAGGCAAATCCGAAAAGGGCAAAAAGGAAGAGGGCAAGAAGGAGGCGAAGAAGGAAGAGCCCAAAAAAGGGGAAAAGGAAGAGGGCAAAAAAGAAGAACATGGCAAGGGCGGCAAGGGCGAAAAAGGCGAGGGTGGAGCGAAGTTTGTGCTCAGCGACCAGGTGGTAAACATCGCCGGCACGCGTGGCACCCGGTTTTTACGCGCGGGCATGGAATTCGAAGCGCCCGGCAATGTGCTCGCCGAAATGGAACAACGCAAGGCGCAGGTGACCGACATCGTGGCGACCGCGCTTGCCTCCAAACGCATGGAGGAACTCGAAGCGCCGGACGTCCGTCAAAAGCTGCGCACTGAAATCGTCGGACTGCTGAACTCCGTCCTGAAACAGGGCGAGATCACGAATATTTATTTTACGGAGTTGATCATTCAATAAGCTCGACTTGATCCGCGAATTCGAAATGATGAACTTCAAACTCGGCTCTGAATATGGCCTCTGAAACCGAAAAGCCCGCCGCTGCCGCCTCACCTGAAGGTCTCGACCACCTCATGGACATCCCGGTGGAAATCACCGTGGAACTTGGCAACACGGAGATGTCGTTGAAAAGCGTGATGAATCTCGCTTCGGGTTCCATCATCGAACTCGACAAAAAAGCGGATGAGCCCGTGAATCTTTACGTCAACAACAAGCTCGTCGCCCAGGGCGAAGTGGTTGTGGTGGAAAACAATCTCGGCATCAAAATCATCCGCGTGGTGAATTCCGATCAGCCGGACGCGCCTGCTGCCGCGGCTGCGCCTGCGGCCGCCGCCGCCACGCCTCCCAAACCCGCCGCGTGAACCCGATCGTTCAGCTTCTGCTGATCGCGGCCGTTTTTGGCTTTCTCTTTTACGTCTGGTACGCCGTGACCACGCGACGAGGCATTGGCAAATGGCTCGTGCAGCGCCAGTCCGACCGCGAAATTCAAATTGTCGATCAGCTCGGCATCGCTCCGCGCGCGTCGGTGCTGCTCGTCGAGGTCCGGGAACAAAGTTTTCTCATCGCCCAGGCCCCCCAGGGCATTCAGATCGTCCCTCTCAAAGACGCTCCCGCCAAGAAAAAGCCTGTTTCTTGACATTCTTGGGGAGGCCCGCCTACGCCAAGGCTTCGGCGGGGGCTTCGCTGGGAAAAAGTTTCCCCAAAAAGTTGAGGAAATCGCGATTCCGGCCGATACGTTGGGGGAAACGGCTGTTTCAACCAAGTCCTGCCTGATGGCATTGAGGTTGCTTTTAAGGGCTTTCACATGCCCTCTATGCGCCCTTCCTCCTTTGGCTTCCTTACCCGTTTTGTCCTGATTCTGGCCCTTCTCTTGGTTTTGGGAGAGGGCTCGGCCATGGCCCAGGCGCAGCCTTCGACGGTTCAGTTGAACGTCTCGCTCGGAGGCACCGGCAACGCCAACGAAAGCAGCGTCGCCCTCCAGCTCCTGCTCCTTTTCTCGGTCCTCAGCCTCGCGCCTTCGCTCATCATCATGATGACGTCATTCACGCGCATCGTTGTGGTGCTCTCGTTTCTGCGCACCGCGCTCGGCATCCAGCAACCCAGCAGCCAGATTCTCGTGGCCCTTTCGCTTTTCATGACCGGCTTCATCATGTACCCGGTCTTCACGCAGATCGACAAGGACGCGCTCGCGCCGCTTCGCGAAAAGAAGATCGAGCTCCCTGTCGCCATCGAGCGCGCCGGCGTGCCTCTCAAACAATTCATGCTCCGCCACACGCGCGAGAAGGACATCCAGCTTTTTGCATCGATGGCGCCGGCGGGTTCGCCCGCGATGAAGTCCGGCGAGGCGCCCTTCCAGATCGTCGTGCCCGCGTTCATGGTGAGCGAGCTTCGCACCGCGTTTCAAATGGGCTTCACCATCTTCCTGCCCTTCCTCGTGATCGACATGGTGGTCTCATCGATCCTGATGGCGATGGGCATGATGATGCTTCCGCCGACGATGGTCACCCTTCCTACAAAAATCCTCGTCTTCGTGCTGGCCGACGGATGGGGACTGATCATCCGTTCGCTCGTGGAAAGTTTTCACTGAAAATTTTATGAACGTCGACCTCGTCCAGGAACTTTTAAAACAAACCCTGATGATGGCCATCATGCTGGCCGGGCCGATCCTGCTTCTCACGCTCCTCGTCGGCGTGGCGGTGAGCATTTTTCAGACGGTGACCTCGATCCAGGAAATGACGCTGAGCTTCATGCCCAAGGTTCTCATCATCAGCGGGGCGCTGGTGGTCGCCGGTCCCTGGATGCTGCATCAAATCACGATTTTCACGGTGGGGTTGATTCAACGCCTCCCCGATCTCGCGCGATGAATTTTCTTTTTTCACCCTGGGATTTTTTTCTGGTGCTGGGAAGGACCTCCTTCCTGATCGGCTTTTTCCCCATGTTCTCCGAATTGCAGATTCCGCGCCTCGTGCGTGCGGGCATCGCGATGTGGCTGAGTTTTGTGATCATGCCGACGCTTCCTCCCACGCATTTTCATCCGTCGAACGTGCCGGAACTTGCGGGCGCGGTTTTTCTTGAAGGCGTCCTCGGCGCGATCTTCGCGTTTGCGATCCGGCTGGTCTTCGCCACGGTTTCCCTCGGCACGCAATGGATCGACAGCGAAATCGGCTTCCAGGTCGCGCAGCAGATCAATCCGATTTTCGGCGCTCCCAACAGCCCTTTCGGCACGCTGGCGCTCGTGGTGACCACGATGCTCTTCTGGTCGATGGGATTTTTCGAGCAGCTCCTCGCCGTCTGGGTGCGCATCTTTCAAATCCTGCCGCCTCCGATCACCTCGCTTTCACCGAACACCGGCGACAGCGTCCTCTGGCTTTCTTCGCAGATTTTTGTGGGCGCGCTGAAAATCGCCACGCCGGTGGTGCTGGTGATGTTCCTCGTCTCGCTTTCGATCGGACTGCTTGCGCGCGCGATTCCGGGCGTCAATTTCTTCGTGGAAAGCTTCAACGCGAAACTCCTCGCGGGCATCGGCTTTCTGGTGGTGATTTCGCCGTTTCTGCTGACGCTGATCCAACATCAATTGGATCGTATCCCCGAATCCTGGCTGGTGCTGGTGCGCGCCTTGAAAGGTGGATGAACCGATGGACAACGAACTGAATAAAACAGAGAAAGCGACCCCGAAGCAGCGGTCGCGCGCCCGTGATCAGGGTCAGGTCGCCCGCAGTACGGAGATCTCCAGCACCGGAAGCATTGCGGCCGCCACGGTCGCCCTCGCATGGATCGGCCCGATTCTCGGCCACAACATGATCGATTTCACCCGCAGCATGCTCGCGAGCCTGCGCAACGGCATGATGGAAATTCCCGGGCGCGAAGTCCTTTTTTCGGCGCCCTGCGTGAATATGATCGGCGCCACCGTCGCCTGGATGGGGATTATCGCGGTGGCCGCGCTGATCACGGGATTTGGACAGGTTGGGTTTGAGTTTTCCAGCGGCGCGTTCGAGGCGCGTTGGGGCAATCTCGATCCTGTTGCGGGAATGAAAAAACTCTTTTCCGTTCAAAGCCTCGTCCGCGCGGTGACGAGCATTCTCAAAATGGCCGTCGTGGTTTTCATCTGCCGCGGCGTGGTGATGCACGCCCTCCAATCCGATCTTTTCACGCGCGAAAGCAGTGCCACGGAAATGGTGATCTATCTGCTCAACACGTCGGTTTCACTGGGCTGGCGCGTGGCGCTCGCCATGACGATCATCGCGGGCGCCGATTACATGTATCAAAAATGGACGTTTGAAAAGAATCTGATGATGACCAAGGAAGAGGTGAAGGAGGAATCGAAATCCTCCGAACCGAATCCCATGGTGCGCGGCAAGATCCGCAGCGTGATGCTGGCGCGTCATCGCAAACGCATGATGCAGGAAGTGCCGAAGGCGACCGTCATCGTCACCAATCCGACCCATGTCGCCGTCGCCCTGCGCTACGACCGCCGGCTTATGAAGGCGCCCAAGATGGTCGCCAAGGGGTTGAATCTCCTCGCCGAGCGCATCAAGGATATTGCGCGGCAGAACAACATTCCCATTTTGGAAAACAAACCGCTGGCCCGCGGCCTTTACCGCCATTGCAAGGTCGGATCCGAAGTTCCCTCCAGCTATTACCAGGCCGTCGCCGTCGTGCTCGCCCAGGTCTATCGCCTGGCTGAGCAGCGCCAGAAAGAGGCGATGCTCGGAGAAGCTCTTCCCCCAAACGTTTATCCCCGATAATTTATGACACCCGTCGAATCCTCCTCTTCCTCGCTCTGGAACTCGATTCTGCGCCGAAGCGATCTGCTTTTCGCGGCAGCCATCGTCACCACCGTGCTCGTGCTCGTGCTTCCGCTGCCGACGTTCATGATCGACGTCGCGCTCACGCTTTCCATCGCCGTCTCGCTCATGGTGATGATGACGGTGATCTATGTGAAGGAGCCCGTGCAGTTCGCCGGTTTTCCAACGATCCTGCTTTTCGTCACGCTTTACCGCCTCGCGCTCAACGTCGCGACCACGCGCTCCATCCTGGACAGGGCGGACGCGGGCCATCTCATCAACGCGTTCGGAAATTTCGTGATTGGTGGAAACTTCGTCGTCGGCATCGTGGTGTTCTGCATCATCGTGACGATCAACTTCATCGTCATCACCAAGGGCGCGGGCCGCGTCTCGGAAGTGGCCGCGCGCTTCACGTTGGACGCCCTGCCCGGCAAACAGATGAGCATCGACGCCGATTTGAACGCGGGCAACATCACCGACGCCGACGCGCGCAAGCGCCGCGCCGCGCTGCAGGATGAAGCCAGTTTTTACGGCGCGATGGACGGCGCCAGCAAATTCGTGCGCGGCGATGCCGTGGCCGGCATCCTCATCACCTTCATCAACATCCTCGGCGGATTTGCCATCGGCATCCTTCAAAAGGGGATGGCGTTCAAGGACGCCGCGCAACATTACTCACTGTTGACGGTGGGTGACGGTCTGGTGACGCAAATCCCGGCGCTCCTGATCTCCGTCGCGTCCGGTATCCTCGTCACGCGCGGTCCGACAAAGGAAAACCTTGGCGAGGACATCGCGAAGCAGATGTTCGGTTATCACAAGGCGCTCTATTCCGTCTCCGCAATCCTCGCGATCTTCATCTTCATCCCGGGTTTTCCGTGGTGGGCGTTTTTGATTCTTTCCGTCGGCGTTTTCCTGCTGGCGCGTGTGGTGGAAAAAAACACGGCGGCCGAGGAGTTCGAAGCGCGGGGAGGACATGAAGCCGGCGAAAAAACGGCAAAGCCGGCCGTCGGAGCGGAAAAAGCGGACAGCTGGCTCAAGGTGGAACCCCTGCAGCTCGAGATTGGCTACAACCTGGTTTCCTTCCTCGACAAGGACAAGGGAGGCGATCTCCTCGATCGCGTCACTTCCCTGCGCAAGAGCGTCGCGGCGGAGCTGGGCATCGTCATCTCGCCCATTCGCATCCGCGACAATCCGATGCTGGGCGGCAATCACTATTGCATCCAGCTTCGCGGCAGTGAAATCGCGCGGGGCGAAGTGACCCCCAATCAATTTCTCGCCATGGGCGTGGGGACCAGTGGACGCCCGTTGCATGGACGCACGGTGACGGAACCGGTGTTCGGCCTTCCCGCGACCTGGATTTCCGAAACCGAACGCCGTGTGGCCGAGCAGCTCGGCCTGGCCGTCGTCGATCCGATTTCCGTCCTCGTGACGCATCTTGCCGAGACGATCCGGCAGCACGCGCATCAACTGCTTACACGCCAGGACACCAGCACGCTGCTCGATCAATTGAAGGAAGTGAACGCCGCGGTCGTGGGAGAATTGGTGCCCGGCCTGGTGAGCATCGGCGTCGTGCACCGCGTGCTGCAAAATCTCCTCCGCGAAGGCGTTTCGATCCGCAATCTTGGCGCGATCCTCGAAAAAGTCGCCGACTACGCGGGCGCGACGAAAAATCCCGATGAATTGAGCGAGCAGGCCCGCAAGGCCCTCGGCGGCGATCTCGTCCGTCATCTCCTGCCTGCGGGACAAAACGCGCTTTCCGCGATCACGCTCGACCCTGAGCTGGAACATCGCATCGCGCAATCGCTGCGTCCCTCGCAGCATGAAGTTTCCCTCGCGCTCGAGCCACCGGTGGCGCGCCATCTTTATGATGGACTTGCCAACCGGATGAAGGAAATGGCTTCCGCAGGACTGCAGCCGCTGGTGATTTGCTCGCCCACCATCCGACTTGCGCTGCGCCGGTTTTTCGAAGGCACTTTCCGCAATTTGACAGTGGTCGCCTACAACGAATTACCCGAACGCACGCAGGTGCAATCCATCGGAATGGTTCCCAACGTTGCTTAACCTCTCACACCCATGAATACGAACGACAACCCCGCGCCGATCGAAAAGTTCAATGCGCCCACGCTTCAAGCCGCCGTCGATGCGGTGAAGGAGAAATGGGGCGCCGATGCGATCATTCTGCACGTCGAGAAACGCCAGGATGCCCATAAGATTTTTGGACGCGTGAAGGAATGGGTGGAGGTGACGGCGCGTCCTCCCGAGCCGGAAGCGCAGCCGGCGGGGCAGGAGAGCGCGCCGATGCCGGGACAGATGTTTCAGGAACTTCACTCGTTGAAGGAGGAGATGCAGCAATACCGCAGCTCGATACGGCAGATGGAGCGCATTCATTGGGCGCGCGCGCAGGTGGAGAGCAAGCCGTTGCAACATCCGCTCATGGATTTTTTGACGACGAAGGGCCTGAGCAAGGAATATGCGATGGAACTCATCGTCGATTGGACGATGCACAATCCGAATCTCGATGTCGCGCAATGCATTGAGGACCTCGACCGCCGTCTGCCGCGCACTTCGTGGAACGCTCTTTTTCCGAATGATCAGGGACGCTGCACGCTCTTCCTCGGCATGCCCGGTATCGGCAAGACGATGCTGCTTTTGAAAATCGCCGCGCGCATGCGATTGATGCAGCAGACCGACGTTCTTCTGGTTTCCGCCGACATGACGAAGCCCGGACCTTCGCATGAGCTCGCACTTTACAGCGAAGTGCTCGAGATTCCCGTGCGCCATCTTTTCAAGGGCGCGGATTTGCGCTCCCTCGCGTGCGAGGTGACGCCGCAGACGCAGATCCTCATCGATTGGAACGGCATCTCGCCGTTTCATCCCGAAGCCTGGAAAGCACTGGAGGAAATGCGCGATCTTCATCCGCATTTTCAAGTGCTGCTCACGGCGAGTCTGCCCTCGGATTTGAGCGTGTGGGAACCCTTCCACGCATCTCTGGAAAAACTCCCGATGGCCGGTCTGGCGCTGACGCAGGCCGATTTGGAATATCGCCTTGGAAAAGCCTGGGAAGCGCACCGTGCCACCCGGCTTCCGATCGCCTTCGTCTCGAGCGGGAAAAATGTGCCTGGCGAGCTGCTGGACGGCGCTTCATTCCCCTTCGCCCGGGGCCTTTTTCAGGGCTATTCGGCGGTCGAATCAACCAAAACAGCCGCTATCTCCGCCTGATGGCATCCATTCTGCTTAACAATTCTGAGAATCTTTATGCTTTCCGATCAATTCTCGATTTTGTTGCGGACCTTCATGATCCTGGGCGGTCTCGCCGGTTTTCTCCTCGGGATGGGCCTGGCCCTTTGGCACGAGGTTCCCATGGACATTGCTTTTTTCCGCGGCGCGGTGCTCTGCGCGGTGGGCGCGTTTTTGATGAGGACCGTCATGATGAGTTTGTTTCGCGCCCATGTGAAGGCGCTGCAAGTGCGCAAGCATCCACCGACTCCACCTCCTGCAGCCAATCCCTGATTTTGAATTCCTAACCTTTCACCCCCATGAAACTTATGCGTGCCATCCTTTCCAGCGCCCGTGAAGAACCGGAGTTTAATCCCGGCCAGGTGCCTCCTCCTCAATTCGTCCCATTTCCCAATCCTTCTCCGGAAAATCCCGCGGCAGAGGCCGCGCCTGTCGCGCCCGTCGTGCCCCCGCCTCTCACAAAAAAGAAGATTGAAGCGCAAGTGGAGCTCACGCCGGCGCAGCACGAGTTGATCGTCAACATGCTGCCGCTCGTGAAGACGGTGGTGGGCCGCATCGCGATCAGCCTTCCTCCACACATTCATCAGGAAGATCTTTTCACGCGCGAAAGCAGTGCCACGGAAATGGTGATCTA
>Ga0207107_1215_pt1 | contig 12110 bp, 11 predicted proteins | sample Alteio_BWMinHeat_75_FD_153555 | JGI IMG/M metagenome (GOLD analysis project Ga0207107, IMG submission 153555) | Enriched cells from forest soil in Barre Woods Harvard Forest LTER site, Petersham, Massachusetts, United States -... | ecosystem: Environmental > Terrestrial > Soil > Temperate forest >... | reverse complement strand
CGGAAGCGCTGTTTGCGGCCAGTGCGGAACCGATCGACTCGCGTTGGAAACTGCATCAGGTGCGTGGCACTCGATTTTTGGCTAATAAAACCAGTGTTTTTCGCGAAGACACACAATGGGTCGATCGCTTATTAGAGCCGGAATTGTTAGAAACAGCCATGGTTAAACACCCTGAATATTTATCACTGCCCATTTTATGGCGTACCATTCAACACCGTGCCAAAAACGAGTTAAATACTCAAAATTATGAATTGGCTTTTTGGACCAAAATAATACAACCTCTTGTCATTTTAATGATGGTGTTTTTAGCAGCGCCCTTTGTCTTCGGCCCACTGCGTTCGGGGAGTCAAGGACTCAGAGTGGTGGTGGGGATTTTGGTGGCTTTTTTATTTCATACGGTCAATCACTTATTTGCGCCACTCGCTGTGGTGTATCAAATTCCTCCGCTTTTGGCGGTTTTATTGCCCGTGCTCGTGTTTAGTGGGATTGGGTTTTGGATCTTGCGGCGGGTGGGGTGATACGCTTATAATAGCGTCCTTTAGGCGCGTAGCTCAGTGGTAGAGCACCACCTTGACATGGTGGTGGTCGGTGGTTCGATCCCACTCGCGCCTACCATGAGACAGAGGTGACCCTATCAATGCCCCTAATAACTTTACCCGATGGTAAAAAGCTTCCCTTTGATCACCCGATTTCTGTTCAAGAAGTCGCGCTTTCCATTGGTCCGGGTTTGGCAAAATCTGCCTTGGCGGGCAAAGTGGATGGAAAACTGGTCGATACTGCGCATGTGATCTCAGAAGACGCGACGCTCAGTATTATCACAGAACGCGATCCCGAGGGGCTAGAAGTCATCCGCCATTCCTGCGCGCATCTCTTTGCGCAGTCCCTTAAGACTTTATATCCTGATGCGCAAATCACCATTGGTCCGGTGATTGCAGATGGTTTTTATTATGATTTTTCCTGCAAAAAAGCCTTTACCGAGGAAGATTTCTCGGCGCTGGAACAGAAAATGGCAGAATTGGCGAAAGCGGATTTGTCTGTCTCGCGCAAAATACTCTCCCGAGCAGAAGCCATCCAATTATTTAAATCCAAAGGCGAGCATTATAAAGTAGAAATTATTAATGATATTCCGGGGGACGAGCCCTTGTCGTTTTATCAACAAGGGGATTTTATTGATCTGTGTCGGGGGCCGCACGTGCCTTCTACGGGTAAAATCAAAATTTTTAAACTCATGAAAGTCGCAGGCGCCTATTGGCGCGGGGATGCTAAAAACGAGATGTTGCAGCGGATTTACGGTACCGCCTGGGCCACTCAAAAAGACTTGGATCAGTATTTACATCGTCTAGAAGAAGCCGAGAAGCGCGATCATCGCAAATTAGCGAAAAAATTGGATTTGTTTCATCTGCAAGAAGAAGCGCCCGGGATGGTTTTTTGGCATCCCAAGGGATGGGCGATTTATCAAGCCGTTGAGCAATACATTCGCAAGACCGTGAGCGCGCATGGATACCAAGAAGTGCGTACGCCACAAATTGTGGATCGCACCTTATGGGAGCAATCGGGACATTGGGATAAATTTCGGGAACACATGTTTACGCTGCAAGCTGATGAGCGTGAGTACGCCGTTAAACCCATGAATTGTCCCTGTCATGTGCTTATTTTTAATCAAGGCTTAAAAAGCTATCGCGATTTGCCATTAAGGCTAGCTGAGTTTGGTTCTTGTCATCGCAATGAGCCTTCTGGGTCACTTCATGGCATTCTGCGCGTTCGAAATTTTGTTCAAGATGATGCCCATATTTTTTGTGCTGAGACGGATATTCAAAACGAGGTCTTGGCTTTTAATAATTTATTATTGAAAGTGTATGCGGATTTTGGCTTAAAAGACGTGATTGTGAAACTTTCCATGCGTCCCGAGTTGCGTGCTGGGACAGACGAGATGTGGGACAAAGCCGAACGGATCTTGGAAATGGCTTTAAAGCAAACGGGCTTGCCCTATGAATTAATGCCAGGCGAGGGTGCATTTTATGGTCCCAAAATCGAGTATGCGTTTCGCGATAGCCTGGGTCGGGTGTGGCAATGTGGAACCATGCAAGTGGATTACTCAACGCCCGAACGTTTAGGCGCGTATTATATTGCAGAAGATGGTTCTCGTCGGATGCCGGTGATGTTGCACCGGGCAATTTTGGGTTCTTTGGAGCGATTTATTGGGATACTGATTGAAGAAACAGGGGGCTCTTTGCCAGTTTGGCTGGCGCCTATTCAGGCAGTTGTTATGAATATTACGGATGCTCAGGCTGATTTTGTGCGAGAACTCGTAAAAACTTTACAAAAACAAGACTTTCGGGTACAAGAAGACTTGAGAAATGAGAAGATAGGCTTTAAAATTCGGGAACATACCATTCAGCGTGTGCCGTACCTGTTAGTCGTGGGGGACCGAGAGGTTGCTCAAAACCAGGTGGCAGTAAGGACGCGAGAGGGTGTGGATTTAGGATCCATGACAATCCAGGCCTTTGTTGAAAGGCTGGCTTTGGATACGGCTAGTCGCAGCCTTTCAACAGGGGTGGAGGAGTAAGTTATTAGTTCTACTGGAAAAGAGACGCGCAATCGAATGAATGCGCAGATCCGCGCACCGCAAGTGCGATTGATAGGAGCCGACGGTGAACAAGTTGGGGTAGTGCCTCTGAAAGAGGCTAAGCTTGCAGCGGAGGCAGCAGGTCTCGACTTAGTCGAAATCTCACCCAACGCAGAACCGCCAGTGGTTCGGATCATGGATTATGGTAAGTTTCTGTTTCAGGAAAGTAAGCAAAAGGCTATTGCCAGAAAGAAACAGAAACAGGCTAAGGTTAAAGAAGTTAAGTTTCGTCCCAGTACGGATAAAGCAGACTACGAGGTAAAACTACGCAACCTTCGTGGTTTCTTAGAAGAGGGTGACAAAGTAAAAGTTACGGTCTTTTTTAGAGGTCGTGAAATTACCCATCAAGAACTGGGTTTTCGGCTTTTGGAGCGAATTCGAGCAGACATCGGAGAAGATGGCAAAATCGACTTTTTCCCCAGAAGCGCAGAAGGCCGACAGTTGGTGATGGTGATCTCCCCAAAGAAAAAATAGTCGCGTTCACTTTAAATTGCGGAGCAAAATGATATGCCAAAATTGAAAACGAATAAGGGAGCGGCTAAGCGCTTCAAGAAAACGGGTAGTGGGGGGTATAAACACCGCCAGTCTCACCGTAACCATATATTGACTAAAAAAAGCAGCAAACGCATGCGCCAATTAAAGCACATGCAGATGGTCAGTAGCAGCGATGTGGCTGCTATTCAACAAATGTTGCCGCATGGTTAAGGGGAGATAAAACATGGCTCGAGTTAAACGGGGTGTTACTGCTAAAGCCCGACACAAAAAAGTTTTAAAGCAGGCAAAAGGATACTATGGCGCGCGTCGAAGCGTGTATCGGGTGGCGAAACAGGCTGTTATTAAAGCCGCTCAATACAGCTACCGCGATCGTAAACAACGTAAACGTGAATTTCGTCGCTTATGGATTGTGCGTATTAATGCGGCTGCGCGCTTAAATGGTTTGTCTTATAGTCGATTTATGGCAGGTTTAAAACAGGCTGCTATCGAAGTCGATCGTAAAATCTTAGCGGATTTGGCGGTATTTGATAAAGGTGCTTTTAGCTTAATCGCGGAGAAAGCCAAAGCGGCATTGGCTGCATAGCATATAGCATACCGGAGCAGTGATGCAGGATTTGGCAGCGATTCTCGCGAACGGAAAAGCGGCGATTGCTGCCGCTTCTGATCTCAAAATATTGGAATCCGTTCGCCTGGAATTCTTAGGCAAAAGCGGTCACATAACCCAGTTATTAAAAACCCTTGGAACCTTGTCTGCCGAAGAGCGACCTGCTTTTGGTCAGGCTGTTAACGATGCCAAAGAACTGTTTCTAACAGAATTCCAAACGCGCAAACAAGTCTTAGAAAATATTGTATTAGCGGCACAATTAAGTTCAGAGCAATTAGATGTCACATTGCCGGGTCGGGGTATGGAGACGGGGCATTTGCATCCCATCAGCAAGACTTTGGCTCGGATCGAGCAGTGGTTTTTGCGCCTAGGGTTTAGCATCGAAGAAGGCCCAGAAATTGAAGATGATTTTCACAATTTCGGCGCCTTGAATATTCCGGAGCATCATCCCGCGCGCGCGATGCACGACACCTTTTATTTTCCGGATGGGCGATTATTAAGAACCCACACCTCACCCGTGCAAATTCGGGCCATGCATAATCAACAGCCGCCCTTCAGAATGATTGCGCCGGGGCGTGTGTATCGCTGCGATTTCGATGTGACGCATACGCCGATGTTCCATCAAGTCGAAGGCTTGGTGGTGGATGTCGATATCCATTTTGGGCATCTCAAAGGCATTTTAGAAAGCTTTTTACAGGCTTTTTTTGAAAAAGATTTAAAAACGCGCTTTCGCTCTTCTTATTTTCCGTTTACAGAACCTTCTGCCGAAGTCGATATTCAGTGCGTAAAATGCGAGGGCACTGGGTGTCGCATTTGTAGTCAAACCGGATGGTTGGAAATCTTGGGCTGTGGCATGGTGCACCCCAAAGTTTTAGAAAATTGTCAGATCGACAGCGAAAAGTACACAGGCTTTGCTTTTGGGATGGGGGTGGAGCGCTTGGCAATGCTGAAATACGGCGTCACGGATTTGCGCTTATTTTTTGAGAATGATTTAAGGTTTTTGGAGCAGTTTTGAAAAAGACTAAATTTAAACAGCTTTCTAAGAAAATTTTTGAAAAATGGAGTCGGAAACTCCAAAAAACCATAAAAAATGGAGTTATGTATACCCGGTTATTATAAAGCGTCGTTCGATCGATCTTGGATATTTATAAAAAAGGGAAAACCCAATACGTTGATTCATGGTTTTGAACAGGGAGGACACAGCGGTCCTCCCCTACAGATTGTTGTAATTCTACAGAACCTACCATTGTCTCAGGAGCCGTCTATCAGCGTAAATCTGTTTTGATCCTAAGTTTATAATGGGTTCCTCTGGAAAAGAGATGGGATCAGGTAATTTTCATTATCCTGTGTTTAGGACAAGTCGAAATATAATGGCGTACTCGGCAGAATATTTTTGCCTCATCCATTGTGCAATTGGCCTGGTTTGCTTCCCCCTCGCGCTAAAATTCATTGCACTGAAGAAGCCACTTGCAGCGCTCGGTGTCGCAATGACGGCTCCTGAGACAATGGTAGGTTCTGTAGAATTACAACAATCTGTAGGGGAGGACCGCTGTGTCCTCCCTGTTCAAAGCCATGAATCAACGTATTGGGTTTTCCCTTTTTTATTCATTCGTGTACAGACGTGGGCGTTTCGTTGTGGGTTGCTGCTGTTCTTGGCTGCTAGAAGGCGTGAGGGGTTTTTTGTGCCGATCTTTAGTTGCAAAACCGGGTGTGAAAGGATGTGTCTTTGCAAATGGGTGTTGAGAATATTCTTGATGTATCATTTCCTTTTGCCTTCGATAATATCGACTTGCTTTATGGTCACGGTCAGCCATTTTTTTGTGTAAAAATTGATTCTCTTGTTCTAATACAGCTATTGCTTGTTCCATTCGCGCTATTAATGCATCCTTTTCTTGTAATGTTTGGTTGAGTGTTTCGCATTGCAGACAGGTGGGTGTTGTTGTGGTTGAACTCGCAGTCTCTGTATTTTGAGCTTGTTCAACTTGTTCGGCAACTTCTTCTGGGTTTAACATCACAAGATCCCTCCCGATTCACTTGTATAAAAACATAACATTGAATTCAGATCGACCTGGGCTAAACATACTGATGCACTTGTTGAATGGCTTTTGCTAGCAACGGCGCAACACTCAATACCCGAATGCGTTTGCAAGTTTGTGCAGCAGCGCTCAGCGGTATCGTATCGGTTACAACCAACTCATCTAAGGGCGAAGCCATAATATTTTGAACGGCAGTGCCGGATAACACCGGGTGTGTCACATAAGCCACCACCGTTTTTGCGCCGTGCTCTTTGAGTGCCATGGCTGCCTGGCAAACGGTATTGGCGGTATCAACCATATCGTCAATAATCACGCAGTGGCGATCTTTGACATTACCAATGATATTCATCACTTCTGCTTTGTTGGGTTCTGGGCGACGTTTGTCGATAATCGCGAGTGCTGCATCGTTCAATTGTTGAGCAAAAATTCTGGCGCGCACCACGCCGCCGATATCGGGCGAAACAATCATCGGGTGCGGGTGTTTTTGTGCCAAAACGTCTTTCAGAAACACAGGTGCGCTGTACAGATTTTCGACCGGTTTTGCAAAAAAGCCTTGCAGTTGTTCAGCGTGCAGATCAAGCGTCAGGATTCGATCTACGCCAACACTCGTCAATAAATCTGCGCAGACTTTGGCGCTGATGGGAACGGCAGTGGATGGGAGGCGTCTGTCTTGTCTGGCGTATCCGAAATAGGGAATCACAGCCGTGATCCGAGTGGCTGCGGCGCGACGCATGGCGTCGGCAATCAGCAATAACTCCATCAGGTGATGATTCGTGGGCGTTGAGGTGGGTTGGAGGATAAAAACATCTCGTCCCTGTATGTCCTCTGAGATTTCTATCCGACTTTCGCCATCGCTAAATTGGCCAACCAAAGATTTTCCTAAAGGATGTTTTAAGTGTTGGGCAATCTGTTCTGCCAAGGTTCGATTGGCGTTGCCGGAGAGCAGCATCAATGGGGTCACAAGAATACCCTCTGTCGTCCCTGTAAAAAGATGGCTGGGGCGCTAGGATTCGAACCTAGGTATGCAGGGATCAAAACCCTGTGCCTTACCGCTTGGCGACGCCCCAAATATAAGGGTTTCATTATGCAAGAAAATTGGGGCTGGAAACAAGAGACAAGCGCTCCCAGCGGCGGAAAATAAATTTCAGCCGGATGGGGCCATTTTTTAAAGTCAGCTTATAGGGGACGTCCAGGCCATCCAGAGATTGGTAGGATTCATACAGAATCGACCATCCTTGCTGCTGGATTTGCCAGATCCGCTGCTCAGCATCCAGTGCCATGCGGGTGGGAGGAGCCCCGGGGGCGGGGAGGCCGCGTAGCCAATAACGTAATCCCGAAACGGGGATCACCCATCCCAGCTCGTCGTGCACCAGTGCTTCTGGCGTTTTAGCTCGAATGATTTTGCCGTCTTCGCGAAGCAGGCGGACGTCTCCCGATGTGTTCCCCATGATTTGCAGGGAGCCGCTACCCAGTGGGCCATAGAGACGTACCTGATAGGCGTTGGGATGCTGTTCCCAATAAATGCTGGCATTGCCGCCTTGTTTGCCGTCGCTAAAGCCTATTTTTCCGACGGCTTCAAAATCGTGAAGACTGGATAGATTTTGCTTGCTAACTTTGGAAGCTTTTTCAGCAGTAATTCCGCTGACAGTGTGCAGATCACTGGGTGTTTGTAGGGTGCGGACGCAGCCGCTCAGGCAGAGCACTGCAAAGCAGAAAGTGATGATGGTGATAGTCTGAAGTCTCATCGAGCGTACCTTCTTTATAAATCCCAGTATTCAGTATATCAGCCTCTTCTGGAAAAGCGCGGGAGGGTTTTGTTATACTGGTCTCAATAACCCTTCAGGGAGTGTGAATGGGATTTCGATTTTTTAATATTCCTTTGGCCAAAGCAATCCGCGAGACCTGGCAACAGGGCTATCGCTTGCCCGATCTCTTTGCCGATATGGGCGCTGGGATCACCATCTGTATTATTGCCATTCCCATGACCATGGCGGTTGCCATTGCCTGTGGTGTACAACCCGTGCATGGATTGTACGGCGCGATTATTGCGGGCCCATTGATTGCCTTGTTGGGTGGTTCGCGTCTGAGTGTCTCAGGCCCTGTTGCCGAATTGGCTGTTTTAATTTATCCCATTGTGTATCAATTTGGTTTTGGCGGACTCATGCTGGCGACCTGGATGGCCGGTTTAATGCTGTTGATCATGGGATTGGCGAAATTGGGCCGTATTATTGAATTTATTCCGTATCCGGTGACGACGGGTTTTATTGCAGGCACGGGCGTTGTGATTTGCGCCTTGCAGATCAAAGATTTTTTTGGATTAGAATTATTAACTCAACCGAAATATTTTCTCGATCGTTTGCTTGGGCTGGCCGAAGCTTTTCCGACTTGGAAACTGGCGGATACCAGTGTGGGTGTGTTAACACTGTTGGTGATGATGGTGTGGCCGCGTTTTAAAATTCCCGTACCGAGTCATTTGATTGCGATGTTAGTGGGCAGCGGGGTTGGGATTGTTTTACCCATGATTTCTCCAGAGTGGGTAGTGGATACCATTGGCTCACGATATGGCGGCATTCCGCAAACAGCACCTGCTTTTATGGCCTTTGTGCAGACCGTAAATTTGGAAGATATTCGATTATTGTTTGGTTCTGCCTTTGCAATTGCGATGTTATGTTCTATCAAAGCCTTGTTATGTGCCGTAGTGTTAGATGGCATGACAGGGACTAAGCATGATCCCAATGCAGAACTGGTGGCGCATGGCATTGGTAATTTGGTCTTGCCCTTTTTTGGTGGGATTACTTCGACGAGTGCTTTGTCTCGATCGGTTGCGAATTTACGGGTAGGCGCGCGATCGCCGTTAGCCGCTGTGATTCATGGTGTTTCTATTTTGATTGTTATTTTAATTTTGGCGCCCCTTTTTTCGTATTTGCCCATGGCGGCCTTGGCAGCACTCTTGTTGATGGCAGCGTGGAATATTTTCGACCTTCAGCATTGTTTACAAATTGTGCGCGTGGGTACCCGAAGTGAAGTTGCGGTTTTGTTAATTTGCTTTGGATTAACCGTCTTGTTAGACATGAGCATTGCCGTGGGCGTTGGAATGGTTTTGGCCGCTTTACTGTTTATGAAACAGATGGCCAATATTACGGGTGGGCGTTGGCTCTTAGAAGCCACGCATTGGGATATGCAGGAACGTTTACCCGATACGGTGATGGTCTATGAAATCTCCGGACCCTTGTTTTTTGGCGCAGCCGAAAAGGCCATGAGTACTTTGCGTGAGCACAGTGTGGGCTTAAAAGTCGTGATTTTGCAAATGCACGGCGTGCCAACGATGGATATCAGCGGTATTGTGGCTTTAAAATCGGCTTTAGAGTCTTTACACCAAAAAGATATTTTTGTGATTTTATCGGATGTGCAAAAGCAACCCCAAGAGGCATTGAAACGGGCAGGGCTGGAGCCGCATCCTGAAAAACTGGCGATTTGTGAGACGATGGAGAGTAGTGTGGCGTTGGCGAAGAAGCGGGTTTAAGGCAACCCCCCCAACAATTTCTGCGCCTGGCTGTGCTTTGGATTTTGTTTCAAGATGTGCTGCAGATCGCCCTTAGCTACGTCCCATTGTTTTAACTCTATGGCAGTCACAGCGCGCATGAGCAGCAAATCGGGATCATCGGGTAATTTCGGTAAAATGTCATTCACCAATTGCATGGCTTCCTCGGATTGTTTGCTGGCATTCAAGAGATCAAGTTCGGCCAGCAGCAACTGTTTTTGTTCTTCGTGGGTGCTGGGGCTGCTATTGTGCATTAAATAAATAGCTTCTTCGTAGTCATGGCTGGCTTTTAAGAGGGCCACTGCGCGCAAGATGGCGGATATATGATACGGGCCTTTGCCGACCTGAGCGTAATGTGAAAGTGCGGTGGAACCCTGACCCCGATGTTCTTCTAATTTCCCTAATAAATATTCTGCGCCGTCTTTAGAGTCTTCAAAAGCCAGCGCTTTTGTCAGCGCCTGATTGGCTGTTGCCCATTGATTTTCTTGAATCGCAATTTCGCCCAATATTAAAAATGAAGGACCTGCATACACAGAATCATGCGTTAATTTTAATAATTGTATTTTGGCTTTTTCTATTTTTTTGTCGTCTAGGAGTGCGCTGATGTAGAAAAAACGCAACTCATGATTTTGTGGAAATTTTTCCAATTGCTGATCCAGGTAAATTAAGGCGGGGATCTCGGAATTTTTTTCGTGTCGAATCAGACGGGCTTTGAGCTCGATAGCATGAGTAAAATCGGGCATTTGTTTTAAAGCAGAGTTCACCCAGAGATTCGCGTTTTTCATGTCTCTTTGTTCGGCGGCGCTGGCAGCGGCAATCAGATGAATGTAGGGATCAGAGGGGTGTTGAGTGGCAATGCGATCCAATGCTTGTCTTAGATTTTTTGCACTGGTTTCGGAGAGGCGTTCTTGTATGTCTAGCAGAGGCTGTTCACTGTTTTGCGGATCATATTCCAGCGCTCGCGTTAAATAGGGTAAGGCTTTTTCAATGGATTGGCTGATCAGCAGTGTGACGGCGATCAATTGTGCTTGAATATTACGCGGATCTTTATTGGCCCACAACTCGGCACTCAGAATGGCTTCTTTGGGTGCTTCCAAAGAAAGTGCTAAGACGGTAGATTCTTCCGCAACCGCGGGATCGGATGTGCGCTTGGCGGCGTCTAAATACTGATTTAAGGCAATATCGGGCAAATTGCGGCTTGCCGCCAGTTCTGCCACTAAGAGTGTGTACAGCAAATTACTTTTTTCTATATTCGTTTCTTGAGCACAAACAGGCGCGCACAGACCCATCGTCAAAAATAACATAACCAGATATACTGACAGTGCGTGAAGTAGATGAGGAAACCGTTGATTTTTAAGTGTGGAAGTGGGTTTACTCATAAAAAATCCATTATTTGTTCTCTACATAACACATCGGCGTAGTGGGAATAAGCTAAAGGACCTTTTGTGCATGGTTTTAAGGGCGCTGGGCGTTAATTATCAAACCGCAGGCATTGATATTCGGGAGCGCTTTGCTTTTGATTACTCGGCAGGTATCCAGGCTGCGCGTCAGCTGGTGCTCGAGGGCCTTGTATCAGAGGCCGTGATTCTGTCGACCTGCAACAGAACCGAACTCTATTGTGAGGGTTCGGATCATGAGGATGGCAAAACGACACCGAATCTCTTAGAATTCTTGATAGGTCGATCGGGCTTGCCCTATGAGCTTGCGAAATCCTATTTCTATACCCACCAGGAGGGTGCAGCCGTAACGCATTTAATGCGAGTGGCCAGTGGATTGGATTCGATGGTGTTGGGGGAAGCCGAGATTTTAGGGCAGCTCAAACAAGCCTATACGGGGGCAGCCAACGCAGGAACCGTCGGTAAGCATCTGGGTCGTTTGTTCCAAACGACCTTTGCAGTTGCAAAAGAAACACGAGCTCAAACGGGGGTGGGCCTAAACCCCATTTCGATTGCGTATGCAGCTGCCAAGTTGGCTCAACATATTTTTTCGGATTTAAGACAAGTCTCCGTGTTGTTGGTGGGTGCGGGGGATTTGATTCGATTGATGGCTCGGCATTTAACAAGCATGGGTGTACAAAAAATCATGGTTGCAAACCGTACAGAACTGAATGCAGAACATTTGGCCCAACAATTTAAGGGACTTTCATTTTCTTTGGAAAAAATGGGAGAACACTTAGCTGAAGCGGATATTGTGATCACGGGTACAGCTTCGGTTTTGCCCATTATCGGGAAAGGCTTGGTCGAAACTGCTTTACGTCAGCGTAAGCGTAAACCCATGTTGATGGTCGATTTAAGCGTGCCGCGTAATATAGAACCTGAAGTCAGCGCATTAGAGGATGTTTATTTGTATTGTATCGATGATTTGCAAAATAGGGTGGAAGAAAATCGGCGTTTTCGGCGCGATGCTGCCGAATCTGCGGAATGTATGATTCAGAGTGCAGCGGAACGGTTTATGGATTGGTTGCGCGCACAAGAGTCTTTTAGAACGCTCTGTATTTTTCGAGAGAAATTTGAACAAATCCGAGATCAAATCACCCAAGACAATTTGCGTCGCCTTCAATTAGGTGAAAAGCCAGAAATTGTCTTGAAGCGTTTGGCGCATGATTTGACCAATCGATTTTTACATGAACCCACGCGCCGTTTGCGTGCAGCCGGATTAGAACGGGAAGAAACGGTCTTAAATTTAATCAAAGAGCTATTTGAGTTGAATCATGAAATCCTCTATACAGAATAAATTAGAATCGCTGGTCGAGCGCCACGAAGAACTGAGCAATCTATTAAGTGATCCGGCCGTGATTCGCGATCAAGC
>Ga0207107_1214_pt1 | contig 12127 bp, 12 predicted proteins | sample Alteio_BWMinHeat_75_FD_153555 | JGI IMG/M metagenome (GOLD analysis project Ga0207107, IMG submission 153555) | Enriched cells from forest soil in Barre Woods Harvard Forest LTER site, Petersham, Massachusetts, United States -... | ecosystem: Environmental > Terrestrial > Soil > Temperate forest >... | reverse complement strand
GGCCGTCGAACGCGCCGTGCGGCAGAAGCTGAACCTCGTGAAGCCGGACGAAATCATCTACCACTTCGAACCCGGCAAGACAGAATCGAAATAATCAGCTCAAACGGCGCTGCACGTCGCCGATGAAAGTGTCGTAATTCTCGATCGGCTTGGTTACATAACCGTCCGCGCCTGAGTCCCGCAAAAACTGTTCCCTTTGTTCGCGCATCGCGTGCGCCGTCGAAAGCAGCACGGGAATCGCCGCCGTCTTTGGGTCGTCCTTCAGGCGCCGCGTCAACTCGATGCCACCGACCGCCCTCCCATCGAGAAACGTGTTGTTGAGCTGGATGTCCATAATCACCAGTTTCACCTCTCCGGTGCGGCAGCGGGCCACTACCTCGTCGCCGCGAACGCAAACCACGCTTTTCAAATTCGCGCGACGCTCCAGATAAAGCCGCAGCAGCTCCGCGTTCTCGACATTATCTTCCACGATCAAAATCATGCGTGCGCTTAGAAGCTATTTTAAAATAGCTTCTGATCCTTTTTCAACGTGATGAAAACCGTGACACCCTTGCCCTCGCCTTCGCTCTGCAACTCGATCGTGCCATCCATCAGCTGGAGCAGCGTCTTTGAAAGCGCCAGGCCCAGGCCCGTCCCGCGATAATGACGGGTGACGGACCCGTCCGCCTGCACGAACTTCTGAAAAAGACGCCGCTGTTTTTCCGCAGGAATGCCGATGCCGGTATCTTTGACCGTCAGGCGCACTTCGCCGTTTTGCGAGGAGGCGGTGACGTGCACGCTTCCGGCATGCGTGAATTTGATCGCGTTGCCGACGATGTTCAGCAGCACCTGCGTCAGGCGCACGGGGTTCGCGTGCACCCACACATCCTCCTGTGGCATGTCCACCTTCAGCGCGAGCGATTTCTGCTTGGCAGGAAGATTCATATGCTCGTCCACCTGCGTGAACACCTGCTTCAATAACACCGGTTCGAGATCGAGCTTCATCTGTCCGGATTCGATGCGCGCAATGTCGAGGACGTCATTGATGAGCGTGAGCAATTGACGCGAACTTTGCTGGATGGTGGCGAGATAAGAGCGCTCCTCCTCCTTGGTGCGCGCGAGCCCTTCGAGAATGAGCTGTGAATAACCCATGATGGTATTGAGCGGCGTGCGAAGCTCGTGCGATGTGTTGGCGAGAAATTCCGTCTTCAATTCATTGGCCTGGACGGCGATGCGGCGCTGCTCCTCGAGCGCGGCGGTGCGTTCCTTGAGCGAATCGCTCATGTGATTGAAGGCGTTCGTGAGCTGTCCCAGTTCGTCGGAGGTTTCGACTTCGATCGGCTCAAAGCGACCCGCCGCGACGTCCTCCGTCGCGCGCGTCAGGCGGTCCAATGGCGTGCGCACCGCGCGAACCACTACAAGCGACGTCAGCAATCCGAGCAGCGCGGCCACCGCAAGCAGAACCCAGGAAAGATATCCGCCCTGGTCGACGGTTTGAAGAGCATGGTCATAACTGTGATCCAGATGCCCGCGCTGCCATTGAATGATTTGAACGTAAGTCAGGCGAACGGGATCGATGGAGGAAGGAGGCGTTCCGCTCTTACGCCGGCCGAGAAACTGATCGGTCGTGCGGATCCAATCCAGGGAGGCCGCATCCATTTTTTCGACGAGAGAGGGATCGATTTCATCGCTCAAAAGCGTCGCAAGCTGTTCGCGCAGCACCAACCAGTGATTTCTCGCTTCCCGATAATTTTTCTCAGCTCCATCGTCCCGGGTCGCCTGGAACAGACGGACAGACGAATCCATTTCGAGCAGGGTTTTTTCCATCTGCTCCAGCGTGTCCACAGCCACAATGTCGCCTTCCTTGAAATTTCGAAAGGCTTCGCGAATGCGGCCATAATATCTGGCGTTGGGAACGACGCTGAGGGAAATGAAAACGGCAACCAGAAGGTAACCAAGTAAAATCTTATGCCAGATTTTCACAGTCCCCGATTGTAGGCGATTCCGGGACAAGTTTCCACTTCCAAGGCGGCGTCCGGATTCGTAAGCTTCCGGCCATGTCCGAGAAGCTCACGCCGATGATGCAGCAGTACCAGCGGGTGAAACGCGAAATACCAGCCGACGCGCTCCTTCTTTTCCGTCTCGGCGATTTTTACGAGCTCTTTTTTGATGACGCGCGCATTGCTTCGCAAACGCTCAACCTCACCCTGACCCAGCGCAACGGCATTCCCATGTGTGGCATGCCGCATCATGCCGCGGAAAATTATATCGCCCGACTGATCAAAGCCGGCCGCAAGGTCGCGATTTGCGACCAGCTCGAGGAAGCCGGCGCCGCCAAAGGCATCATCAAACGGGACATCACCCAGATCCTGAGCCCCGGCACCGTGACATCCGACCGTCATCTTCCCTCCGCCCAAAACCATTTCATCGCCGCCATCCATGCTCCAGGAGGACGGGCTCCCTACGGCTTCGCCGTGATGGATCTCAGCACGGGCGATTGCCGCCTCACCGAACTTGAATCCGAACGCGCGCTCCAGGCCGAGCTCCGCCGCATTCATCCGGCCGAACTCGTGCTCGCCGAGGGTTCGGCCTTGCGGGAAACGCTCCCGGACTACGCATCGATCTTCAGCTTTCATTCGCCCTGGTGTTTTGAGCTCGAGACCGCGTTTCTGACACTGCGCGACCATTTCAAGACGGAATCCCTCGATGGTTTCGGCTGCCAAAACCTTCCCGCCGCCATCGCCGCCGCCGGCGGACTTTTCCATTACTTGCAGCAGCAGCTCCGGCGTTCCCTCGACCACGTGCAGCGCCTTCACGTTTACGATTCCGAGGATTTCATGCTGCTCGACCTCGTGACGCAGCGTAATCTGGAGCTCTGGGAATCGCCCTCCGGCGAAAAACGTTTCACGCTCCTCTCCGCGCTCGACCGCACCACAACGGCGATGGGCGCGCGCCTGCTGCGCGACTGGGTTTCCCATCCATTGCGCGATGTCTCCCAAATCACGGCGCGCCATCACGGTGTGGCCGAATTGTGCGATGAAAGCCTCGCGTTCGAACTTCGCGAACGCTTGCGCGAAGTGCGCGACCTCGAGCGCATCATCGGCCGCCTCTCCTCCAACGGCGGCAACGCGCGCGATTTGATCGGGCTCCGGCAATCCCTGCAGGGCGTTCCCTCATTGCGCGAAATCACCGGCCGCCTCGCCGCACCCCTTCTCAAGGAACAGCACGTGCGCATTCGTGAATTTCCCGATCTCGTCGCACTGATCGAGCGCGCCATTCTCGACGACGCGCCTCTCGCTGTGAAGGAAGGCGGACTGATCAAGCCTGGCTACGACGCCACGCTCGATGAATTGCGCGGCGCCATGAGTTCGGGCAAGGAATGGATCGCCCAGTTGCAACAGCAGGAAATCGAACGCACCGGCATCAAATCGCTCAAGATCCGTTTCAATTCCGTCTTCGGCTACTACATCGAGATCACCAAATCCAATCTCGATCAGGTGCCCGCCCACTACATCCGCAAACAGACGGTGGCGACGGGAGAGCGTTTCATCACGCCGGAGCTCAAGGAAATGGAAAACAAAATCCTCGGTGCGGAGGAACGCTCCACGAAGCTCGAATACGAAATTTTTCTTCAGGTGCGCGAGGAAGCGGTGCGCCAGACGGCCGCGATCCAGGAAACCGCGCGCGCTATTGGCATCCTCGACGTGCTCGCGTCCTTCGCCGAAGTGGCGCGCCAGCAAAACTTCGTCCAGCCGGAGATGAACGAGGAGGACGTGATCGATCTCGCGGAAGGACGCCATCCCGTACTCGAACAGCTCATGCAGATCGATCCCCTGCACATGGGCAAGGGCGGCTTCGTCGCCAACGACACGCGGCTCGACCTTCACGAAAACCAGGTGTTGCTCATCACCGGCCCGAACATGGCCGGCAAATCCACCTACATCCGTCAGGTCGCGCTCATCGTGCTCATGGCCCAAATCGGATCCTTCGTGCCGTGCAAATCGGCGCGCATCGGAATCGTCGACCGCATCTTCACGCGCGTGGGCGCCTCGGACGACCTCTCTCGCGGACAAAGCACGTTCATGGTGGAAATGAACGAAACCGCCAATATTTTGAACAACGCCACGGACCGCAGCCTCGTGATCCTCGACGAAATCGGACGCGGCACCAGCACCTACGACGGCATCTCCATCGCCTGGGCCGTGGCCGAATATTTACATGAACAGATTCGCGCGAAGACGCTTTTCGCCACGCACTATCACGAGCTAACCTCGATGTCGCGGAAGTTTTCGCGCATCCGCAACTTCAACGTCGCCGTGCGCGAGTGGAACGATCAGATCATTTTTCTCCGCAAGATTCAGGCCGGCGGCGCGGACAAAAGCTACGGGATTCAGGTCGCGCGCCTCGCAGGCCTTCCCAGAGAAGTGATCGAAAAAGCCAAGGTCATGCTCAACCATCTGGAGGCTTCGGATTTGCTGGAATGGCAATCCACCGAAATCAAGGAGCCGGAGGCCGGCCCGGGCAAAAATAAAAAGAAATCAAAGCCGGTAAAGCCCACTCCGCAAATGCTGTTATTTGCAGGACCGGAAGCGAGCAGCTAGACTTCCTTCATGAAACCCATCTCCAACGAGCTTCTCCTGCAGCAACTCCAATGGCGCTATGCCACCAAGAAGTTCGATTCCATCAAAAAGATTTCTCCGGAGGACTGGCATACCCTCGAGGAGGCGTTGCTCCTCACGCCTTCCTCCTTCGGACTTCAACCCTGGCGCTTTTACGTGGTCACCGACCCCCACCTTCGTCAAAAACTGGTGCCCATTTCCTGGGGACAAACGCAGGTGGTGGACGCCTCCCACCTGGTCGTGTTTGCCGTCAAAAAGGACCTCACCACGAAGGACGTGGACATCTATCTTCAACGCATCGTCGATGTGCGTAAAGTTTCCGCCGACTCTCTCAAGACCTATCGCGACATGATGGTGGGATTCGTGAATCGTCCCCGGAACGAATTCGACATCGTCGCATGGGCGACGCGCCAAGTTTACATTGCGCTCGGTAATTTCATGACTTCCGCCGCGCTTCTCGGAATCGATACCTGCCCCATGGAGGGGATCGAGCCCGCCAAATATGATGAAGCCCTCGGACTCGGCCGCGATGGCTACCAAACCGTCGTCGTTTGTCCCGCGGGATATCGGGCGTCCGATGACAAATACGCCTCGCTCCCCAAGGTGCGATTCAAAAGGGACGACGTCATCCAACCTCTCGCCGCAAGCCGCTAAATGGGACTATTTGCTGCCGGGCTTGATCGCGGGGATATCCTTCAAATCCTTCGGAACTTCGGTGGACGCGAACGTTTCCACAGGCATCTTGACGAGTGAATGAAGCGTCGCGCCTAATTTCAATTCCGTGGTGGAACGATCGACGAGCACGGCGATTGCAGCCACGATTCCGCCCTTCCCCTTCACGATGTCGATTGTCTCCTTCACGCGTCCGCCCTGGGTCACCACGTCCTCCGCCACGAGAAAACGCTCGCCGCGCGTGATCGAAAAACCGCGGCGCATGACCAGTTTGCCATCCTCCTTCTCCGCGAAGATGTGACGCTTATCCAGCACGCGTGCGAGTTCCTGCCCCACAATGATTCCGCCCAGCACAGGCGAGATCACGGTGTCGATCTCCGAGGAGTTCACCTTCTTCGCAAGCTCCGAGCAGAGCTTTGCGGCCAGCGCCGCATGCTGAAGCACGAGAGCGCATTGAAAAAACTGGCGGCTGTGCAGGCCGGAGCGCAGGACAAAATGACCGTCCAGCAACGCGCCGCTGGACCTGAAAATTTTAAAAACTTCCGATGGTTTCATTCAGTGCCGTCTTATTCCGCGGAAGCCTTGATGAGATCCTCTTCCGTCCAGGGTTGACCCTTCGGACCGCGAACATTCGGCAGCGCGGCCATGCGCTTGATGAGATCGTCCTTCACCACGGATTTTTGATACGCTTCGACGGCTTCGATCGTGCCCTTGGAAAGATAATCGAGCAGCGAATCGTTCAGCGCGCACATGCCCTCCTTGCGTCCCGTCTGGATCAGCATGGGAATCTGATGGATTTTTCCTTCGCGGATGTTGGCGCCCAACGCGTGGCTGCCCATCAAAATCTCGAGCGCGGCGACGCGGCCGCCGCCCTTTTTCTTGCACAACGTCTGCGCAATGACCCCCTTCAGTCCCTCCGCCAGGCCGGCGCGCACCTGCTGTTGCTGGTCGACGGGAAATTGGTTGATGAGCCGGTCCACGGTGCCGGGCGCGGTGGTCGTGTGAAGCGTCCCAAAGACGAGGTGACCCGTCTCCGCCGTTTCGAGGGCGATCATGATCGTTTCGAGATCGCGCATTTCGCCAACGAGCACGACATCCGGATCCTCACGCAACGCGGCGCGCAGCGCGCGCTTGAAACTGTCGGTGTGCGTGTGCACCTCGCGCTGATTGACGAGGCACTTTTTATTCTGATGCACGAATTCGATCGGGTCCTCAATCGTGATGATATGATCCGAACGGTTCGTGTTGATGAAATCGATGATGGCGGCGAGCGTGGTGGACTTGCCGCTGCCGGTCGGGCCAGTGACGAGCACGAGCCCTTTGGAAAGAAAACAAAGCTTCTTGAGCGAATCAGGAAGATGGAGGTCTTCGAAGGAAAGGATCTTCGACGGAATGAGACGGAACACCGCGCAGGCGCCGTTGCGATCGGCGAACACATTGCAGCGATAGCGCGCCACGCCGGGAATTTCATACGCGAAATCGGTGTCGTGCGTCTGCTCCCACTCGGCGCGATTGCGCTCGGGCATGATTTCATACACGAGGCCCTTCACCATTTCGTTCGTGACGGCTTGATCGCTGACCGGAGTCATCGTGCCGGCAATTCGGAACATCGGAACCGTGCCGCTTGTCAGGTGGAAGTCCGAGGCCTTTTGTTCCACCATGGCCTTGAAATAATCGTCGAGTGCAGCCATGGTTGGGGAAACTAGCAGGGTGTCTGTAAAATAACAACGGTCCTATTGCGCGAATAAGCTTTTCCCCGATGCCTGTTTTCGTATAGCTTCAGGCATCTCCAATCCCATCCCATCCATGCACGAATTCTTTTTTTGGCAAAGCATCAGTTTCATCGGCGGCGTGGTGTATTGCAGCTTCTTTGAGTGGACGCTTCACAAGTACATCATGCACAAGAACCTTTCCTTTTTCTCCTATCCTTTTCAGGCGCACGCGGTCACGCACCACGGCATTTTCAAGTCGGACCACACCTATCACCTCCAGCATGAACACGATAAAAAAACCGTGCCGATGGCCTGGTGGAACGCGCCCGTGATGTGGCTGATCCACATTCCGCTCATTCTTGGGATCCAATATTTCGTGGGGCACTTCATTTTCGCCGGCGCCATTCTGGCGATGATGGCCTATTACGCCACGTACGAATATCTTCACTGGTGCATGCACGTGCCCCGCAAACGCAACGTGGAACGCTCGGGCATCTTTTTCCGTCTGAATGGACACCATCTGCTGCACCACCGCTACATGAACAAGAATTTGAATGTCGTCCTGCCCCTCGCGGATTTACTGATGGGAACGCTCGTCCCGCGCTCGCCCATCTCCTTCGCCCAGGCGCAAGGCCCCTCGATCCCGGACGTCCAGCCCCCCATCCCGATGACCGGCGGCATGGCGGTTCGTTGATTCCACGTCTTTTTCGTGTACGCTTGAGAGCATGAAAGTGCTCAAACAACCGCAGCGCATCACCCTCTATTCACGCGCCATGTGCGGCTGGTGCATCGATGCCAAGGAATGGCTCGACGCCCAGGGCTGGAAATACACGATAAAAGACACCGGCCGCGACGCGGAAGCCCGCAAACGCGCCATCGAATTGAGCGGCCAGACGCTTGTCCCTGTCATCGAAGTGGACGATCTCGTTCTCGGCGATTTCGACACGGGTCAGCTTGAAACTTTCCTGCAGAAGAACGGCTATCTCGCCTAGTCTCTCATATTGACTGGACGGGATATGTACAGTATCCTGTACATATGAAAGCAGTCACTTATACAGTGCTCCGGGAAACGCTTGCGGACACCATGGATTACGTCTGCAATGACCATGCTCCAGTGGTTGTCACTCGCAAGCGAAATCAAGCGGTGGTCATGATCTCCCTCGAAGATTACGAAGCCCTCGAGGAAACTTCTTATCTTCTGCGCAGCCCGGCAAACGCGAAACGGCTTAAAAAATCGATCGCCCATCTGGAGTCAGGCAAGGGACGGGTTCACAAATTCAAATTGGATTCATGAAACTCATTTTCTCCCCCGAAGCGTGGGAGGACTATCTTCATTGGCAGAACACGGACAAAAAAAATCTCAAACGCATCCATGAATTAATCAAAGACATTCGGCGATCGCCTTTTGAAGGCATTGGAAAACCGGAGCCTTTGAAACACGCGCTTGCGGGCTATTGGTCACGCCGGATCAATGAAGAACACCGCCTGGTTTACAAAGTGACCGACGCCGGGATTTTCTTCGCCCAATTCCGCTATCATTACTGAGCGGAGCCGGTTGCCGCGACCGATTGCAGCCGAAATCCATCCGCCGTCATGAGCTGCCGTTCGTACACCTGACCGAAAAAGAAAATGCGCACGCGATACGTCAGGTCCATTCCCCGCGGCATCCAGACTTTGCCCTCAAACGCCGCCGCGTCGTACTGAATCTGCAAATCGCGAAGCGTCACGACGTCGAACCACGCGAGCGCGAGCGGTTGTTGCAGGGAACATTCCGCATGGGCGATGGCGTTTTCCTGGGGATCGATCCAAAGTTTTCCGCGCAGATGCGTGAGCACTTTTTGTTGCTGTCCGTGCGCTTCGACGCCCGCCTTGGGCTCGAATTCGACGAGCCAATGCTTCTTCCCTTCCCGCTCGCGTTCACCCACGAGCTTGAAATCATAAAACGGCCGAAGCTCCTTCATCTTGATCGCCTCGGAGAAGCGGCCCTCCTCCTTGCTGTCCTTCGCATTCGTCATCCCGATCCCCACCTGCGCCTTGTCGCTCCCACCCTTCATCTCGGCTACATTGAACGCCAGCCGTCCCTCGGGATGATAAGTGATCGTCTTCTTTTCCTCGCTCTTCACTCCACCGTCCCCATTGAGCTTTTGAATGGTGAAATGCTGTTCGTATTCCCAGGTTTTCGCGCGTTCGAAATTGATGTCCTCCTGCTGGATCACGCGGTCGATGATCTCCTCCACCGTGGGCGACGCGAAACCAAACAGCGGCGCACCCAGCAGCATGGAGGCTCCTAAAAAAGTCGCAATAGTCGCGCGTGTGATGCATTTGGCTGAATGGCGAGGCGCGAGAGCCGAGCATACCCCGAAGTGGGTCTGTAAGGCTCGAGCAACAAAGCCAGTCAGCCAAATGCATAGCGCCCGAAGGGTTGCGCGCCTTTTGGTCATCGGCAGCGTTGTGGCCGCGGCCCGAGATCTTTCAGATATACGGGCCGCGCCCACGCCTCGCCGAGTGACCAAAATACGCAGCAACGCGACCGTTGCCACTTTTTCAGGAGCCTCCGAAACAGATACCCTTGATAATCGCGGATTGCTCATTTATGCATTGCCCCACTGTGAAGACGTCTCATATCAAACTGTTCATTCCGGGGCCCATCGAAGTTTCACCCAAGACCTTTCGCGCTTTTTCCACGCCGATGATCGGACACCGAGGAGCTTCCTTTCAGGAGCTTTATGCCGACCTCCAACCCAAACTTCAACAACTCTTCTACACGAAGAATTCCATTTTTCTCTCCACCTCGTCCGCCTGGGGCGTGATGGAAGGCGCCATCCGAAACCTCGTCCGGCCGGGTAAAAAATTGCTCTGCTGCATGAATGGCGCGTTCTCCGACAAGTGGTTCGAAGTCGCCAAATCCAACGACATGAACGTCGAAAAAGCCCAGGCCGAATGGGGCCATCCGATTCTTCCCGAAATGATCGAGAGCAAACTGAAGGAAGGCGGCTTCGACGCCGTCACCATCATTCACAACGAAACCTCCACCGGCACCATGAGCCCGCTCGCCGACCTCGCCGCCGTCGTGCGCAAGTTTCCGGAAACGCTCCTCATCGTCGACACCGTTTCCTCCCTCTCGGCGCTGCCGGTGAAAATGGATGAGCTTGGGCTCGACGTGATGCTCGCGGGAACGCAAAAGGCGCTCGCGCTTCCTCCCGGCATGTCGGTCTTCGGCGTTTCGCGCCGCGCGCTCGACCGCGCCCAATCCGTTCCCAACCGCGGCTACTATTTCGATTTCGTGGAGTTTCAAAAATTCCATGAAAAAAACATGACGCCCGCCACGCCGTCGATCCCGCACGTCTTCGCGCTCCAGTCGAAGATGAATGAAATTCTCGAGGAAGGGTTGGACGCGCGTTTCGCGCGTCACCTTGAAATGGCGCAACTCGCGCGCAAATGGATCGCCGGCCACGGATTCAAACTTTTTCCCGAATCCGGCTACGAGTCGATCAGCCTGAGCTGCGTCGCCAACACCCGCAACGTGGACGTCGCGGCCTGGATCAAGCGCCTGAAGGAACGCCACAACTGCATCATCGACGGCGGTTACGGCAAGCTCAAGGGCGCCACCTTCCGCATTTCACACATGGGCGACGAAACCGTGAAGACCGTTTCGAAATTGCTCGAATGGCTCGACGACACGAAGGAAGGCTGATCAAGGCGGGCGTCCCTTGACTTCTTTCTTCTGAATTGCGACTAGTTTCACTCGTGATGAAGCGCGAAGCCCCGATTTCCTCGCGGCCCTTCTGGCTGGAAGCAGCCCTGCTGGTCTTCATTGTGCTCGTCGCCTACCTGATGTCGCTATGGAACGGCTTCGTCTTCGACGATGAAGCCTACGTTCTGAACAATCCCCACGTGCAGGGACCGCTGCACCTGAAGAAAATATTCACGGAAAATTATGCGCCGGGCCATTCCGACCAGGGCCTCTACCGGCCGCTCGTGACCCTTTCCTACTGGCTCGATCATCGCATCTGGGGATTTCCGGCCGCGGGAACATTCAACGGTTTTCATCTGACCAATCTCCTGCTGCACGCGTTCAACGCCATCCTTCTATTCGCCTTGTTGCGCCAATGGAAACTTTCTCCCGGCATCGCATGGCTCTGCGCCATCGTCTTCGCCATTCATCCGGCCATGAGCGAGGCCGTCATCTGGATTTCCGGACGCGCCGAGTTGCTGGCGGCGTCCTTCGGACTGCTCGCGCTGTTTTGTTATTTTCGATATCCGGATTGGCGGGGCCTCACCGCCGCCCTCTTTTTCTGGCTCCTGGCCATGTTTTCCAAGGAACAATGGGTCATGCTTCCTTTTGCCATTGCCGCGCTTCAGGTCGGGCGTCCCGATGCTCCAAAGAAATCATGCAGGGAATGGATGCCTCAAATCATTGCCGCCTCCATCCTCCTCGCGTTTTTCTGGCTCGGTCGGTTCATCATTCTGGGATCATGGCATCCCACACTCGCAGCGTATCGCGACGTCGTCGGTCCCTTGCAACGCGCCACCACCGCGCTCGAGGTGATGTGGCGCTACATCTGGCTTTGGTTTTTTCCCGTTTCCCTCAGCGTGCATCACGCCATCGCCCCGGTCCAGAGCATCCTCCGCGCGCTCCTTTCCATCGGGGGATGGGCCTTCGCGTTCTGGGGCGCATGGCGCTCGCGCGCTTTTTTCCCATGGCTTTTCTGGGCTCTTGCCTGGTTCTGGGCCTTGATGTTTCCCGTCTCCAATCTTTTGATCCCGATCGGCACGCCGTTCGGCGAGCGGTTTCTTTATTCCTCCACCCTGCTTTTCGCGCCCATGCTGGCCCTCGCCTACAACGCCTTTTTCCACACCGCAGCCAAGGGACGCCGCATGGACATGCACGGCATCTTCATCGCCGCTCCCATTTGCGTTCTGCTTTTGATTCGATTGGAAACCCGCATTCCCGACTGGAAGTCCAACCTCAAACTCTTTGAATCCGCATCCGCCGTTTATCCGCAATCCTTCGCCATCAAGGCGCCGCTCGCCGACGCGCTGTTGCGGGAAGGACGCTTCGCCGAATCGCAGCGATGCGGCGGCACAGTCCGGCACGCGCCAGATGGCGTGGGTGAAGCGCTTCTTCCTGGCCAACGAAGCGGC
>Ga0207107_1213_pt1 | contig 12129 bp, 10 predicted proteins | sample Alteio_BWMinHeat_75_FD_153555 | JGI IMG/M metagenome (GOLD analysis project Ga0207107, IMG submission 153555) | Enriched cells from forest soil in Barre Woods Harvard Forest LTER site, Petersham, Massachusetts, United States -... | ecosystem: Environmental > Terrestrial > Soil > Temperate forest >... | reverse complement strand
ATCGCGAAGCAGGGTGAGCGAATCGGGCTGCACGCCGATTTCCGCGAATAGCGCCGCAACCTGTTCTTCTGTGGCCTTGAACGAGAGATTCCCAACGTAGAGTTTCTTCACGGCCGTTCTCCTTGTGCGCCGATCCAGGGGTCGGGCATGGGTGCGAGGCTGAAGGAACAAGATCTCGGCCGCGGCGGACCGGCAGGGGCCGGCTGCACTCGGCTGAAGCAAGGGCTCCAGCAACTCAGGGGCATGATGCTGCAAGTGGCAGCGGGAGTCAACGACTGTGCGGGGGAATGGGTTTTGGCGCGGAAGAGGCGGCGGGAGCGTCCCCGGGCCATTGCTATTGGGCCGGGGCGACTGGTGGTAGGATGCCCGCAACGTAGGGAAAAAGCCGCGTTCGAACGGAGGAAAAATTTGCTTGGGACCATGATGGACTTCCCGCTGACGCTTGTTCCGATTCTGGAGCGGGCCGGGAAGCTGTTCGGGCAAGTGGAAATCGTGTCGCGGCGGCCGAACCGCACGCTGGTGCGCGACAACTATGGCTCGATCTACCGCCGCGCACGGCGGCTGGCGCGGGCGCTGCAACTTGCGGGGCTCGGCCGCGGCGATCGCGTGGCCACGCTGATGTGGAATCACGCGGCGCACCTGGAATGCTACTTCGGGGTACCAGTGGCGGGCGGAGTGCTGCACACGCTGAATGTGCGGCTGCATCCGCAGGAGCTTGCCTACATCGCGAACCACGCGCGCGACCGCTACCTGATCGTGGACGATGTGCTGCTGCCGGTGTACGAATCGTTCCGCACGCTGGCGAATTTCGAGCGCGTGTTTGTGGTGCCGTTCTGCGGGGAGGCGGTGCCGCGGGCGCATGAGAGCTACGAGGATTTTTTGAGCGCGGCGGATGATGATTTCGAGTACCCGGCGCTGGTTGAAAACGAAGCGGCAGCGATGTGTTTTACATCGGGCACGACGGGGAAGCCGAAGGGCGTGGTGTATTCCCATCGCGCGCTGGTGCTGCACAGTTTTGCGCAGTGCATGCCGGAAAGTTTCGGCGTGAATCACAAGGAAGTCGTGTTGCCCGCCTCTTCGATGTTTCATGCGAACGCGTGGGGCATTCCTGTGACAGCGACGATGGTCGGCGCGAAGCTGGTCTTTCCCGGGCCGCATCTGGACGCGGAAAGTCTTCTGGAGCTGATTGAAAAAGAAAAAGTGACGGTGGCGACCGGCGTGCCGACCATCTGGTTCAACGTGCTGGCGGCGCTGCACAAGGAACCCGGTCGGTGGAAAATTTCGAATCCCGTGCGCATCACCTGCGGCGGTTCGGCTGTGCCGGAGGTGCTGCTGCGCGGGCTCGACAAGTGCGGATTTCACCTGACGCACCTGTGGGGCATGACGGAGACCACGCCGCTGGCAACGACGGCGGTGATCAAGTCCACGATGGCAGGAAACTGCGAGGACGATGGCTACAAGACGCGGGCGACGCAAGGAATTCCCGTCCCGTTCGTCGAGCTGCGCGTGATGAGGTTGGAGGGCGAGGCGCCCTGGGATGGCGTGTCGGCCGGTGAGCTGGAAGTGCGTGGCCCCTGGGTGGCCGCAAGCTATTTCGAATCGCCGGAAACGAGCGACCGCTGGACGAAGGACGGCTGGTTCCGCACGGGAGATATCGCGACGATCAATTCCGAGGGCTACGTGAAAATCGTGGACCGCAGCAAAGACTTGATCAAGTCGGGCGGCGAATGGATCAGCTCGGTGGATCTGGAGAACGCGCTGATGGGACATCCGGGAGTGCGCGAGGCGGCCGTGATCGGCGTGGCGCATCCGAAATGGCAGGAACGGCCGCTGGCGGTGGTTGTGGCGAAAGAGGGCGAGCAAGTGCAGCCGGAAGAATTGCGCGCGTTCCTGGCGGCGAAATTTGCGAAGTGGCAGCTTCCGGATGCGTTTGTATTCGCAAGCGAGCTGCCGCACACCTCCGTGGGAAAACTTCTCAAAGCGAAGCTCCGCGAGCAGTACGCCGATTGGAAGTGGGAGTAGGCTAGTTTCCGCTGGGATGTTCCGGAGACCAGAAGCAAAAAATCACAGCAGCTAAGTTCGGTAGCTGGCGTTGATCGAGACGTAGTCGCCGGTGAAATCGCAGGTCCAGATGCGGGCGGAGCTGCGGCCGGAGTGGAGGTCCACGACGATGGGGACAAACTTGGCGAGCATTTTTTTGTGTGCGACACGCTCGTTGAAGGGATGCTCGCGGCCGCGGCGGCAGACGGGGATGCCGGCGAGGCGGATATCAACACGCTCGAAATCGAAAGGGACGCCTGCGCGGCCGGCGGCGGCGAGAATGCGGCCCCAATTGGGGTCGGCGCCGGCGAGCGCGGTTTTTACCAGCGGCGAATTCGCGATGGTGCGCGCGATCTGGTCGGCGGCGCGGGGCGAGCGAGCGCCTCGAACTTCTATTTCGATCACACGTTGGGCGCCCTCGCCATCGGCAACGATTGCGAGCGCGAGCTGGCGGCAAACTTTTTCGAGCGCGGCGGTGAACTGCGCGAAGGCGGGGCCTTCGGCTGTGATTTTTCGCGCGCCGGAGCACCCGTTGGCAAGGATTGCGACCGTGTCATTGGTCGAGGTGTCGCCGTCAATGGTGATGGCGTTGAACGTGGGCGCGACGGCGCGGCGCAGGGCGCGAGTCAAAAGCGCGGGGGAAATCGCGGCGTCAGTCGCGACAAACGCAAGCATGGTCGCCATGTTGGGATGAATCATCCCGGCGCCCTTGCAGCAGCCGAGGATGCGCACCTGTTTTCCGCCGATGCGGCATTTTGCAGCGGCCCATTTAGGGCGCGTGTCCGTGGTCATGATGGCGCGGGTGAATTGGGCGAACGAGCGGGCATCAGCGCGGCAGGCGCGGATGAGTTGCGGGACGGCGCGCAGAATATTTTCCACGCGCAGCGGAACGCCGATCACACCGGTGGAGCAAACCAGAATTTGCGAAGGGTGAAGGCGGCCTAACTCCCATGCGACTTTCACGGCCGTGGTTGCAGCGGCAGCCATTCCCTCCGAGCCAGTGCAGCAATTCGCGTTACCCGAATTGACGATGATGCCGCGCATTTTATGGCGCGCTTTGTGCAAGTGGACCTGCGAAGCAAGAACGGGAGCGGCTCGCACGCGGTTCTGCGTGAACATCGCGGCAGCCGCGGCGGGCACATCGGTTGTGAGCAGCGCTAGATCGAGGCCGGATTTTTTCAGGCCGCAAGCGGTGGCGGCGAAGGAAAAGCCGAGGGGAAGATCTGAAGGAGACGGGCGCGCGGTCATGCGGCGGAGGCGGGCGTGGCGGAATCGCCGAGGATCGGCAGCATGATGCGTTCGGGGATTACCGTGGCAACGACGGCGACTAGCTTGCAGGAGCGGCGCTTGGGGCAGGCGCGGCAATCGCGGTCGATTTTTTCTGTTAGTGACTGGCGCGAGACCGCTGCAAATCCGCGGTGCAGGAAAAAATCCGGCGCGTGCGTGACGGCAAAGACGCGGGCAATTTCGCGACGGCGCGCTTCGGCGAGAGCAAATTCGAGGAGACGCGCACCAATGCCACGCCCATGATTTTCCGGTGCGACGGCGAAGTCCCTAAATGGCGATAACTCAAAGGATACAGGCGATATTCATCCGCGACTTTCCACTACACCTGGGGTTAGAATCTGGCTCGCTCCTGTCCCGGAGCGGCCCTGGTCAATTTGACCGTCCGGCGCTGAGTTTCAAGCTACCTGGAGCGCCGAGCCTGCATCCAATCAATTGCAACCGGGGCGTGCGGGAGGACACCATGTGGAACCGGCGAGACTGGGACGACTTCTTCGATATCGTACGCAAGCGCTGGCACAACCATCGCCCGCTGCGCCCGGTGGACCGTTCGCACCGCAATCGCCTCTCGCCCACCGAAGGCTACAGCCTCGCCGAATTGGACGACGCGGGCTTGAGCATCGAGCAAGCCGAAAATCTCGGCCTTCCCGTGGACGCCGGCCGCGTCGGATCCTACGGCCCCAACGTCTCCGCCCTGCGCGAATTCATTCGCGCCACCCGCTCGCGCTTCTGACAATCCGACGCTCGGTATTGGGTCCTGAACTTCCCATTTATCCCTAAAGGACTCAATTGCTGTCTCGGTCAGCGTCACCTCCACGTCATCCCCGAAGCCCTTCTCCATCCCCACCAGAAACACGCCCAATCAGTAGAGACGTCGCCCCGGCCACCACCGCTCCACTCACCACAATCGCTTCCCACGCCAGCCCTGCTGCCACCGTCAACACCGCCGGCGCGCCAAACGGCAGGAGCAACGCCGCCAGCGCCGCTTCGCGCACGCCGATTCCTCCCTGCGTAATCGGCAGTGCCGCCGAAAGTTTTGCCAGCGGCCACGCAAACAGCCATACGCGAAATGGCAAATCGAGCCCACAAGCCCTTGCCAGCAAAACGCTCAATTCGATAAATACAAGTTGCGCCACCATCGCCAGACCCAGCGCGCGCAGCATGGTCCCCGGCTGCCTCGCCATCGACCGTCCCGCGCGCCGCACCCGCACCACCCGCCGCCGCATGCGAAAAGAAAATCGTCCCACCGGAAGCAGCGCAATCACGCCCGCAACCGCGACAGCCCCGAGCAATGCCCCCGCACCCAGCAGCAGGAAAATTCTCCGCCCTCGCGCGTCCAGCGCTCCCGGCACCAGCAGCGCCCCCAATCCCGCCAGCAGCGTCAGCGCCGCGAAATCAATCATGCGGTCGAGAAAACTTCCCAGCAGCACGCCCGCCTTGCTCCGTCCCAGCCGCAGCGCCAGCCCGGCGCGCACCAGGTCTCCTCCAATCAGTGACGGCAAAAACAACGACCCGAACAGCCCTGCAAAATAGCATCGCGCCGCCTGCCGAACATTCAATCCTGCCCCTGCCACGTTCACCATCAGCCGCCACTTGCCCACGCCGATGCAGTGCGCCCCCAGATACCCCACAAGCACCATCACCCACAGCCGCGCCGGCAACCGCCCAAGCGTCTGCCACACCTGCCGCCCGGGCAACAATCGGAACAGCAAATAGAGCACCAGCGCGCTGCCACCGTAATGCAGCAGCGTTTGAAGCGCTGTGCGCAGATATTTTTTTCGGGAATTCGATGCTTCAGGTTTGCGCGTCTGTGTTTGCTGTGTCGAAGCTTGGCGGGTCATCGTGCCGTCGCCCGCACATTATGCGGCTCCGCGCCTGATGCCACAAGCGGCCCTGTTCGATTGGAATCCTTCACGGGTGTGCGAACTTGCTCACCATCACTTTCTCCTCGCGCATGGGCGAAAAACTTTCACAGCACTTCAGCAATTGCGCGATCACATGGTAATAGAACTCATCGTTGTCGCTGTTCCGCAAATCAGCGGACGACTCCCAAACGGAGATCGACGTCGCCTCCCGGCTCGCCGGATCCGTCCCTTGCAACATGAGCAGCACTCGAAATCCTTTGAGTCGGTCCAAGGCCGGCATGAGAGATTCCACGGTGGAGGTAAATTCTTCCAATTTTCCCGGGCGAATCTTGTATTGCGTTACGCGAGCGACCATGGGACCTCCTGACCGGTGGGCAACTGGCGCCGATTCTACTGCCACGCGGCCCGGGAGGTAAACGGCTGAACTCTTATGCGGCTCTTCAGCCTGCTTCGGCTATCAAGTCAATCTCCACGCATGATCCCAGCGGGATCTGCGCCACTCCAAACGAACTCCGCGCGTGCTTCCCGGCCTCTCCAAAAACCTGCGCGAAAAGTTCCGATGCTCCATTGGCCACCAGGTGCTGCTCCGTGAACGTCGCCGCGCTGTTCACCAGGACCATCAGCTTCACGATCCGCCGGACATTGTTCAGGTCGCCCACCGCAGCCTGCAGCGTGCCCATCAGGTCAATCGCCACGCCTCGTGCCGCTTCTTTTCCTATTTCCGTCGTGATCTCGCGCCCGAGCTGTCCCGTCCAAGGTTTGCCATCTTTCTTTGCGATGTGTCCCGCCAGGTACAGGATGTTGCCCGTGCGCACAAACGGAATATAAGCTGCCGCTGGCGCGGTCGCTTCCGGCAACGTGATTTTCAGCTCACGCAATTTGTCATAGACGGTCATTCCATCCTCCTTGGGTTAGCCCCAATATATTTTGCAGCGATCGCTTACGTTTTTCCTGCTGCGCCTTTCTCCACCCGATCGCTGAAATCCACCGCCGTCGTATTTCCTCCGCATACCACTACACCCACGCGCTCTCCACGCTCCGGCTTGTACCGCCCCGAGAGCAGCGCCGCAAACGCTGCCGCGCCTCCCGGCTCTGCCACCACGCGAAGCCTGTTCCACAGCGCCTCCTGCGCCTCCACGATCGCCTCGTCCGTCACCAGCGCCACTTTCTCAACCCACTTCTGCGCGATTGGAAACATGATTTCTCCCACGCGCTTCGGCGCCAGCGAATCCGCTGCAATCCCGCCCGCCGGAGCATCCACCGGCTTGCCCGCCGCAAGCGCCCGCTCAAGAGTCGGTGCAGCTTCCGGCTCGACGCCGATAATTTTCACACGCCCGCCGTACCACGCGCTAATCCCGCCAATCAGCCCGCCCCCTCCCACCGCGACCAGCAGCGTGTCGAGCTTCCCGGCCTGCTCCTCGAATTCCATTCCCACCGTGCCCTGGCCCAGCAGCGTCTCCACTTGATCGAACGCATGAACCCGCAGCGCTCCCGATTCCGCCGCCCACTTCTCGCTCGCCGCCAGCGCATCCGCGTACCGCTCGCCCGTCACCACCAGTTCTGCTCCACAGCCCCGAATCCGCTCGATCTTCGACCGCGACGCCACCGTCGGCACAAAAATCCTCGCCGGCTTCCCCAGCCTCTGCGCCGCGTATGCCACTGCCGCTCCATGGTTCCCGCCCGTCGCCGCCACCACGCCCGCCGACGGAACTTCCCGCATCAGCAAATTCGCAAACGCGCCCCGCGGCTTGAACGATCCCGTGTGCTGCAGCGATTCGAGCTTCAGCACCAGGTGGATCGAATCCAGTCCAAAGTCGCCGCCATCCACTTCCACCACCGGCGTCCGCCGAATGTACGGCCGGATTCGCCGTTCCGTCTCCGTAATCCGTTCCCGATTTACCGCATTCGTTGCGACTTTGGTTTCCACAGTTATCTCCGCCGTCTCATTCTATTCCGCCGCCCGTGCGCCGACTCATCTCTGCCTGCCTTCCTCCTTGTCTGCCTGCCTCCCAATTTGGCCGCCACGGCGCTTGCATTCAAATCTCGTTTCCGGTACCTTACATTACTAAGGAACTTAGCTAATTGTCTATGGAATTTTCTCTTGCGGTCCGAGCCCTCGATAGCGAGCCGCGGCTGCGGATCCTGGAGTGGCTCAAGAACCCGCGGAAGCATTTTCCGCCGCAGGTGTACGGCGACCTGGTCAAAGACGGCGTCTGCGGCGTGCTGATCGCCCGCAAACTGCGCTTCAGCCAGCCCACCGCGAGCGAGCACCTGAAAATCCTCGCCCGCGCCGGACTACTGCGCCCCAAACGCATCCGTCAGTGGACCTTCTACAAACGCGACGAAGCGCGAATCAAAAAGATCAAAAAACAGATCCTCACACACGTCTAGCGGTCCAAAGGAACGTTGGAACGCCGCCTTTTATTCCGTCAGAGGTGAGCGAAGCTGAATCCCGGCGTTTCATGCGCCCCGAGCCGGGTCGGGGGGATGCCCCAGCGCCGTAGGCGCGGCAGAAGATAGCTCAGCCTGCAAGCGCCGTAGGCGCGACACTATTCATCCCGCAGCGCCTTCATCGGCTCCACTCTGGTGGCTCGAATCGCCGGGATCACGCTCGCGCACAACGCCACAGCCGCAAGCAGTCCCGCTCCCGCAATAAACGTTGCCGGATCCGTCGCACTCACCCCGTAAATCAAGCTCGTGACCACTCGCCCCAGCGCCAGCGCCCCCGCCAATCCAATCCCGACTCCGATCAGCGCCGGCCTCATCCCGTCGTAGAGAACCATGCGCAGCACGTCGCCAATCTGCGCTCCCAGCGCCATGCGGATTCCAATTTCCCTCACGCGCCGCCGCACCGCAAATGCCAGCACGCTGTAAATTCCCACCGCTGCCAGCAGCAGCGCGAGTCCCGCAAAAGCGGCGAGCAGCAGCATGCTGAATCGCTGCTGGAAGAGCGATGCGTCCACCACGTCTTCCATCGTCTCCACTTTCAGAACTGGCTCGTCCGGATCCACTTGATGCACCGCATTCGTCACCGCAGAAACCAGACTGCTCGGCGGCGCGCTCGTGCGCACCACCAGTTGCATCCTCGTCCGATGGATCTGCGCTAGCGCGTTGTAAATCGTTTCGCGCCCCATATCCATATCCAGCCCAGCCTGCTTCACGTCGCCCACCACGCCCACCACTTCCCGCGTAATTCCAGGAAGAAAAGTGAGCGTCAGATGCTTTCCCAGCGGATTTTCGTGCGGCCAGAATCGCTTCGCAAATGAGTCGCTCACCAGTACCACCGCCGGCCGCTCCGCCGTATCCGCATCGCTGATTTCGCGCCCGCCCAGTAGCGGCACGTGCAGGGACCGCAGATAGCCCGGCGCAATTTCGCGCACTGCCACTTCCGGCTGATCCGCCATCGGCAGCACCGGCTGCCCCTCGATCGAAAACGGCTGCGTCGACCCGCCCGTCAACGGCAATGACGAAATCGCGCCCGCTGACTCCACGCCCGGCAGCGCGCGCACCCGCTCGAGTACCTGCTTGTAGAATCCCGCCTGCTGATACGGCTCCTTGTACTTCGCTTCGGGAATCGTCAGCGTCATGGTCAGCACATTCTGCGCGTCGAACCCCGGCTTCACGCTGCGCAGATTCCACAGACTGCGAATCATCAGTCCCGCGCCGATCAGCAGCACCAGCGAAAGCGCCACCTCAGAAACCACCAGCACGCTGCGCGTCCGGTTGCCGCCCGAATCCGAGTCCGTCTTCCCCAGCCCCTGCTTCATGGCCTCGTTCAAGTTCGTTTTGGTCAGCCGCCACGCGGGGGCAAGCCCCGCGATGAGGCCGGTGAGAATCGAAATCCCGAGCGTGAACCCCAGCACCCCGCCGTCCACGCCGATTTCCCAGAATCGCGGCAAGTTGTCCGAAAAATTCGCAACGATCAGCGACACGATCGCCCCGGCCAGAAAAACTCCCAGCAGTCCTCCGGCGAGCGACAGCAGCATCGTTTCCGACAGCACCTGCCGCAGCACGCGCCCGCGGCTCGCGCCCAGCACCGTGCGAATTGCAATTTCCTTTTTTCGCCCCCACGTTTTCGCGAGCGTCAAATTCGCCACATTCGCGCACGCAATCAGCAGCACGAACGCAACCGCTCCCAGCAGCACCAGCAGCGCCGGCCGCACATCGCCTACCAGTTCTTCCCGCAGCGGGACCACCACTGCGCCCCAGCCCGCATTGTCCACCGGATACTGCTGCTGCAAGCGGCTCGAAATCGTATCCATCTCCGCCTGCGCCTGCTTCATGTCCACTCCCGGCTTCAGCCGCGCCGCCACGATGTAGTTGTGATTGCCGCGGACGGCGCGCTCTTTGTCCGTCCACGCCAGCGGCACCCACACCTGCGCCTTCGGCGGGAAATCAAATGTCGGCGGCATCACGCCGATCACCGTGTAAGCATCGCCGTCCAGCATAAGCTTTTGCCCCAGCGCATTTCTGTTCGACCCGAAATGGCTTTGCCAGAATGCCTTGCCGAGCACCACCACCTTGTCGTGCCCCGGCTGATCCTCGTCCGCAGCAAACGTGCGCCCCAGTATCGGCGCGGCTTTCATCACCGAGAAAAAATCCGCCGTCGCCGCCCCCGCCGTCAACGACTCCGGCTGCGCGCCGCCTGTCAAATTCATCGCCGACCGCCCGAGCGCCGCCATTTTCTCGAACACGTGATTTTGCTTCTGCCAGTCCAGATAATTTGCCGGCGAGACGGAGAACCGCGTCACGCCCGGAAAACTTTTTGCCGGCGGCACATGCCACACCAGCATCAGCCGCTCCGGCTCCGGCAGCGGCAGCGGACGCAGCAGCACCGCGTTCACCACGCTGAATATCGCCGTGTTTGCGCCAATCCCCAGCGCCAGCACCAGTATTGCCGCCGCCGCGAACCCCGGACTCTTCCGCAGCACGCGCATCCCATACTTCAAATCCTGCATTACTGCTCCCATCGTCGTGTCCTTTCGCCCCGGAGACAAACATCTGCCCAAAGGAACGAGTCAGCCGAACGTTTTGTTCCCTGCCTCGATTCCCCCTCAGCGCCATAGGCGCGGCACAACTCTGATAGCTCGCATCACGACTATGAATAAATCCTCCGCGCATTTCTGGCATCTAATATAGGAATCGAATAATCGAACCAGCTCTAATACTGAGCTTTCATCATAGGAGATGTGCATGACCGACAAGCCCGTCAAACGCTATCTATTCGCGAGCGATTTCGACCAAACGCTCACGTTCAACGACTCCGGCTACATCCTCAGCGAACTCGTTGGCATTGCCGCCGACGAATTCAAGCGCAAGGCTCAGGGCATGGCCAAACTCAACCTCGTCCAGCAGGGCGCCGAACTCGCCTACCTGCTGCTGCACGATCCCGAATTCCGCACGCGCGTCCGCCGCGAGCATCTCTACGACGTCGGCAAGCGCATCCGCCTGAAGGACAATATTCGCCTCCTCTACGAGACGCTCGATCAGGGCATCGAAGGCTACAATTTTGATTTTTACATTCTCTCCGCCGCTCCGGTCGAGGTCATCCAGTCCGCGCTCGAAGGCATCGTCCCCGCCGACCATATTTTCGGCACCGAGTTCAGCTACAAGCCTTCCGGTGAGATCGACACCGTCCTTCGCGCCACCGCGGGCTACGGCAAAGTTGCCGTCCTCGATCAATTGCAATCAAAACTCCAGATCGGCCCCGACCACGTCATCTACGCCGGCGACGGCAATTCCGATGTCCACGTAATGCTCGACGTCAACGCCCGCGACGGCTTCACCATCGCCGTCTCCGAAACCAAGCATGTCGCCCACATCGCCGCGCGCACCGTGCTCAGCAACGACACGCTCGCCCTGCTCGTCCCCATCCTCGAGAAAATCGTCGGCTGGCACCGCCCGCAGATTCGCGCGTTCTTCGAATCTCGCGGCTTCCTGATCCACGAATGGGACCGCGTCCGCACCGACTGGGTGACCTTGCGCCCCGCCGGCACCTCGTCGTCGGACGTATTGCCCTTGTAGCGCCGCACCGGGTCTCGTGCGGCATCTGCGCTCGTTTTGAAATTTCAAATCTCAAATCTGTAGTGCCCGGCCGCCGGAGTTTACCCGCCGCAGCCCGCCGTTCGGGCGCAGGAGGGCCGCCCCCGCCCTGCACTGAATGGTGCAGGGCTCCACCGCCATCCAGTAAGCGCGTAACAAATGGTTTTCGTCAGGGCACGGCTTGAGCCGTGCCAAAAGCCGTCTCACAAATGGTCCCTTAGGGGGTCGCGGTTTTAACCGCGACATAACAGTCTGCCAATGACTCCCTACCTTTCGGCGCGCCTTTTGCGTCCCGGCTTCTCTGGCGGGACGGATTTCTCGCCGAGCTTTCCGCCTGCACACTTTAAATGTCGTCGCCGCATTCCCGGCGGCTGCCTTTTGCACTCATCCCGCGACGCTTTTGTCGTTGATCTCCGCCCTTGCCGAATCGCGCCACTCTTTTCGCGCAAAAGAATTCCCCGATTCTCCTTGACTCTCGCGCACCCAGCGAGCAGACTCCCTATGAGTTCCGCGGTTGCATGCGCGATCCATTCTCACCGGCCGCACCCAACACGCGCTAGTCACCACGTCGCAGGTATTTTTCTACCAGCCGTACTGGGCGCAACAGCCCGTACCTCGTTCAGAAGCCTCAACCCTGTAACAACCGCCGTCCCAGGCCTCGCCGCTCAAGCGACTCGCCACAAGCGAGGCTGAATTTCGTTTTTCGCAAAAAGGAGAACCACCGATGTCAGAACAAAATAAGACTGTCGTCCGTCGTACATTCGATGAACTCTGGAACAAGGGCAATCTGGCGCTCGCAGACGAGTTCTTCGCTCCCAAATACGATCACCACGATCCCTCCACGCCCGATGTTGGACGCGGCCCCGAGAGCGAGAAGAAGCGCGCCACTCTCTACCGC
>Ga0207107_1212_pt1 | contig 12179 bp, 18 predicted proteins | sample Alteio_BWMinHeat_75_FD_153555 | JGI IMG/M metagenome (GOLD analysis project Ga0207107, IMG submission 153555) | Enriched cells from forest soil in Barre Woods Harvard Forest LTER site, Petersham, Massachusetts, United States -... | ecosystem: Environmental > Terrestrial > Soil > Temperate forest >... | reverse complement strand
TTCTGCTCTCCGGCAAAGTGTTGTGGGGCATCGGCGCGGTGATGGTGGCGGGCGGCGTCATGGGCGGTTATTTCGGCGCGCGGATGGCGCTTAAAATTCCACCGGAGAAAGTGCGGTTGCTGGTAAGTGTAATCGGCTTTGCCATGACCGCATATTTTTTCTTGCATAAAGACTAATTTAACGATTGAGTAGTAGCGCGCGTTGGTTATAATCGGCGTGTAAAGAATATATAAACGGGGTGGAAACATGAGCGACACAGGCTTTTCTTCGGTTGCGAACATGCCGGTCATCGAGCCGGGCAAAAAAGCGCATGTCATTGTTCTGGGTAACGAAAAAGGCGGCTCGGGTAAAACCACCACCTGTATGCACCTGATCGTTTCGCTGCTTCGCCTTGGTTTTACCGTCGGCTCTATCGATATCGATTCCCGCCAGCGTTCGCTGTCGCGCTACCTCGAAAATCGCCGCCAGACGATGCTGAAGGAAGACGTGCCGCTGCCGCAGCCGCAGCATATCGTCATCCAGCGCAGCCCGTTCAACATCGTGCAGGAAGCGGAAGAAGACGAACGCGAGCGCCTGACCAAAGCCCTCTCGCGCCTTTCCGCCGCTAATGATTTCGTCGTCATCGACAGCCCCGGCAGCGATACCTATCTCTCGCATGTTGCGCATGCGTTTGCCGATACGGTCATCACCCCGATCAATGACAGCTTCGTCGATCTCGACGTGCTGGCAACGGTTGACGGCCAGACGATGAAGATCATCAAACCCTCCATTTACAGCGAAATGGTGTGGGAACAGAAACTTCAGCGCGCCAAGCGCGACGGCGGTTCGATCGAATGGATCGTCATGCGCAACCGCCTGTCGAATATCGACGCCAAGAATAAACGCTTCATGACGCAGGTCACCGGCGACCTCGCCCGCCGCATCGGCTTCCGCGTCGCGCCCGGTTTCTCCGAACGCGTGATTTTCCGCGAAATGTTCCTGCAGGGCCTTACCGTCCTCGATATCATGGCCAGCGGCAAAGGCGGCGGCATCTCCATGTCGCACGTCGCGGCGCGCCAGGAAGTGCGCGAGCTGCTCAAGACATTGCAAATTCCCACTCTCGATGAGCGCATCAATAAATCGCGTAACGAGGCCGAGAAGGAAGAAGCTGAGCCGGAAACGGAAGCCGAATCTGCGCCTGCCCCAGCAGCAAAACCCGTCACCGGTACGATGGAATCGCAGATTACCCTCACTCCCGTCGCCGCTGCACCGGTTATGCAGGAAAAGCTGGTGGAGCTGGCGTCGTAGTTTCCGATCGTGCGGCAGGCAATGCCGCTGTTACTTGGTGTTTTCTTTCGTATCTTTCGCCTGAATCGCGTTATCGATTGTTATCGATGCATTATCCGCGCGTTTCGTGCCGTCCGGCAACATAATGGAAGAGATTCCCATCATTTTGATGAAGTTCAGCGCCATCTGGACACGTTTCGCATCACAATCCGCCGCGTAATAACGGCTGAATTGCTCCTCGATGGTGGAGATGGACGTATCGGCGAGCGTGAGCAGCCGGTATTGCAGCCCATGACGCAATTCACCAACGACTTGCTCGAATACAATGTTAAATTCAGGAATTTTTTTCCAGCGCGACAGCGTTTCGCGGCGTAATTTAAGCTTTTTGGCAATCTCCATCGCGCTCTTTCCAGCCGTCAGCAGATGAATGGCCTGCAGTTGTTTTGGCGTGACATTATGTGACATTTTTTAACCTATTATTAATAATTTATGCTATGATCCATAAGACGAATAAGCCAGTGTAACGTTGGGGAATACGGCCGGGAAGATGGAAAAATCCATGCCGGCGACTGCATTTACAGGGATACTATGCCGGAACCTGAATCAGATACCGTTGATATAGAAGCCCTCGGCGAAAAACTCGCCGGGTTTGATAAAGCAAAAATGCCGTTTCCGAAAGCATGGTATCTCAGCGATTATCGGCATGAAGAACCTGAATCATGGGAGAGGATACAGCCTGCTAACTGGGTAAATCTTTTAGATATTGTTTCCAAACATAGAAACGATAAGGGCGAAACGGACGGCATTTTAAACAGCCTCCATGATTTTGCCCATGAGTTAGAGGGGCTTCAGAAAACAAATCCCGCCTTATGGCAGGCATTCGTCATAAATTATGGAGAGTTTGTCCTCTATCTTAATAAAAAAGATGGGGAAAGAGAATTGGGTGGTGCGTGCCGTAAACCCGACGCAGTTATATATAAGGGGATGATTCCTTTTGAAGATAAATACAAATCCAATACGCTGGTGCATGAACTTGGCCATGCACTCGATCATATGATGATGTATTTAAGTAAAGCGGACGAGCTTTACCGTGAAGAACTTTTTTCTCATTCCCCTTTATTTCAAGAAGCGTTTTTGCTCGATTTACACGCGACTCCCCAACACCCCGTTACCGAGCGCATTATGACGTTGATTCCATCAGGGGGAATCGAAGAAACGATACCGGATATAGATGGCGCTCGCCGATACGCAGAAAAGGTAAGAAAAGGGGGGCGGGCGCCGGGCGATACTGTTATATTCCGTACGCCTGAGGAAGAAGATAACGCTTTTAGAAGAGCAAACCGGAGTGTAAGAATCGAATTAATTTTTCAAGATATACTCAAAGGCGAGATTAAGCTGAAAAAACAAAAGCGCTTTCCTGCATGCGATACAAGAGAGGTACGCAAAGATAAAAGAATAACCATGCTTGCAGAAAAAGAGATGGGCTTGCGCCAGTTAGATGTAAAATCAACATGGTTAGAAGCCTTTGCCCGGACGATGGAAACGTATTTCGGGTTTTCTACACAGGAGGCGCAATCTTTACCTTATCCGGCCCTGACCTGTTTTATGCAGCGTTTCATTCCGCCGACCTTGGAAGTGCTGTCACAGGACGATTTTATTGAAAATGCAAAAGCCCAGCTCTCCCGCATCGACAGCTATATCAATCGTCCGCTCAAGGACATGATGGAACCGCAAGATTATAAACACTATCTGAGATTACGGGAGATGATGGACGATGCTCCGGAACGTAACCGGATCGGCGCGGTGGAGGAAAATTTTAAGGCGGCGCAGGCCATTCTTATACGCACGATAGAACGGGTCGCAAGAAAATTAGAAACGGAAAAACGGCATCACCATCAGCCCTCATTACTTCGTTAAAATTTCCAGCCCAAAAATAAAATAACCCCTATGCAAATTTCCTGTTGCGATTGCGTGCGTGGGAAGTAAGAATGAAACAGCAACGATATTTCTGTGACAAAGGTCATGGCCATAAAAAAATCGCGCCCTTCTTCTCTTCCGCTTTCCGCCAGGCAATGGTTTTCGCATGCGACGCTCGCGCTGCTCATGGCGGTGGGCCTCATGCTGCTGGTGATGAGCAAAACCAATAATCCGGGCGTTATCCGCCTGCGCACGGCGATTACCGATGCGGTGACGCCGGTGCTGTCGGTCGCTGCGGCGCCGATGGATGCGATCTATCATGCCGGTACATGGGTGGCTGATATGTCGCGGCTGCGCGCTGAGAATGTGGCGCTTAAAAACCAGAATATCGAGTTGCTGCAATGGCAGTCGGCGGCCAAGCAATTGGCGAATGAAAATAAATCGCTGCAGGGTTTATTGCGTGTCGTGCCGTCTTATAAAAACAGTTACATCACGGCGCGCGTCGTGGCCGATATGGGTGGGCCGTATGTGCATTCGGCATTGCTCGGCGCCGGCGGCGACAGCGGCATTAAGAAGGATCAGGCGGTGATCAGCGATAGCGGATTGCTTGGTCGTATCATTGATGTCGGGGCGAACAGTTCGCGTGTGTTGTTGCTCGGTGATATCAATTCGCGCGTGCCGGTGATGGCTGAGCGTACGCATGAAAAAAGCATCCTGATCGGCAATAATTCCGACTGGCCGACATTGTCTTATCTCGCTGCCGATAGCAAAATCGAAGCGGGTGACCGCATCGTGACGTCCGGCGATGGCGGCGTGTTTCCTAAGGATATTCCGGTGGGCGTGGTGACAAGCGTCGATAAAGGCATCGTCAAAGTGCAGCCCTTCGTCGATCCGCCCAGCGCGGAATATGTCAGCGTGATCGATTTCTCGCTATAAAAATGATCCAGCCTTTCCGTAAGGTTGAGCTATTATGTTGGTCGGTGCTGCCCGGCCTGATTACCACGCTATTGGCTATTTTTTTCCTGGCGTCGCGCCATGTGGGGGGGCTCAATCATTTCATGCCGCTCTTGCCGCTGATTCCGATTTTCTACTGGGGTATGAACCATGCGCGCGACATGCCTTACTGGTTCGCCTTTATGCTGGGACTTGTGATGGACGCGGTGACCGGCATGCCGATGGGGTTGTCATCGGTGCTGTATGTGGTTTTTTTGCTGCTGATACACAGCCAGCGCAAATATATCCATAAGGAAGGATTCGTCATCAAATGGGCGTATTTTACGCTGCTGCTCGGCGCTATCTGCGCGCTCAACTGGATCGCGCTGTCCCTGTTTTATTCCCGCGTCGAAACGATGGTGCCGGCGCTGCTGCAGTGGTTCCTCACCGTCTGCTGCTACCCCCTGCTGCATAAGGGATTCGATGCGCTTTATGAGCATATCAGCAACCGGCGCTGGCAGATTCTGCATGGCGCATAAGAAATAGGTGTTGGGTCGTAGGTTTTAGGTTTTAGGTTTTTGCGTTTTTCTGTTACTACCTAAAACCTATCACCCAAAACCCATAACTGACTTTCATGCCCAAGGAAATCGAGAAACAACGCATCTTCACGCGCCGCGCCGTTATATTCGGAGGCGTGCAGCTGGCGGCGTTTTCGGCGCTGGCGGGGAGGCTGGCGTATTTGCAATTTTTTAAGGCGGATGAATATGCGACGCTGTCGGAAAATAACCGCATCAAGCTGATGCTGGTGGCGCCGGAACGCGGGCAGATTCTCGACCGGTTCGGTGTGCCGATGGCGGTGAATGAAAATAATTACCGGCTGTTTATGGATTACAGTTCGCTCGCCCAGCCGGTGTTCCGCGCGACGGTGGAAAAGCTGCAGGCGCTGCTGCCGCTGGGCGATAAGAAATATAAAAGCCTGGTGGGCACGCGCGTATCCACGGCCTCCATGCCCGAAATGCTCAAGGAACATCTGACGTGGGAGGAGGTGTCGCTGATCGAGCTGCATATGCTCGAACTTCCCGGCGTGTATATCGATAGCGGGCAGATTCGGCATTATCCGTTCGTCGATAAGGCGGCGCATTTGCTGGGATATGTGAGCGCCGTGTCGGAAGATGAGCTCTCCGATAATGATCAGCCACTGATGCGCCTGCCGGATTTCAAGATCGGCAAAAATGGCGTGGAGAAAATGCTCGAAGACCGCCTTCGCGGCACGGCGGGGATTCGCCAGCTGGAAGTCAATGTGCATGGCGTGCCGGTGCGCGAAGTGGGCAAAAAAGACAGCGTGGCGGGTGAGAATGTGCGGCTTACCATCGATAGCCGTTTGCAGGATTATGCGGCGGGGTTGGTGGCAGACCAGAGCGCGTCGGTCGTGGTGATGGAGGTCGATACGGGCAATGTGCTGGCGCTGGTTTCCATGCCGGGATTCGATCCGGATATTTTCAGCAAAGGCATCGCGAGCGATTACTGGAAAGATTTGAGCAACGATAAAAAAAGCCCGCTGCTCAACAAAGCCATCACCGGGCAATATCCGCCCGGCTCGACGTTTAAGCTGATGGTGGGGCTGGCGGGGCTGGCGGCGGGCGTTATTACGCCGGCATCGACGGTATTTTGCCCCGGCCAGTTTTTCTTAGGCGACCACGAATTCAAATGCTGGAAACCGGGCGGCCACGGCACGGTGCATTTCCATGAGGCGATTGAAGAATCGTGCGACGTGTTTTTCTATACAGTGGCGGAACGGATGGGCATCGATGCCTATGCGAAAATGGCGCGCAAATTTGGGTTGGGCGAAACGCATAATCTCGGAATCACCGGGGAAAAACCAGGCATCATTCCTGACCCGGAATGGAAAATGAAACAATACAAGGAACGTTGGGCGGGCGGCGATACGATCAACTGCGCCATCGGTCAGGGCTATGTGCTGGCGACGCCGCTCCAGCTGGCGGTGATGACGGCGCGCATCGCCGGCGGCACGGCAGTTGAACCGAGATTATTCGTGCCGGCGGGCGAAGAAAAACCGGAATTCGAGACCGTGCATGTGAAAGGCGAGCTGATGGATACGGTGCGCGAGGCGATGAGTGCCGTCTGCAATGAAGATCATGGTACGGCCTATGCGCACCGCATTAGCGAGCCGCGCTTTGCCATGGCGGGAAAAACCGGCACGTCGCAGGTGCGGCATCTCATCCGCGAGGGCATGAACCAGAATACGCTGCCGTGGGAAGACCGGCATCATGCGCTGTTCGTCGGTTTCGCGCCGGTCGATAATCCGAAATATGCGTGTGCAGTCGTCGTCGAACATGGCGGCGGCGGCGCATCGGCGGCGGCACCGGTGGCACGCGATGTGCTCCTCAAAGCGCAGCAATTGGCAGAGGAGGGGGCTTCTGCGCCCGCCGCTGTATAAAAAAACGTAAAAATTAGCCATGTTGGGTGCGCTGGGAGCGGTCTTTCTTTAGACCGCGCCGGTGACGACATCCGCGCGGATAATCTGCGCAATTTTTTCCAGCTCGTCGGCGATTTTGAATAAGGATTGCGGATTTACTTTGATGCCGTCGACGGTGAAAAGGAGATTGTCGGGGTATTTCGTTACCTCGACAGAATAGGTTTTTGGCTGTTTCGCCAGCGCTAACGGTATTACATCGGCCATTAAGAGAGTATAAATAACGCGCGCAAAAAAATCAATAGTCCATAAATAGATTTTTTTGTTAAAGCCTTCCTAAAAGAACCCCGAATAGCATTTTTATGCCCAATTCTGCATCAATAAAGAGGTAATAAACGAAAGGAGGAGCGTATGCCAAAACAATCCACCGGACAGAAAAAAACCGTCGAGCGCGTCATGCATGAATATAAGCACGGCGAACTCAAAAGCGGCAGCGGAAAAAATGTCAAAAGCCGCAAACAGGCGATCGCCATCGGCCTTAAAGAAGCCGGCGCATCCAAATATGAGAGCAAATCGAAGAACAAACGCAATCTGAGCCACACCAAACAAAAAGAGCGTCGCGGCCAGACGGCAAAACAACAGAAGGAAGGCCATCGCTGATTTTTATTTCCGCATTATAAACTGCCGCGTCCATTGGAATCGTTTCCTTACGCAAAGAAAGGCAGAGTGAAAAGGCTAGTGTTCAACCCATGAATGGAGATACGTTATGAGTGTCAAAGGACAGATTAAAGAAGGCGCCGGTTATATCGAAGAAGAAACCGGTGAAATGCTGAAAAATAAGAAAATGGCGCATAAAGGCCGCGATTTGCGCAATGAAGGCCGTGTCGAAGATCGTAAAGCCCCGAAACTCACCGAGCCGGGCACCGGCCATAAAGAATCCGATGACGATACATCGGGTAAATAAAAATAAGGAGGGGGAATAAAATTATTCCCCCTTTTTTTATCCCCCGTAAATGACATAGGCGCCGGCGGGAACGCGATATTTTATCCCATCGCAGGTTTCGATCGGAGGCTGGTCGGCAATTGCGCGATCGGTGAACCAGACGCGGCACATGCCGCGCGGCGGGAACATACCAGGCGGAATGGCCGGTCCGGCATCCCTGGCGATATAATAACCATTGTAATCGTAATAGCCGGGGCGGTCATAGGTATAGGTTGTGGTGGTCGTCGTATATACCGGCGGATTATCGTTATAATCGGGATGCGGACCGCCGGGGAGTGGCGAATGCGCATGCGCTTCCTCATTATAACGATTATAGGGAATCCAGTTGCCGTTGGCATCGTAATAGCCGTCCGATGGCGTACCGCAGGCGGAAAGCATCAGCGAAATGCAGGCAAGAGAGATGATGTTACGCATAAAAACTCCTATTCTTTGATTCTCCACGTACCGTCGTCCTGGCGGCATGCCGTTCCGCGTCCTTCATGGCTTTTGCCATCGATATAGATCGTCTGGGTATATTCACGGCAATAGCGGCCTTCGTCGTTCATATAGCGATGGTGCGGATGAATGGTGCCATGATGGCCGGTTTCCTCATTATTCCAGCTTTGAGATTGGCCGGTTTCCATGGCATGCTGCGACGCGCGGTCATAAGCGGCGCGATCATGGTTATCCAGCGACTGGCCGATCACGCCGCCCAACACTCCGCCCAGCAAAACACCGCCGATGACGGCAGCTACCTGACCTGCGCCGTTGCCGATGAAGGCGCCGCCTATGCCACCAGCCACCGCGCCTACGGCAACGCCGACATCGGTTTTGCTGAGCGCGCCGCCATTTTCGATCCCCCGGCCCGGTGCGCCGTTAGGCTCGGTGCAGGCGGTAAGCATGGAAGCGGTAAGTAATGCGGCTACGAATTTTGAAGGTTGCATGATGAAAAACTCCTCTAGGTTTTGGTTTACTCAGAAAGCATTTTGGAGGAATCGATGTAAAGAAACGATCATAAGTAGCCGGTAGAATGTATAAATTTAGGATAAGGAAAAAGAAAAGCCGGGTATAAAAACCCGGCTTCTTTCAATTATCACACTTTAGAAATGTGATGCGCTCGGGCGCGAAGCATTTTTTGAAAGCGTTTTTAAAGCGCTGCGTCCGGTTTTTTTTGCCGGTGTTTTAGCCTTGCTGGCGGCTTTTTTGGAAGTAGCATTTTTACTGTGTTTGGACATTGGCATAAAACATCTCCATGATATTTAATGAAAGGAACCGGGCACACCGGCCCGGTTCTTTGCAGCGCCGCGATTAATTGCAGCCCTGCTTATCCGAAGCGGAAGAACTGCCGCCTTCATCTTCCATACCGCCGGTACGGTTTTCGTTCTTTTTGGGACCAGATTTCGAAGGGTCATTCTTCTGGCCAGCCGGATTGCTCTGGCTGGAATACTGATCCTTGTTCTGATTCTGCGGATTCTGATTCTGTGATGGATTAGTCATAGGATTCTCCTGAATGTTGGTTACGCTGGGCGATATACCGCAACGATGAAGTCACCTTATGCATTTCGGGATAATGAAACGAGTCGGTTGAGAGGGCTTGAAACTAAAATATGCATAAAAATTTCCCGGGTGAAAAACATAAAGATCGTACCGAAATTTTACGCAGACGCGGTTAGGATAGGGATACTATCTTTGTAACTTTCAGAAAGGTTTTATATATGAGAAAATCCACCACATTGCTGACTGCCATCGCCATGATTGCACTACAGCACCGGCTTTCGCCGACGATACGCCTACCGCTAGCTCAGAAACTAAAGTAAAGAGCGACGCTAACGGCAATTATGAAAAGACGACTTCCAGCGAACAAACCGATGCTAATGGCACCACCACCAAAGATGAGACAAAAGTAAAAGTAAAACAGGACAGTAAAGGTAATATGAAAAAAACCGTTGAGAACAGCAATAGCACCGATCCGAAGGGATTAATGAATAAAACCACTTCAAGCTCGACAAAGACGGTTGAAAAGAATGCCGATGGCACCAGTTCTTACGAGGAAAAAGAAAAGGTCAACGGTAAAACCGTCAAGGACGTCAAAGAAGAAAACACCAATCAGTAAAAAATCGAGGCTATTCAAAAAAGCACGCCGGGCACACCGGCGTGCTTTTTTAATTGAGCCTACGGATCAAGTGCCTATGCCTATCCGACTGCGGTACGGTGTATACCAATCTTAGGTTTTTGTTCAGCCGTGTTCTTTAATGTCCGAAGCGTCGCCGCCAGATGTGAAGGTAAATCGCCCGGCCAGCGGCCTGTGATGAACTGGCCGTCGGTGACAGTGGGTTCGTCGACGTAACTCGCACCGGCTTCGCGGATTTCATCTTCCACTTCCGGCCATGCGGCGATGCGTTTTCCATGAATCAATTTGGCAGCAGCCAGCACTTGCGGGCCATGGCAAATGGATGCGATGGGTTTTCCGCTTTCGGCGAAGCGTTTGGTAAGGCTCAGAGCCTCTTCGTTTTTTTCAAGTTCGGCAGGCGCTTTACCGCCGGGAATATAGAGTAAGGCGTAGCTGTTGGGATTGATATCCTTAATAGGTTTGGTCTGTTTCAGCCCCATGCCCATTTTGCCCTTAAATTCACCGCCTTTTGGCGTTGCTACATCGACGGTATAGCCTGCTTCGATAAAACGGTAATAGGGATAAAAAAATTCCAGATCCTGCGTATTATTGGCAGTCAGGATGAGAATGGACTGTCCTTTGCTTCCGGGTTGCATGGAAGCTACATAGGTATCTTCGGGTATTTTGCTCATACAGTATCCTTTCTCGATATAATAAACCGGAGGATATGAAATCCTCCGGTTTATGAGTCAGTAACGATTAGCGGTTGCTTGAGGATCGGTTATCCTTATCGCCTTTCTGGCTGCTTTTTTGCTGGCTGCTCTGCGATTTGGAACCCGAACCGCTGCTGAATTTTCCTTCTTCGTCACGCTTCGGATTTCCCTGATTCTGAGTATTCGCCATAAAACCTCCCATGCTAAAAGTGAATGTAAAAAATGCGGCGAAGTCGCCACACCACCGGAATATAAATTTATCCGGATAAATTCACTGTCGTTTAGATTCCATGAGAAAATAAATTGTTTATAAGGCGCCGCCGATAGACTTTATCCCGAAAGAAACTGGTGGAGGAGGATGGATTTGAACCATCGAACGCTTGCGCGGGCAGATTTACAGTCTGCTGCCATTGACCACTCGGCCACTCCTCCACATTGGGATGGGGAATCTGGGTATAGGACGCCCCGCTGAAAGTCAAGCGTTACGCCAGCGCGTCTTTATGGCGGTCGCGGTAGAAATAGATGGCGACCAGCGACAGCGCGGCGGCGGCCATGACATACCAGGCAATGGCATAGGGATCGCCGGTGCGGGTGATGAGCCACTGGCAGGCCATCGGCGCCGTTCCGCCGAATACGGCGGCGGCGATATTATAGGAAACGGCCATGCCGGTATAGCGCACCCGGGTGGGGAACATCTCGACCAGCAAGGTCGGCACCGGGCCGGTATAAAGGCCGACCAGCACGGCAAAAGCCGATTGCGCCAGCAGAATCGACATAAAATCGCCGCGCATCAGCAGCATGAAAATTGGGTAGATGCCGAAGAAAAAGGCCAGCGCGCCGGTAACCAGCAGCTTTTTGCGGCCTATATGGTCGGAAAGCCACGCCGAAAGCGGCGCCACTACGAACAGAACCAGCATAACCGCGGTGTTTATCAGCAGCGCATCCTGCGGCGAAAGCCCCAGGTTTTTCTCGCTAAACGTCAGCAGATAGGCGGTCAGCAGGTAAAACGGCATGGTGACGGTTATATAAATGCCGATCGCCTGCAGCACGTGCCGCCATTCATGAAGCAGCGTATCGCGCACCGGCGCTTTGGAGAGATGGCCACCCTGCTTGGCCGTTTCATAGACCGGGCTTTCGTCGCAATGATGACGGACATAAAAGCCGATAAAACCGATAGGCACACCGAGTAAAAACGGAATGCGCCAGCCCCAGCTTTCATATTGCTCTATGGTGAGAGGCGCTTTGACGAGGCTCGCCATCACTGCCCCCAGCAGAAAACCAATTACCAGACTGGAGATGGTCGTGCTGCCGATCAGCCCGCGCCGGTTGGCTGGCGCATGCTCGACTAAAAACGTAATGCAGCCGGAAAATGCACCGCCGAGCGCCAGCCCTTGCAATAAGCGCAAAAAGGTCAATAACAGCGGCGCGGTAATGCCAATCTGCGCATAGGTCGGCAGCAGGCCGATGCAGCCGGTCGGGATAGCCATCATGAAAATAGAGGTCACCAGCGCCATGCGCCGCCCGAATTTATCGCCCAGCCAGCCAAACAGCACACCGCCAAACGGCCGCGCCACAAAGCCTACGGCAAATATCCCGAACGTCGCCAGCAAATGCGCATCGGCATCGCCGGCGGGGAAAAACAAATGGCTGATAATCAGCGACATATAGGCATAAACGGCGAAATCATACCATTCCAGCCCGTTGCCGATCATGCCTGAGATAAGGACTTTGCGCATAGTTTCTTAATTATCGTGATGGAGCGCCGGAAGCGCCTTTTTCCAGGTATTTCAGGAAATCGTGAGCCAGACCGAGCAGGCGCTGGTG
>Ga0207107_1211_pt1 | contig 12188 bp, 10 predicted proteins | sample Alteio_BWMinHeat_75_FD_153555 | JGI IMG/M metagenome (GOLD analysis project Ga0207107, IMG submission 153555) | Enriched cells from forest soil in Barre Woods Harvard Forest LTER site, Petersham, Massachusetts, United States -... | ecosystem: Environmental > Terrestrial > Soil > Temperate forest >... | reverse complement strand
TGAAGGAGCGCTACGGCTGGGACGTTCCGGTGATTTTCATCGGCAAGAGGAAAGCGGCGAAGCATCGAGTGGATGTGGAACGCTTCCGGCGGCAACTTCAAGACGCCCAGTCAGGCTGAAGGCCTCCGCCACTCCGCGGGAGGGGATCGTCGATTTTAGTGGCCTCCGCCCGCCTCGTGCGCGCCGACGGTTTCGTCCGGCACCGCGCCTTTGCGGCCCTTGACGCGGTCGTAAACGCTGATTTGGCTGACGGAACCGAGCGCTTCGTTGTAAAAAGTTGGCACGCCCAGAGCCGTTCGCAGTTCCTCGTTGAACTTCCGCAGGTTTTCGAGGTGCGTCGCCAGCGCCGGCAATTTCAGTCCGTCGTCCGTGAGCAAAAACTTTTGGTAACCGGCGTCCCACAGCCGCGTGAACTTGCCCTTCAGCATGATGGTGGGAATGATGGTCATTTGGTAGAGGTCGTCGGGGCCTTTGCGAAACTCCGCCCCGCAGCCGTATTTTTCCACGCGCACCACCCCGCGCGTGCTGCCCACCGCAAACCCCAGCGCCGCGAGACTTTCGATTGCTCTTGGTGAGAAGCGCTCTTCGATATTCCACATGGCCCATTCAGGGTAATGAATGCCCGCGCTCCTGTAAAGCGCACCGGATTGTTTTTGTGCGGCTGCCTGCTCACGCGGTCTGCGCTATGGATCAACATCCTACAAATCTGATTCATAACATTGTAATTTCCGATTTCACTTGTATTCATCTTTTCATCATACTCTCGCGCATTGCTTGGGTGGCCAGGGTTATCCACAGGTTGACTCTGGATTGCATGACGGATGTGTGATAAATCGAGGCAAACGGTCGCGCCGTTTCTCGCAAAGGGGTGTTTGCAAATGATAAAAACAGCGCGTTTTGTTCTGGCTTTTATTGCCCTGCTCTGCCTGCTTGGCTCGCCTTCCCTGGCCCAGCAGACTCTCGGCTCCGTCAACGGTACGGTCACGGATAGCTCCGGCGCGGTCATGCAGGATGTAACAGTAAAGATTCACAACGCAGCCACGGGTTTGGAACAAACGGCGACAACGAAGTCAGACGGCTCTTTCAGCATCGTCGATCTGCCGATCGGCACGTACACCGTGACATTTTCACGAAGCGAATTCAAAACGGAAGTTCACTCGAAAATTCCAGTGCAGGCAAACCGCACGACCACAGTCAACGGGTCGTTGCAGCCTGGTGAAGTGTCCACGCAAGTTACCGTCACGGCGACTCCTCTGCTCAACCAAACCGATACGACGAATGGCTACACGATGAGTTCCGAATTGGTCGAGTCCGTGCCGCTTGGCACAGGCAGCTTCACGCAGCTAGCGATTCTTGCTCCGGGTGTCAGTGCGGATTTTCTGAATGGCTCAGGGACAAACGGTGGCCTCGGCAATCAGAGCATTTTTGCGAACGGCCAGCGCGATACAAGCAACAGCATTTCCATCAACGGGATCAGCGCCAACAACCTCTTCAACGGCAAGACCTCGAGCCAGGTATCAGCCAATCGTTTTGTCCTCAGCACCGGCGAGACGTTTGTCGGCAATACCGGGGACATTCAAACGAGCACATCTGTCTACGATGCCATTGGCCAGGGCATTCCTTCCCCGCCCCAGGAGACCATCGAGGAATTGCGCGTGAACACTTCCATGTATGACGCTTCGCAAGGGGCTAATAGCGGCGCGCACGTTTCGCTTATCACCAAATCCGGTACAAATGATTTCCACGGAGGACTCTACGAATATCATCAAACCAGCGCATGGAACGCCGCGCCATTCTTCCGAAAGCTCGATCCGGGTACGCCAGCCAGTCAAAAAGTGCCTCTCCTCCATTACAACCGATATGGCGCGACCCTCGGCGGACCAATTAAGAAGGACAAGCTCTTCTTCTTCGGTTCTTATCAGGGTGTTCGTGTTACCGATCAACTCAATGCCACGTCTTTTCTTGCCGTATCTCCCAGCTTGACGGATGACCGCAGCCCTGCGGCGCTCGCTGCTGTGGCACAGACTGATTTCGGTGCGACAATCAATCCAGCGAATATTAATCCAATCGCTTTGCAACTCATGCAGACGAAGACAGCCCAAGGTGGATTCCTGATCCCTTCGGCAACGACTACCGGAGCTGCACCCGTCAATGGGCACACTGCAACGGTCCAGGGGCCGCCCGCTACATTTCAAGCAGACCAGCTCAACGCCAACATCGATTACAACTTCAGCGCTAAGGACCGACTGGCGGCAAAGTATTTCTTTCAGACCGATCCTACGACTAGCCCGTTTGCCACAAGTCAGGTGTTAGGTTTTCCCCAACAGCTTCAATCAGGCAGCCAGGCGTTCTCGCTCGGCAATACCAGCATCATCACTCCCAATTTTACGTGGGAGCAGAGAATTGGCTTTATTCGAGAGCGTGCGTTTGCTACTACCTCGCAGCCTTTCGGTCCATCTAAATTCGGGATTAACATCTTTGGCAGCAAGATTTTTCCAGGGATCACCTTCAGTGACAGCGACGGTCAAGGCGACTCGCTGGGCATCGGACCTTCCGGCTCACCTTTCGCGAACGCTGGCGTTTTCCAGAATCAGTTCGAGGGAGCTTCGAACGTCAATTGGGTTCATGGCCGTCAAACCATCTCTTTCGGTTTCAACTGGGATCACACGCAACTCAACATCATCAACAAGAGCAACCAGGCGGCTAACCTGACGTTTGCGACGTTTCCAGATTTTCTTACGGGCACTTTAAGATTGGGTGAGGCCAACTCCGTATACTTCAACGGCGCCAGCAACCGCTATTATCGCGCAAGCCAGACGGGCTTGTTTGTCCAGGACAATATCAAAGTGGCGCGGAACATCAGCGTAAATCTCGGTCTTCGTTTTGATTGGGAGGGTCCGCTCACAGAGAAAAACGGATTGCTCACCAATTTTTACCCCAGCAAATATGCCTATGACCTACCAAGCGACACGATTACCAACATAGGATTAGTCGTCTCAGGGAACAACAAAACCTTCGGTACCAAGAATGTTAGCGCTTCTACTCTCACTGGTCGCCAATGGGGCTTGGCGCCGCGCATCGGAGTCGTCTGGAGCCCTTCCTTTGTTAAGAATTTCGTGATCCGTTCCAGCTTCGGATTGTATTTCGATCGCGGCGAATTCTTCGCGGAGTTTTCTCCCAGCGCAGGCAATGGGTTTAATGGCCCATTCGGGGTTACGCTCGCGCCGCCCTTCGTAGTTCCGACCCTCAGCACCGCGTCAGATACCTTCGCCAATCCCTTCGGAACCACGGCGCCTGCTGCCCCGCCTACCAATCTTTCTCAGGTCGCCGCCTTGGTGCCGTGCCAGGGTCTGAATGCGACATTCACGTGCCACAATCCCCAGGCCGGCGGGATCACTACCGTCGGAATGACCGCCTGCAATTCAAGCGATCCGGGCTTTCCAAACAACTGCGCGGTCGCAAGCGCAAACCCCTTCCTGTTCGGCGGCTACGATCCTGCGAACAAACTTCCGTATTCGGAAAACTGGAGTCTCGACCTCCAATGGCAACCAGTGAATACGGTGGCTCTTACTCTTGCTTATGTGGGGAATCACGGGGTGCACGGAGTACTTCCGATTCCGTTTAATCAGCCTGGGATTGCCACCACGGCAAATCCGATTAACGGTCAGACCGTTTCGTACGGCTACGATGTTTCGGGTGTCGCTGCGGAGAGCGTCAACACCTCGACTGGTGGGAACACCGATCTTCGGACTCGGTTCGTCGGCTATAGTCCCAACTCCGTATTCTATAAGGCGGAGGGAAATTCAAACTACCATGCGCTTCAATTCAGTGCCGCGAAGCGATTGAGTCATGGTCTGACCATCGACGCAGCCTATACCTGGTCGCACAGCTTGGATTCGCAAAGCGGGTTGGGTCTTTTCTTCACCGGGAACAACCCGCTCAATCCCAAATCGGCTTACGCTTCTTCAGACTTCGACCGCACGCACGTTTTCACCATTAGCTACCACTACGAGTTCCCGAAGACTTCGAGGGAGACAGGATTTATGGCAGTAATTGCCAATGGCTGGGGATTGAGCGGGGTTACAGTTGCACAGAGCGGTCAACCTTACAGCATCTATGATTTCAGCGGGGGAGTTGCCAGCATCTACTACGGCGTTAACAATTTCCTCGGAAATCCCATCGTTCCGCTCCTGCCCGGTCAAACTTCGGCCACGGCGCAAAAAGTTCCGCCATGCACATTGACCCCTCCTACTCGTTGTCCTACTGGTCCTGTGCTTGTAAACATCGGTGCGTTTGGCATACCCCTCATTACACCGGGACAGATGGGCGTTCCTGCCGGCGACACTTTCGAAACGAATTTTGGCACTACCGGACGCAACATCTTTCGTTCGCCTTTTCAGACTCGTTTTGATCTCTCTGTCTTCAAGGAATTCCGTTTATCGGAAAGATTCAAACTCCGCTGGGACACACAAGCTTTTAATCTTTTCAACCACCCAAGCTTCGATGCGCCGAACAACAACGTATCGTTCAACCCGTTTTTTGCAAATCCGCCACTGAATATCAACAATTTCACGGATGGGTACACGGTTCCTCCACGCGGCTCTGGCGGTAGAGTCCAGCACACCATCGGCAGCCCGCGATTCCTGCAGATGGCGTTGCACCTGAACTTCTAACCCTTGATGACCCGGCGTGGGGTTCATCCCTGACAATCGGGGCCGCTCCGGCGGCCTCGATTGCTTTTGGCTGCTATATCTCCGGGCTAGGCTGGCGCATCTAATTCGGAGTAAAATGGTCGGATATCCCGGCTCCGGCGCGAGCAGGAGGGGATTTCTGACTCACGGGTCATGGCCACTATCGGACACATCGCCGCATCTCCCTGCGAATCAACGGCTCAGCCGGGCCGGGCGGGCGAATCTTTGCTCGACCAGATCGGGAACACGCCGTTGCTTCGCCTGGAGCGCGTCGGCCAGGAATTCCCAAACGTTGAGTTTTGTGCCAAGGCCGAATGGTTCAATCCCGGCGGCTCCGTGAAAGACCGGCCGGCGCTGAGCATGATTCAGGCGGGCATCTCCAGTGGGGAACTGCGCCTGGGCAAGACAATCATTGACGCGACCAGCGGCAACACCGGCATCGCCTATGCGATGGTGGCAGCGGCGCTCGGTTATCCCGTGCAGCTTTGCCTGCCGGACAGCGCTTCGCACGAACGCAAGCGCATCCTCGCGGCGCTCGGCGCGGAGCTGGTGATCACTCCCGGCGATGAAGGCACTGACGGGGCAATTCGCAAAGTCCACGAAATCGTGGCGCAAAATCCCGAGAAATATTTTTACCCCGACCAGTACAGCAATCCGGCGAATTGGCAAGCGCACTATCGCACCACCGCCAACGAAGTTTGGCAGCAGACGGCGGGCCGCATCACGCATTTTATCGCGGGACTCGGCACCAGCGGAACTTTCGTCGGGACGACGCGGCGGCTGAAAGAGCTGAATCCCGCAATCCGCTGCGTGAGCCTGCAGCCCGACGCATCCTTTCACGGCCTCGAAGGCTGGAAACACATGCCGACGGCTATTCGGCCGGCGATTTACGATGACACGCTTGCCGACGAAAATTTGCCAGTCTCCACGGAGGAGTCTTACCGGCTGGTGAAACGCCTGGCGCGCGAGGAGGGTTTGCTCGTCAGCCCCAGCGCGGCGGCGGCGCTGCTGGGCTGCTTCCAGGTTGCGGCGGGAATTCCGAAAAATGCGAAAGTCGTGATTGTCACGATTTTTGCCGATTCCGCGTCAAAGTACCTGAACGAACGTTTCTGGGACGAAGAATAATTTATGCCGGACGCCACAGAACTCTGGATCAGCGGGCATCTCGCGGAAAAAATTCGCGCGCATGGCGCGGAGACCTATCCGCACGAATGTTGCGGCGCACTGCTGGGACGCGATTCGAATGCTGTCATCGAGAACGATCGGGGAAAGGGGGCCGCGACTCCGGCGCGGGAGATACTGCAACTCTTTCCGCTCGTCAACCGGCGGGACGATTCGCCGCGCAACCGTTTTTCGGTGACCGCCGGGGACGTTCTTGCGGCGGAAAAGGCGGCGAGCGCGCAAGGCCTGGAAGTGGTCGGATGGTATCATTCACATCCCGATCATCCGGCGCGGCCGAGCGAGTACGACCGCGATCACGCCTGGCCGTGGTACAGCTACATCATCGTCAGCGTGCACAACGGTACGCCCCAAGACATGACTTCCTGGCGCTTGAACGACGACCGCGCGGAATTTTCGCCGGAAGGAATTGAGATTCGCCACCGCGCCGCAGTTTAGAATTTGTAGTGGCCGGTCTTTAGACCGGTGATTTTTCTTCACGATTTTCGGAGGAATGCATCGTGCCAGTGAAAGTAATGATTCCATCGCCGCTTCGCCCTTACGCGGGAAAACGCGATTCGGCCGAGTTCAGCGCCCGGACTGTCGGGGAAGCGCTCGGCCACCTGACCACGGAATTCGGGGAGCTGCGCAAGCATCTCTTCACCGACGACGGCAAGCTGCGCAGCTTCGTCAACGTCTATGTGAACGACGAGGACATTCGTTATCTCGCAAAAGAAAACACGCCCACGAAGGATGGCGACACCATCAGCATCATCCCGTCCATCGCGGGAGGCTCGGGCCCGCTATATGGTTCACGCTGATTCTAGGGAATTTACCTAGTGAGCGACCACGCGATTGATGGAGCCATTCTCTCTCTGCTCTCCGCCGCCAATGGGCAGTGGAAGAAGGTCGCAATGGTGATTGCCAGGGTTGCGGAGACAATGGGCAAGGATTTACCAGAGGGAGACGATGGCTATCAACTTGTTGCCCGACGTGTTGAGGTTCTTGTGAACGAGGGTCGTTTGGTAGCGCAAGGGAACATCCAGAACTGGAGGTTCAGTGAAGTTCGGCTACCCAATTAGCCCATTCTCCCAAGGATCTGCTTTGGGCTTCGTGATTGACAGAATAGGATCTTAGAGGAGCAAGGAATCACAATGGCCACCACCGTACAGCCGCAGACCGGTACAAAACCGGCAGCGAGCCTCTCGAACGAAGAAATACTGCGCTACAGCCGCCATCTCATCATGCCGGAAGTCGGCATGGAGGGGCAGCTCAAGCTGAAAAACGCCAAAGTGCTGCTCATCGGGACGGGCGGGCTAGGCGCGCCGCTTGGTTTGTATCTGGCCGCCGCGGGCATCGGCAAACTCGGCTTGGTGGATTTTGACGTCGTGGACTTCACCAACCTCCAGCGCCAGGTTACGTTCGGCACGAGCGACGTCGGCAAGCCCAAGAGTGAAGCCGCGCGTGCGCGCCTCGCGAATCTCAATCCGGACATCCAAATCCAGTCGTTCGAAACACAGTTGACTAGCGCCAACGCGCTGGAATTGTTCAAGGACTTCGACATCATCGTGGATGGCACTGACAATTTTCCCACGCGCTATCTCGTCAATGACGCCTGCATTTTGCTCGGCAAGCCGAACGTGTACGGCTCGATTTTCCGTTTTGAAGGACAGGCCACCGTTTTCGGCATGCCCGACGGTCCGTGCTACCGCTGCCTCTATCCCGAACCGCCTCCGCCGGGACTGGTGCCTTCCTGCGCGGAAGGCGGCGTCCTCGGCGTTCTGCCCGGAATCGTCGGCTCCGTCCAGGCGATGGAAACGATCAAGCTGATTCTTGGCCGCGGCGAAAATCTCGTGGGGCGCTTGCTGCTTTTCGACGCTCTCGGAATGAAATTCCGCGAGCTCAAGCTGCGCAAAAATCCGAATTGCCCCGTGTGCGGCACACATCCGACGATCACCAAGCTGATTGATTACTACGAATTCTGCGGCGTGCGCGGCGAAGAAGCTCCAGGGCCCACTGTGCAAGTGCCGGAAATCAGTCCGCGCGAACTCAAAGCCAGGCTCGATCGCGGCGATGATTTGTTCATTCTCGATGTGCGCGAGCCCCACGAATACCAGATCTGCAACCTCAAGGGGCATCTGCTTCCGCTCGGGGAGCTGACGCGGCGCGTCCATGAACTCGATTCCTCGCGGGAAATCGTGGCGCACTGCCGCAGCGGGAAGCGTTCCGCCGAAGCCGTGGACTTTTTGCGCAAGGCGGGCTTCCGCAAAATCCTCAACCTGAAAGGCGGCATCCTCGCGTGGTCCGACGAGGTTGATCCGTCCGTTCCAAAATACTGAGTATTCTAATTTAGACTACTAATTTAGACTAGTTTCCGGAGAAAAAATGGCGGCCACGAAAATTACGGTGAACCACAACGGCTCGATCCGCGTGGAAGGCGACTTCGAGGTCTGCGATCCGGAAGGAAAGCCCTTCGGCTTGGCGGGCCGGACGACCCTCAGTCTCTGCCGCTGCGGACATTCCGCGAACAAACCCTTCTGCGACGGCTCGCACAAGACCTCCGGATTCGCCGATACTGTGGCGGCTCGGGAGCTGCCCGCCCCAAAGCCAAAGCCCTAGCGGATGCCCGGGTCGACTGGCCGACCGTTTCAAATGTTGAGATTGTCTCAGTCTGAGACAGTTTTGAATTCCTCGTTGATACTACCCTGCGCGCCCCGTAACTCTAACGAAACAAAAATGATAGCGTCCCAATTCGTGGAATTGTGGAAAATTGTCGTGTCTCGCACCTGACCGTTGGTTTCTAGTCTCCGCGATGTGTGTCAATAATGCTCTTATTTTCAATGAGTTATGAGACTGATTTTCTCGACAGAAAAGGGCACCAACTTGCACCTATGGGGAATTGGCAGTTTTTCTTCGGCATTTGGGGGGATTTGTGGGAGGATGGGCCGACATCATCGGGTTTCTCCGCAGCGACCGGGGTCCGGTCGCCTCGCGGACTCTCCAGACGCGTGCTCTGGTCGTCTGTGGTGTGCTGTCCCTCACCCTCTTTGCGGCCGTAGTCTTCTACCTGCGGCAAATCAGCGTTGCCGGCTCTCCGCAAGGCTATCTGTATCTGGAAGTTGGCGGCACGCTGCTCTGCTTCTGCTACGCCGCGAACGCCTTGGTTCGCTTCCGCGGCACCCACGATCGCACGGCATTGATCCTCGCCTTCGGGTTTGTGCTCTCCGGAATCATTGAAACGGTCGGCTGCTTTGGCCTCAACGATTCGCTGACCTCCGGCGCCCTGGCGCTCTCGCACATCCCCATGGGATGGATGGTGAGCCGCACACTGCTTGCCGTTCTCTTGCTGGCCGCCATAGCCGTCGAGCGCTACATGCCGACCGCGAGGCAGCCCAGCAAGGAAACCGCCGCCGCCTTGCTGGCCGTCGCCCTGGCTGCCTACATGACGAGCGCCGCATTTCTTGCCGCGCCCGCCGCGCCCGTCGCGCATGCCGCGAACTTGTTCTCCCGTCCTTGGGATCTGCTCCCCGCCGGGCTGTTCTTGATCGCCGCGGTCTGTTTTCTCCAGCGCCTCAAGAGCGCCAGAGAGAAGAAAGGGGCCGCCAGCCTCTTCGATCACTCTCTCTTTATCGTGGCCTTGCTCAACGTCGTGTGCCACGCAGCAGCGGCATTTTCGCGGCAGCTTTTCGACGGCCCGTTTTTTCTCGCGGAGGTGAGCAAGACGCTGAGCTACATCGTCATGCTTTCCGGCGCGTTGCTGGAGCAGGCTCGCCTTTTCGAGCAAGTGCGCTCCATGGCGGTGACCGATCCACTCACGGGGTTGTCGAACTACCGCCGGCTCATCAGCGTTCTGGAAGCGGAGCTGGACCGTTCGCGCCGCACGCAGCGTCCCTTCAGCATCGTGCTTCTCGACATGGACGGCCTCAAAATTATCAACGACCAGTACGGGCATCTGACCGGCAGCCGCGCGCTGGTGCGCATTGGAAAGATTCTGCGCAGTCATTCGCGCGCCATTGACACGGCCGCGCGATACGGCGGCGATGAATTCGCGCTGGTGCTGCCGGAAGCGAGCAAGGACACCGCGTCGCGCGTCGTTTCCCGCATCCGCGAGCGTCTCGCCGCTGAACCGGAGCACCCGGCGCTTTCTGTCAGCGCGGGCGTCGCGGCATTTCCGGAGGATGGCGACACACCTGAAAAACTGCTGGGGTCAGCGGACCGCGCGCTCTATGCCATGAAGCACCACGGCAGGAGCAGCGTACAAAATCTCGCGCGCATTGCCGCGTGCTTGTGAGGATAAACAAGAACGTGGCTCCCGCGAAGAAAACTGTTTCTCACCGAGCTGAACGCCGCATCCCGATGGAAATCCCTGTCCTGATCGACGGTCATCGCCGGGCGCCAGGCTCGGAATCGACCTTTACCGAGAATGTGAGTGCGCGTGGCGCGCGCGTGGTGAGCGTGCGCCGTTGGGAACAAGGCGAACCATTGATATTTGCCTCACGCACTGGAGAGTTTCGTTCCGCGGCCCGGGTTGCTTACTGCCAACCGTTGCAAAGCGAAGGCTTTGCCATTGGCGTGGAGTTCCTCGAGCCAAACGGGCGATGGGTTGTTCAATCCCCAAGATAGCTTGACGTAAAACGGCGAGCGGACAGGAGGGAAACGACTGGAACAAAAAGAGAAGACAGAAAACTGGTGCAAATTTTATAAGAAAGCTTGAAGCGCTTGGCGGCTCAACAATAAGCCGCCAGGCGCTTCATCCTTTTAATCCGCGTCGCGCCTTCTCGTTTTCAGCAGCACATCCTCATAAACATGAATCGTACTCTCCACCATGCGATCCGCCGAAAATCGTTGGTCGACCTCGTGGCGGCCCGCCTCGCTAAGATTTTTTCGGAGTCCTTCATCGTTAATCAATCGCAGCATCGCGACGGCGAATTCCTTGCCATTGGGCTCCGCGACCAACGCGGTTCGCTCATCATCCACCACTTCGCCGAGCGCCCCGCGCGTCGTCGAAATGCAAGGCAGCCCCGCGGCCATCGCCGCCTGCAACGCGGTTCCCAGCCCTTCGAACTCCGAGGGAAATGCGAACGCGTCGAGCGCCGTGTATACTTGCGCGACTTCCTTTACGAAGCCTGGAAAAAGCACGGCTTCTGTCTGTCCGAGGCGTTTTGTAAGTTCCTCAAGCTCCCCGCGGCATAGGCCGTCTCCCGCGAGCAACAATCGCACTTCCGGATGTAGCTCTCTTACGAGCGGAAGCGCCTCGATCAAGTGCCGCTGGCCTTTTTCCGGGACAAACACGCTGACGCATCCAAACAAGAATTCGTTTTCTCGCACATCCCAGTGCTTCCGCGCGCTGCTTCGCTGCTCCGGCGTTCGCAGCGGAAAGATTTCCACTCCTTCATTCACGATCGAAATTCGTTCTACCGCGATGCCTGAATCGATCAGGCTTTGCGCCACATCTTTACTATTCGCCACAAACCGTTCCACGGCCCGGAATCGCGCCCGAGACACGGCATTCTTCTGAAGCGGAAATCCAATGCGGCGAGAGAGCAGCAGCGGAAGATGCACCTGCGCCCGAGCCAGCCACGCTGCCGTCAACGCATGCGGCTCATTCAGATGCACAAGCTCAAATCGTCTCCGCGCGAGCAGCCTGCGCATGGCGCGAGAAGCCCATCCGCGCAAGCCGAATCGCGGAACTTGATGAACGGTGATCCCGGCTTCCAAAGCGCGATTCGCAAGGGGCGAATCACGCGCCGCCAGCAGCTCAACCTCATGTCCTCGCTTGCGCAATCCAACGAGGGTCAGCAATGCCTGGCTCTGCCCGCCGCGCCATTCCCGCTCCAGATCAACGTAGAGCACCCTCATGGCGTCCGACCTCCGCCCGCGCGGTTCTCTGCTTCGACGAGCTTCCCGAGCTTCTTAAATTTCAACCACGTTCCGCGCGCCGCCATCCGTGCGATGAGCCATCCGCGATGGCCGTCGAGAAATCCCAGGTGCAACACGTAATTCTGCAACCAGCTCCAGGGCGCGGCCAGCCACATGGCCGCTCTCCAGCTCCGTTTCCCCTGGGAAAACAACTCTTGCGCGATGACGGTTGTGTAGCCCTCGACTTTGGCTTCGTGCTCGGCGAACGTGCGGATCGTGTAGTGCCGCAAATCTCCTTGCAACCGGCCCGCTTTCCCTTCGAAACGCAGCGCCGAATGGATCATTCCGGAAAAGCTCGCTCTGTCCCTCCGATACAACCTTCGCTGAAAATCCGGATACCAGCGCGAATAATGAATCCATGCCCCGAGGTACCAGGTGAGCCGCGCCATCTCGTAAACCGGAAATTCCGGCTCACGCTCC
>Ga0207107_1210_pt1 | contig 12304 bp, 6 predicted proteins | sample Alteio_BWMinHeat_75_FD_153555 | JGI IMG/M metagenome (GOLD analysis project Ga0207107, IMG submission 153555) | Enriched cells from forest soil in Barre Woods Harvard Forest LTER site, Petersham, Massachusetts, United States -... | ecosystem: Environmental > Terrestrial > Soil > Temperate forest >... | reverse complement strand
CAGCGCCAGACAGCGAAGCACCCAGTAGAGACACGATTTGTTGTCTCGATTTCGGATCCTGGAGCCCCAAAACCACTCTCTATCCTCGCGCATCAGTACCTCCTTCGGGACGGCTCCCAGAGAGGCACTTCCCCGCAACTCCGGGAAATCCTCACTTGCCCGTCTAATAGCATTGCGAAAACGTCCTCGCAATCCGGCGAACATCGTAACCAAACGGGGATGAATTACTTAATGTGTCGTCGGGGAATACCTTGGCGAGGCTGGCGAAAGGTCAACTATCTATCTCCAATGCCCCGCGGAACAGGCGCAACTTCGCCGGAGCTCTAGTCGCGCGTCATCTCCACGAGCGCAGGCACTTACGACTGACTACCCTCTAGGCCAGTCGGGCCAATGCCTAATGTCTGTCCCGTGGGCAACCAAGCCAATGCCCAATTTCTGGTCGCCTGACCAGTTGTTATCTCGCGATAGTGGGTTCACACTGCAGACGTTTTAGTACTCTTAGAACCTCTAGAACTTTGGTTGTTGCTCTCGGGCCACCTTCCTCCCTCCCGCTCGAACAGACCAGGCGCCTGGGGCGAAAAAAGAGAAATCAGAGGAGGGAATCGTGCGTCGTTGTTCGTGTGCTCTTTCATGCGTCGTGATAATTGCCAGTTTCGTCTTTGCCGGCTGTTCAGGCTTGGTTGCCGGAAACAGTGGGAATCCTCCCCCAACCACGCTGGCAATTACCAACGTATCTATCGGGGCTGCAACGACTTCCAGCTGCCAAGTCGACTGGACGACCAACGTCCTCGCGGACTCAGCTGTTGACTACGGAACCAGCACATCTTATGGGTCCACCACGCCAGTCAATCCCGCGATGGTCACGAGCCACCAGGTAGCCCTTTCCGGCCTGGCTCCCAATACCGTGTATTACTATCAAGTCCGGTCCACGGACTCGAAAAGCAGCAAGGCGAATAGCGGCGGCCATTCGTTCAAGACGCTGGGCGGCGCGCCTTCGATCACCGCGCAGCCGACAAGCCAAACGGTGACGGCAGGCCAAACGGCCTCCTTCAGCGTGGCCGCAACTGGCACCGCCCCGCTGAACTATCAGTGGCAGAAAAACAGTGTGGCCATTACCGGGGCGACCTCGTCCAACTACACCACGCCGGTGACGACCAGTTCTGACAACGGCGCGCAGTTCACCGTGGTGGTCAGCAACACCGCCGGGAGTGCCACCAGCAGCGCGGCTATTCTGACCGTCAATGCGGCCCCGTTTGCGCCTTCCATCACCACCCAGCCGACAGGCCAGACGGTGACGGCAGGTCAAACGGCCTCCTTCAGTGTGGCCGCAATCGGTACCGCCCCGCTGAACTATCAGTGGCAGAAAAATAGTGTGGCCATCACTGGGGCGACCTTGTCCAGCTACACCACGCCGGTCACGACCAGCTCTGACAACGGTGCGCAGTTCACCGTGGTAGTCAGCAACACTGCCGGAAGTGTAACGAGCAACTCGGCCATTCTCACCGTAAACGCAGCCCCGGTCGCGCCTTCCATCACCACCCAGCCGGCAAGCCAGACAGTGACGGCGGGCCAGACGGCCTCCTTCACCGTGGCCGCAACCGGTACCGCCCTGCTGAACTATCAGTGGCAGAAAAACAGTGTGGCCATTACTGGGGCGACCTCCTCCAGCTACACCACGCCGGTCACGACCAGCGCTGACAACGGTGCGCAGTTCACCGTGGTGGTCAGCAACACCACCGGGAGTGTCACCAGCAGCGCGGCCCTTCTGACCGTCAATGCGGTCCCGGTCGCGCCTTCCATCACTACGCAGCCGGCAAGCCAGACGGTGACGGCAGGCCAAACGGCCTCCTTCACCGTGGCCGCAACCGGTACCGCCCCGCTGAACTATCAGTGGCAGAAAAACAATGTGGCCATTCCTGGGGCCACCTCGTCCAACTACACCACGCCGGTCACGACCAGTTCTGACAGCGGGGCGCAGTTCACCGTGGTTGTCAGCAACACGGCCGGAAGTGTAACGAGCAACTCGGCCATTCTCACCGTAAACGCAGCCCCGGTCGCACCTTCCATCACCACCCAGCCGGCAAGCCAGACAGTGACGGCGGGCCAGACGGCCTCCTTCACCGTGGCCGCAACCGGTACCGCCCCGCTGAACTATCAGTGGCAGAAAAACAGTGTGGCCATCAGTGGGGCGACCTTGTCCAGCTACACCACGCCGGTCACGACCAGTTCTGACAACGGGGCGCAGTTCACCGTTGTAGTCAGCAATACCGCCGGGAGCATCACCAGCAGTGCGGCCACGCTCACGGTGAATGCCGCTCCGGTGGCCCCTTCAATCATCACGCAGCCCGCCAGCCAGACGGTCGCCGCAGGCCTGACGGCTTCCTTTATTGTGGCGGCGACGGGCACTGCTCCGTTGAGCTATCAGTGGAAGAAGAACGGCACGGCTATTTCTGGGGCGACTTCGCCTAGCTACACGACTCCGGCCACAACCAGTTCTGACAACGGGGCGCAGTTCATCGTGGCGGTCAGCAACACAATTGGTAGTGTGGCCAGTAACGCGGCCACACTTACGGTAAATGTGCCGCAGCCTCCCTCGGTGAGCATCACTTCGCCAGCCAATGGGGCCACCGTGTCGGGAACGATCACCGTGTCCGGCACGGCCTCCGACGCCGTGGGAGTGAGCTCTGTTCAAGTGCAGGTCGACGGCGGAACCTTCTCCTCCGCCGCCGGTACCACCAACTGGTCCTTTACTCTTGACACCGTCACCCTCTCCAACGCCGCTCATACTATGACCGCCCGCGCTACCAACTCTTCCGGCCTCTCCGCTACGGCCGCGGTATCCGTCAGCGTCTCGAATAGCGGCACCATCATCAACGTCAAGAACTACGGCGCCACCGGCAACGGCTCCACCGATGACACCGCCGCCATCAACAGCGCCATCGCCGCCCTCTCCAGCGGCGCCACCCTTCTTTTTCCCTGCGGGACCTACCACACAACCTCCCAGCTCACGATTACCATATCTAATGTGACGGTGGATGGAGGTAGTTGCGCCACCATCCACAATACGGGGTCGGGAACCGTTTTTGTGATCGGATCGAGCGGTAACGCCAGTCCCAACTACGGTTCGGCTGTTGCCTTGAGCGCTACTGCAAACGAACTGGCTACAAGCTTCACGACAGTTTCGGGGCTGGGCGTCGCACCGGGAGATTTCGTGCGGCTACAAGAAGGAGGATCCGCGCCCAACGGTGCGCCGGACACCCCGACCAGTTGCGATAACGCTGGTTGTCGAGGCGAGTTATTAAAAGTTGCGTCCGTTTCCGGCAACACGATTACAGTTACGACGGCTTTGCACGATACCTATAATCCATCGTACAACGGCGCAACAGCGCAAAAGCTACTGGGTCCGCTCACGGGCATCACGGTCAAAAATATCACTTTCGACGGAAATCACTCCAATGCTTATGGATTCGCCTCACCCGGGGTCGTCGATTCCACTGTGAGCGGCGTAACATCCCAGAACGTGATGGGTGCAGCCCTCATAGGTGAAGGTGAATTCAACGTAGCCTGGAGCAACATCACCATCTCAGGTGCCGGAAGCGAGCTTTGCGGAAGCTCGGTATGGTTTGCAAATGTTGGCAATGCGTCGGTGAATGGGCTGACAATCTCCAACGAAAATCCGGGATTGGGCGGCACCTGCACAGGCACCGGTGCCTTTGGCTTTGAACTCATCGGGTCAGCCAACAATACACTCACCAACGTGACGGTTGACGCGACCGGGGCTTACGGGCGTGTGATGAAAACCGCCGCCGCCCGCTGGAACACGCTCAATTCACTTACGCTCAAGAACAGCGCCGGTTCCTATAACGGTCTCGCGATGGAGTATTGGTCGTCGCACAACACGTTCAACAATTGCAGTATAACCAATAATGGGGTCGGCACAGGGGTGGGAACCGGCAATGCGGGAATAAATTTATTTGGCAACTACATGCAGTTCAACACCTTCAACAACTGTACGGTGACTGGAAATGGAAACATGCAGGTTAACGCTGATCACTGGTACGGCGCGTCGGGCGTGAACGGCGACGATTCCAACGCGATCATCGGAGGGACTTACGGGAACAACGACAACAGCGTGGAACCAGTGATCTACACCACCGACACCCACTTTTCCATGAGCAACGCTACGATTCGAGGGCCAGCAGCCTATGGACTATACATAGGATCGCTTGGCACGAACGCTTGCGTGAGCAGCAACACGTTCGCGGCCGGAACCGGGCTGGCCTCGGCAATTTCCGCAAACGGCGCAGGAGACATGGGTTCCGGCAACCTGCTGAACGGCCTGAGCAGCAATCTCCCCGCCGGGACGTGCGGAGCGGTTACCGTCACGGTCTCTCCGACGACGGCGAACGTGACTTCCGGCGGCACTCAGCAGTTCACCGCGACGGTCACCAGCACGACCAACACAGCTGTCACGTGGACGGCCCCCGCTGGCTCGATCTCGAGCTCTGGTCTTTTCACTGCTCCAATTGTGAGTTCCGATACTTCGGTAACCGTAGTGGCCACTAGCGTTGCTGATCCTACGAAATCCGCGTCGGCTTCGGTTACGGTCCTTGCTCACGGTTTTGGTCGCACTACCGTGGGTTCTTCGTTTGGAACGACCAATTCCAACACGATAAATGCAGCTCGTTTCCAGATGGCTGGCCAGAGTGGCACGGTGACTTCGATTTCCGTGTACGTTGCCTCTCCGGTCTCGGCCTCTCCCAGCAACCAATTCCAGGTGGCCATCTATTCGGACAACGCGGGGGCTCCTGGAACTTTGATATCGTCGAGTTCATCACAAGCTCTTGTGGGGAACTCTTGGAACACGGTTTCGATCAGTGCTTCTGTAACTGCGAACACGTATTACTGGTTGTGTTACAACACCAACGGGCTGGCTGCCAACGCGAATGACGAAGTATATGATTCCACCGGCGGTTCTTATGCCTACCTGACTCCGCTTCCTTTTGGCACGTGGCCTACGAATTTTGGCGCTCCATCGGGTACGACTTCTTATTATGTCTCTATCTATGCTACGTATCAATGAGTTGTACCTTTGAGTCTCTTTCGTATTGGCCGAAACCATATTTGAGCTCTCGCGAAGAGGTCACTGATCGGTGTACGGAACGTCTTAGGTATGCACTTCGGAGTCATTCTAGCGGAATGCAATTCTGAGTTGCACGCCGTTCCAGCCTAAGCCCGAAATCCTCCTATCGGGAAACGAAGATTGCGTCGCCGCACTGGCGAAGGAGGCACGGGTTCGACTCGCTAAACAGCGTGAACAGGATTGCTAACTCATTTGCAGCGCTTCAGTTTCTATGACTGGAGGGACTTGTTTCGAATACGTCTCCCCGAGCCCGAGACAGACATAACGTACGCCGTTCGAATTTCTCACTGTTTCGAGCGCCCGCCAACAGTCAATGACAATCCGGGGTGCATTCGGGCGACCCCATTTCTCAACCGGAATGTCACGAAACTCCTGCCAGGGGGTTGCAACCACCACGACATCGGCATCGCTTATACACTCTACAGCCGAAGCCGCAAACCGTACTCTTTCCCCCAGGGCATGTTGCGAATTCTTGTTTCCAGCCGGGTCAAAAACTCCTACGGAGATGCCGCGGCCAGCGAGTTCCTGTGCTACGAGCAGACCCGTGGCTTGCTCCACCACATCAGTATTCGGTTTGTAAGTCAGCCCCAGGATTCCGACGCTGGCTCTAAAGGAGAGATGGCTTTGCGCGAGGTTCGCCAACCAAGTAATCTGCGAGCGGTTGAAAGCGTCTGTCACTCGGGCGATATCGTCAGGGGCACCAAGCGACCGCGCCAAGGCTCCCATCGCCAGATTGTCGCGCGGAAAGCAGGGACCGCCGTAGCTGACAGCACCTTTCAGGTATTTCGTTCCGATGCGGCTGTCCAATCCCAGTCCCTTCGTAACCACGTCAACGTTTGCTTCCGGCAACTTCTCGCACATGCGGGCCAACATGTTGGCAAAGCTGATCTTCGTAGTGACAAACGTGTTGACGGCGAGTTTGGTGATCTCTGCATTGATAAGGTTCATTCGAGCAAAGGCGGGCCTATTCTCGCAGACTTCGCGGTAGAGGGCCTCCAACATCTCGCCAGACTGTGGGTCGGACTCGCCGATGAGTAAGAAATCCGGATTCAGGAAATCGTGAATGACGCTCCCCAGAGCGATGAACTCAGGGTTGTAGCAGAGGCCAAAATCCCGGCCCGCCTGGGCTCCACTAGCCTCCAGGGCGGTGCGCACCGCACTGCCCGTGCTTCCGGGCATGACCGTACTTGTCAAGCACACCAGGTGAAAGCTTCCTTTGGCGCGCAGTGCGCGGCCAATTGCCTCACAAGCCGGAACCACGTAACGCAGAGAGAATCCTCCGGTTGGCTCGCTCGGAGTCGCAACCACGATAAACGTCACATCACTTGCCAGGACCGCCGCTTCGATATCCTGACTGCAGGAAAGCCGATCTCTGGAGGCTTGGAGTAATTCTTCCAGCCCCGGTTCGAAGACGGGTGCCTTGGCGTTATTAATTGCGTCCACCTTCCGGGCATCCTGGTCCACGCCGATCACGCGGAATCCCCTCGCCGCAAAACAAGCGGCCATTGGAGCACCTAGCTTACCCAGGCCCAAGATCGAAATAACCTTTTTCATACGCATCCTCCTGTCTATATCGTTTGATTCACGAACATCTCGCGTCTTTTCCACTCTTTGCGTGCGATGGGCATTCGCCAGCCCACGCCGAAAGCTCGGTCCGTAACTTTAATGCCAGGTGCTGCCTGTTTGCGCTTGAACTCTGCGGTTCGGACCAGTTCCATAACGTGCCAGACGCTGTCTTCATTGAAGCCTTGCGAAACAATTTCCTCTGCGGATTGGTGCTGTTCGATGTGTCGCGCCAGGATTTCGTCGAGAACATCGTAAGGGGGAAGGCTGTCCTGATCGGTTTGATTAGGCCTCAGCTCAGCCGACGGCGCCTTGATCAAGACCGATTCCGGAATGACCACTCGTCGACGATTGAGCCAGCGTGCCAGACGGTAGATCATGGTTTTCGGGACATCGGAGATTACGGCCAGCCCGCCCGACATGTCTCCGTAGAGCGTGCAATAGCCCACGGCGAGCTCCGATTTGTTGCCAGTGGTGAGAAGGAGGGCGCCGTACTTGTTCGATAGCGCCATTAAAAGGTTCCCCCGAATGCGTGCCTGAACGTTTTCCTCTGTCACATCCCTCTCATAGCCAACGAAAGCGCTCGCCAGAGTGCCCTCAAAAGCCTGCATAATGGACTCAATGGGTAACACAAGTGTGGACACCCGCAGGTTTTGCGCGAGACGCTCAGCGTCCACGATGCTGTGCCGGCTCGAATACGGCGAGGGCATCAACACGCCGAGGACATTCTCTGCTCCCACTGCTTCAGCAGCGACCGCTGCGGTTACTGATGAATCGATCCCTCCTGAGAGGCCCAACAACACGCGGCTGAAGCCACACTTGCGCACGTAGTCGCGCGTCCCGAGCACAAGCGCTTTCCAAATCTCGGCTTCGGGTTCGAGCTCATCCTCCTCAATGCGGCCAACGGGCGCGTCAGTGTCCACGACGAGCAAATCCTCAGCAAAACCTCGAGCTCGTGCAATGAGCTTGCCACTGGCATCGAAGGCACAACTGCGACCATCAAAAACCAAGTCGTCATTGCCCCCCACTTGGTTTACGTAAGCAAGTGGCAAAACATGTTTTGCTGCCATCTGGCCCAGCATTGCTTCACGCAAGCGTTGTTTGCCGACAGTGAACGGTGAGGCCGATAGATTGATGACGCATTGGGCGCCAGCTCGAGCCAATTGTTCCACGGGATCTCTGTGGTATCGCCGGCGCTTCCAAAAGTCCCGGTCGTTCCAGATGTCCTCGCAGATCGTTATGCCCAGCGCCGCATCCCCGAACCGTAGAACCCGGGAATCCTCAGCGGGTTCGAAATAACGGTCTTCGTCAAAAACGTCGTAAGTGGGCAAAAGGGATTTGCGTAACCGTGCTCTAACCTCGCCGTCGACGAGGAGGGCAGCAGTATTGAACAGGGGTCTGCCCTCAGCCCCCTCATTCGGTTCGGCCACCCCCACTAGCGCGGCAGGTGCCCCGCTCAGTTCGGATGCAAGTTCTTTCAGGACCTGCCAGCCCTCTCTGGTCAAGTCCTGCTCGAGCAGAAGATCGCGCGGTAAGTAGCCGAGCAGCGCTAGTTCGGAAGTGACCACCAGATCTGCGCGCTGGCGTTGGGCTTCGCGAACACCATCTCGGATACGCACAGCGTTCGCCGACAAGTCACCCACAGTTTGATTAAGTTGCAGTAGAGCAATACGCATTGAAATGCCCAGGCTATAGTTTTGCGACTTTTTTAGTGATGGTTCTGGGCAAGGATCGCTAGGCTCACGGCGCAGACCGTCGAAAGCAGCACAACGTCTCCACCATTGAGTGCCTGGAAAAAATCGGGCAGACGCATCAGTTCAACCTCGACGACCTCATTCGGATCTGGATTGTTTGCGGGCGCCACGCAGCTGGCGTTGCGCGCCAGGAAGAGATGTGCTGTGCCGCACTGGCGGTTGCCGTCAACCATGAAACTCCCCAGGGACTGCCACTCGGAAGCCGTGTAGCCTGTCTCTTCAAACAGTTCTCGTTGTGCAGCCTGGAGCGGCGACTCTCCAGGGTTGAGGAAGCCCGCCGGAGCATTCAGGGTGATGCATCGGGGGCCGTGTTTGTAGCTGCGAGTCATCACTAGCTCGCTCGCTTCGTTGACGGCCACGACGACGACAAAATCGGGCAACACGACCCGATAGAAATCATTCAGAATGCTTCCGCCCGGCAACTCCACGTGCTATCGGTACACTTCCAACCATGGAGGTGCTGAAAAAACGTGCGTTTGCTCTAACCTTTTCCAGGATTCGACTGGCATGGCAGTGCAGAGACCTGTGGCCGTCACTCAAAGAGACCGGCCGACGGCAACCACGGGTATCACCGAGAAGCTGTGAGAACTTTGTGATGGGTGGCAACCTGCTCAGCCACCCAGTCGTAGGTAACTTCAAGACCTGCCCGTAGAGAAGCTGAAGGGGCCCATCCTAACCTGTCTCGGATCAGACGATTGTCCGAATTCCGGCCACGAACACCCAGCGGACCATCCACATGCCGGACAAGCAGACGTTTGCCGGCGATTTCCATAGCCATCTCAGCTAATTGGTTGATGGTAACCATTTCTTCGGAGCCGATATTCACTGGTCCAGCGAAGCTGGAGTCCATCAGCCGCCAGATGCCCTCAATGCACTCGTCAATATATAGAAACGAGCGTGTTTGTTTTCCATCTCCCCAGATTTCGATCTCGCTGCCGTCGGGCGCCTCAGCCACCTTGCGGCAAATCGCCGCCGGTGCCTTCTCGCGTCCACCGGACCAAGTTCCCTCAGGTCCGAAGATATTGTGGAACCTAGCCACACGGATCTCGACGCCATAGTTCCGCTGGTACGCAGCGTAGAGCCTCTCGCTGAACAGCTTTTCCCACCCGTACTCGCTATCGGGCGCAGCCGGATACGCCGAATCCTCTGAGCAGTTGGGTTTATCAGGGTCCGTCTGATTGTAGGCGGGATACATGCAGGCGGAGGAGGAATAGAAGTATTTCCTGATCCCGGCTTCACGCCCAAATTCGAGAACGTTGAGGTTGACCATCGCAGAGTTGTGCATCACGGCAGCATCGTGCTCGCCGGTGAAAATGTAACCAGCGCCGCCCATGTCGGCGGCCAACTGGTATACCTCATCGATTTCTGCCAGGACCGAACGTACTACGGCCGGATCGCGCAAATCTCCGATCACGAACTCATTCGCGCGGGTGGGGGAGAACTCGTGGTGTTTGAGATCGACACCTCGGACCCAGTATCCTTCGCTTCTCAAACGCTTGACTAAATGTCCGCCGATGAAACCACCGGCACCACAAACAAGAATTCGCTTTGTCATGGGGTCTCCTATGATGTTTGTCTACTCCGTTGTTTCGGAAGTCCTTTTCACGCTGTAGCTTCCCGTAAAACGAAATTGGGAAAATCCTCGAACACCCAGTTGTTTTTCAGCGTGAGATGGATAATTCGACGAGGGCCTCGGCATTGTAGAACCACGGTGTGTTGCCTCCACCGCCACGTCATCCATCCCTTGCAGCTGCTTCACAAATTGTGGCAACTGTTCCAGCCGCCATTCCCTCAGAAACTGCCGGCCGTTCTTCAGTCGCACGCACCGGCGGGGGCGGAAGGCGCCACGACGCCGATTTCTGGCCGAGACATTTGAAACTATCCTGTCCTGGGCTTCAGAGTCATTTTCATGAGAAGCCCCCGCGCCATCACCTTAAACTGACGAGGTCCAAGAAGATATCCGAATCTTGCAAGAATATAGGGGAGATTTGATGGATCGTGTAGAAACGCCTGGCAGAGAAACTTCCAAGCCAGCCGACGGTGTCCGCCATTCCTCTGGGGGAAAGCCCAAATAGCTCCCATGAGGTGTGCGTTGCTCCATGCCCTCCGCCGAAACCGCTCGTTGCGAAACTCTTTGGGCAGTTCTGGTAGCGAGAAAAATTTCTTCGTTAGCTGGGGGCAGGAGCGCGCCGCTTCATCTCCCCGCTGGCTGATCCCAGGACACGCTCGATAATATGCAAATACCTCCGGCACGTATCGAATGATGCCAGCCAGCCCCACCCGTAACCACAACTCGTGATCCTTCTTCTGCACGAACGAAGCATCAAGCCAATTTATCTTTTCCAGAATTGGACGGCGAATAAACGATGAGGGCTGATGGATAATGTGCTCGCAGTACTTCACGGCGAACGCCAAGTCCCAAGGGCGAGGGCGGTAAATCTCGGGCGTCACGCGTCCGTCTTCCTCCATCACACCGCAGTCACCGTAAACCACATCGACGTTCGTATGTTTCCTAAGGTAAGACATCGCCTTAGAAACGCCGTTAGGCACAACGTAAACGTCATCCGCGTTCAGCCAGGCAAGGACCTCCCCTCGGCTCATCTTCCAACCTTTATTGATGGCATCCGCATGGCCACCGTCGGGCTCCGAAATCCATCTTATTCTGTCGCCGTAGGAGCGCAGGATTTCAAGGGTCCCGTCCTTGGATCCCCCATCAACGACAATACACTCGATGTGCGGGTAGTCCTGCCGCAACACGCTCTCAATCGTATCAACCAGAAACCGGGCACGGTTGAGGCACGGAATGACTACCGATAGAGTTGGCATGTTCGACGTATCCATTAGGTTACCTCGAGAGTTTTGCACCTTCCATAACTCACCTCTAAACATATAGCAGCTCGGAGAAATGGTTGCACACTGGAAAGCCCTCTACCTGCGCTGTTGGCTGAGTCTGTGACACCGAACCTCTGATGGCAACGTCTTGCGGGGGAAGCTGCCTCGGACGCTGCTCCCCTCAGCGTCTATATCGCCTGGTTGCTGGCAGTGCCGATCACAGAGATGTTACAGCTGTGCCTGGAGTCAAATTGCTGCTCAAGCAGTTGCCACGTGTTCCAACGAGCGGCAGCTGGTTTGAACCTGCCTCCAGAGGCTCCAGACGAAGCAACGCTGACGTTCGTGATTGAATTGTTGGCGGAGCAGTATCGTAAATCCGAGATGATCGCGGTCATACCAGCGCCGCCGATGCGACTAAGTCGGCTTCCGCTTCGGTCACGATCTCGGCTCCGCCGCCAAACACCTGCAGTTTGAATCCAGGTGCACCACAAGTTTTGGCGACGGCACGTACTCGTGCTCACGGTCGGGGCGGTGAAGAGTCCTAAGCTCGAAATCGAGCCAGCGGAGGCCGTCCACGTAACCGCCGCATTCGTCGAGCCGGTGACTGTCGCGGTGACTGCTGAGTACCGCCGGAAGTCACGTTCGCTGTGTCGGCGAAACGTGACGGTCAACTGGATGCTCCACACGTACCAACGGGGAGATTACTGCTCAGGCCGTTCAGTGTATTGCCGGAACCCTGATCTCCCGCGCCTTCTACCCAAATTGCCCAGCCAAATCCAGTTCCTGCAACGAAGGTGTTATTGTTCACACAAGCGTTGGTGCCCGTGGATGATATATATAGTCCTGCCGGCCCCGGCCCCTGGATTGTAACGCTGCTCATGGAAAAGTGGGTTTCACCGATGTATATCGCCGGTTCCACGCTGTTGTCGTTGTTCCCGTAAGTCCCTCCGATGATCGCGTTGGAATCGTCGCCGTTCACGCCCGACGCGCCGTACCAGTGATCAGCGTTAAC
>Ga0207107_1192_pt1 | contig 12322 bp, 6 predicted proteins | sample Alteio_BWMinHeat_75_FD_153555 | JGI IMG/M metagenome (GOLD analysis project Ga0207107, IMG submission 153555) | Enriched cells from forest soil in Barre Woods Harvard Forest LTER site, Petersham, Massachusetts, United States -... | ecosystem: Environmental > Terrestrial > Soil > Temperate forest >... | reverse complement strand
CAAACTCGATGCCGCGGAGATCGCCGAAGCGCGCCGCATCCTGGAAAAACACAAGTTGCGCGTGACCGACATCGCCAGCCCGCTCTTCAAAGTGGACTGGCCCGGCGCGCCCAAATCGAAGTTCAGCCCCAAGGGTGCTCAATTCAACGCTGACTTCACCTACGAGCAGCAAGGCGAAGTCCTCGAACGCAGCATCGCGCTGGCAAAAGCGTTTCAGACGGACCGAGTCCGCTGCTTCGATTTCTGGCGCCTGGAAGATGCCGCGGTGGAGGAAAACACCAATCGCTGCACCTTGTGCGCCAGCATCGCTTCCAGCAAGGTGAGGGAGTTAACCGTGTTGTTGCGAAAATATTTCTCGGGAACCTGCATGGACTCGCCGGCTTCGATGAACGCGGCGAAGTGCATCACCGCATCGATGCGGTGTTCCTGAAAAATACAATCCAGCGCGGTTCGGTCCGCGGTGTCCGCAGCGATTAGCTTTGCGCCGGCGGGAACGGCTTTCTTGCTGCCGTGCGAGAGATTGTCGCAGACGATGACTTCGCAGCCCTTGGCGAGGAGTTGCGCAGTAACTACGCTGCCGATATACCCGGCTCCTCCAGTGACAAGAACGCGATCGGCCATGTGGCTTGGTTCCTTTGCGGCGTAAGAGTTTTGAGCTTGTCCGAAAGCCAAAAGATTACATCAAGAATCGAGCGCGAGCGCCAGCGTGCATCTGAGGTGACGCGTTCGACCCTGGCGCTAGTCACCTGGCGGTGGCCGAACCTGCGCAATCGCCGCACGCAGCGCTCGCAATACCTCATCGATCTCGTCGGGACTTTTGTATTTGCGACGAGGCCAGAAGAAACCCTTCAGGCCGTCGCCCTTTGTGCGCGGGACGATGTGGACGTGAAAATGCGGCACGCTCTGGCTGACGCGATTGTTGGCGGCGATGAATGTCCCCTCCGCGTGCATGCCCAACTCGACCGCGGCGGAGAGCATTCGCACATTAGCGAACAGCGGCGCGAGAAGAGAACCCGGCAAGTCCTGTATGGTTTCGAAGTGGTTGCGGGGAATGAGCAAGCAGTGGCCGGGAGGTCGATGGTCGAGAAAGGCAATGGTGTGCTCGTCCTCGAGAACGCGAAAACCTTCGTCATTGCGCACAATTTTGCAGAAGGTGCAGTTCGGGTCAAAGATACTGGCTTGCGCGCTCATGTGCGGTCAGGGACAATCGCTTTGCAAGAAGCTCACATCAGGCCAGCGCAGAAAACAAAAGTTTTTTCCATTTCGGAATGTCGAGGCTCCAGCATACGTGGATTTTACGCTCGCGTTCGATGGCATTGGCCCAGACATCTTTATTCCGGGAGTCCGTGGCGACGTTCAGCCGATCGACAACCGTCATACCACGTGTGAGCTCGGTGGAGACTTCAATTTCGACGTAGTGCTCGCTGGAAGACGTGCAGAGAGCGGGATTCAGCGCGATGCCCATGGCCACCGGGTCCGGCAGCGACATGCCCCTTTGCCCAGTTTGCTTGAAGAAAGCTTCCACAGCCGTGCTGTTGCACCGGATCGCGAATTCCGCGACGGGATTTTTCAGTGCGAGCGCGCGTTCCATTTCGTGGGGATTGAGGACGGCATCCGCGCGGCACAACTGCCAGCCCACCATTTCCAGGGGCAGCCCAGAGCGGAACACGATGCGCGCCGCTTCCGGATCCACCCAGATGTTGAATTCCGCCGCAGGAGTTACGTTGCCTTCGCAGCAAGGCGCGCCGCCCATCACCACACAGCGCTTCACCGAAGCGGCGAGTTTCGGCTCGCGCAGCAGGGCCATGGCCACATTCGTGAGTGGGCCAAGCGTTACGATCTCAATGCCGGGATTTTCGCGCACCGTCTGAATCAGTGCGTCCACAGCATGACCACTCTCCGCGCGTCGCTTCGCGGGCCTGTACCCGTGATCGCCCAGGCCGTCGGCGCCGTGGAACCAATCCGCAAGCACGAGCTTTCGCAGCAGCGGACCTTCCGCTCCCGAATAAACCGGCACGTCCGAACCGCACAATTCTGCGGTGAAGAGGGCATTGCTGGTAGCCTGTGCGACCGGAACGTTCCCGGCGACCACCGTTATCGCGGCCACCCGAACATCGCTGGACCGCATTGCCATGATCAGCGCCACGGCGTCGTCCGAGGCTGTGTCGGTATCAATCAGAAGCGTTCGCGTCATGCAGGGAGCGCCGCGGGCGAAGTGTTACACCGCAATTTTGCGCGGCCCAGTGTGAACCTTTTACTTCGTTCCAGCCAGAAAATTCTGCGTTCGTCCGCGAAGCACCCTTCGGAAGCGTCTTCAGAGCTAGTTTCCGACAAATTGGTGCTATCAAGGAAGTAGCCAACAACCGGAGCACATCCGGCCCGTCCAGTATTTGCACGGTGTTGGATTTCACTTGTTCCGCCACACCGTAGTTAGCTCTTTCGGCCCGAAAATGTTCTAAAATCGGAGTAGTACGCAGCGCGCCCGTAGCTCAGTTGGATAGAGCGTCTGCCTTCTAAGCAGAGGGTCGGGAGTTCGAGTCTCCCCGGGCGCGCCACATAAATTCTGACACGTCACTGGATTAGCTTACATCAAGCCGTCTGCGCTTCCCTCCCAAGTGTCTTTTTTTACCTATGGAGCGGGCATATTGATCACGGTGTTCACCATGGTCACTGACGCACTGAGCCCTAAGGCTCTGCCATCGAGCGTGGTAATCGCCGCATTACCGGCGGTAGAGAATGTGACTCCAGCGGGAGCGATGATGGTGCCCACCATGGTGCCGCCGCCTGCCCCATTGAGCGTCGCCGCACTGCCCACTTGCCAAAATACATTCTTAGCTTGCCCTCCGTTGATCAGAATGACGCTGCGAGGAAATCCGGGAGCGCCCACAGTAAGCGAGCTCGCCATCTGGAACACCCAGATAGCGTCCGCATCGCCCTGACCATCCAGAGTCAAATCTGATCCGGTGAGCAGGAACGAGCCGCCTGCGGCTGTATAGTTACCAGGAGCGAGGGTAAGTCCGCCCAACTGGCCTGCGCCTGGATCCGGACCTCCGGGCCGCCCAGCGAGATCGTTATATGCGGCCAGCGCATCGCTCGCGGCCTGCGTTGCGATCGCGAGAGTTACAGCCGTCCCCTCGGAAGGACACGTACCAGTAGGAGGCGGCGGAGCCGTTTCTACAGTCCCGTTGACGAATCCCGCATTGCCCGCCGTTTCTGTATAAGTACATCCTGTCCCGGCATCGTGGAATCCAGTCATCGAGGTAGAAACACCGGTGGTCCCGATATCTCCGTTAATCACCGTGTTTATTCCCATGTTGGTTATACCGGCGCCGCCTCCAAAAGCCCCAAAAGTCGAGGCCGCTCCAAGATTGGGCACTGTTGGGCCGACGGAAGCGCCGGCGGTGAAGGTCCACGGATTCGGCGCAGCACCGCCTACCAACGCATTGCCGAACAGATCCGTGACCAGATTTGAAATCGTGGCCGTATATTGCGTGCCGGTTGTGAGGTTTGCTGCGGGTCTAAAGGTTGCAATCTGGCTTGCCTGTTCGTAAGCCACAGTTCCGTCCACGGGTGCTCCGCCAACTCCCGCTACCGCCAGCGTAAACGTCGCGGTGGTGATCGTCATGGGATCCATCGCCTTGCTGAATGTCGCGTTGACGGTCATGTTGATGGGCACATTAAAGGCTGCACTAGCCGGGTTCGTGGCGGTAATGGTCGGAGCGACGGCATTTGCAGTCGAACCGGTCGTAAAGGTCAAGACGAAATTAGCGGCCATGGCGACGCCGGTGAGATCTTTGGCGGCGTTGGTGATCGTGGCTGTGTATTGCGTGCTCGCATTCAGATTGGCGGTTGGCCTAAGGATTGCCGTTCTGCTCGCCGCATCGTAAGTGACGGAACCTGGAACGGCAGCTCCGCCGAGGGTCTCCACTACTGTGAATGTCCCTGGCGCGGAGATCGTGGCAGGATCCATGAACGTGCTGAACGTCGCAGAGATTCTTTGATTGAGGGGCACATTAATCGCTGCACTGGCAGGGTTGGTGGCGGTTACGAATGGTGCGCTAGCGTTCACTTCTAGACCGGTTGTGAAACTCCAAACATAGTTGGCTGCCAGCGCGCTTCCTTGGGCACTTTGCGCGGCGGTGGTAAGCATGGCCGTAAATTGAGTACTGGCCGCGAGAGCGGCCGTGGGCGCAAAAATGCCCGTATTGCTTGCCGCATCGTAGGTGACCGCGCCTGGCACGGCAGCTCCGCCACCCGCCACTGCCAACGTAAACGTCCCCGCTGTGGTGATCGTGGAAGCGGTCATCGGGACATTGAAAGTTGCGGTAATTTTCTGGTTGAGCGGGACGTTTGTGGCCCTCCTGGCAGGATCCGTCGCGGTCACTGCGGGAGGGGGCGTTGTAGTGAATGTCCACACGAAGTTGGCGGCCAGCGCGGCGCCTGTGGCATCTTTCGCTCCGGTGGTAATCGTGGCGGTATACAAGGTGGATGTTGCTAGCAGTGCTGCGGGTGTGAATGTCGCTGTATTCCCGGCGTAGTTGACCGATCCGGTTACCGCAGTTACGCCTGGTCCCGTCAGCGTGAATGATGTTGTATTGATCGTCGTAGCGTCCATCGGCACGCTAAACGTAGCGGAGATGGTCGTGTTGACGGCCACTGCCGTGGCCCCATTTGCTGGAACCGTGGATACCACCGTGGGTGGCGCAGCCGTCGTGAAGGCCCACACAAAATTGGCTGCCAGCGGTACGCCTGCCGGATCTTTCGCTCCGGTGGTAATCGTGGCTGTGAACACGGTGCTGTTGGCGAGAACTAACGTCGGCGTGAAAGTCGCCGTGGAACCGGCGTAGGTGACGCCACCAGCCACGGGCGTGGCTCCTGGCCCGGTCACCGTGAACGTTGTCCCATTGATGGTTGCGGTGTTCATGGCCTCGCTGAACGTCGCTGTGACTAACGTGTTTACGGCCACGCCGGTGGCTCCATTCACCGGAACCGTCGAAACCACCGTGGGTGGCGCAGCCGTCGTGAAGGTCCACACAGAGTTGGCTGCCAACGGTACGCCCGTGGGATCTTTCGCTCCGGTGGTAATCGTGGCCGTGAACATGGTGCTGTTGGCAAGAACTAACGTCGGCGTAAATGTCGCCGTATTACCTGCATAGCTGATCGCACCAGCCACGGGAGTTGCACCCGGTCCAGTCAGAGTAAACGTAGCCCCGTTAATCGTCGCCGCGTTCATGACCTCACTGAACGTAGCGGAGATGGTTGTGTTGACGGCCACGCCGGTGGCCCCATTTACCGGAACCGTGGAAACCACCGTGGGTCGTGCAGCCGTTGTAAAAGTCCAGACAAAATTGGCGGCCAGAGCAACACCAGCGGGATCCTTCGCTCCGGTGGTAATCGTGGCCGTGAACAAGGTACTGTTGGCGAGAACGGCCGTCGGCGTGAACGTCGCCGTGCTGCCCGCATAGGTGACGACTCCGGCTACAGGAGTTGCTCCCGGTCCAGTCACCGTGAAGGTTGTCCCGTTGATGGTTGCGGAGTTCATCACCTCACTAAACGTCGCGGAAATCGCCGTATTGACGGCCACAGCGGTGGCCCCGTTTGCCGGAACAGTAGAAACCACCGTGGGTGGCGCAGCCGTCGTAAACGTCCACATAAAGCTGGCGGCGAGCGGTACACCTGCGGGATCCTTCGCTCCGGTGGTAATCGTAGCCGTGAACAAGGTGCTGTTGGCGAGAACTGCCGTCGGCGCGAACGTCGCTGTGCTGCCAACATAGGTGACAATTCCAGCCACGGGCGTGGCTCCTGGTCCGGTCACCGTGAACGTTGTCCCATTGATGGTTGCGGCGTTCATGGCCTCGCTGAACGTCGCTGTGACTAACGTGTTTACGGCCACGCCGGAGGCTCCATTCACCGGAACAGTGGATACCACCGTGGGTGGCGCAGCGGTTGCAGCTGTTGTAAACGTCCACACAAAGTTGGCTGCCAAGGGTACGCCTGCGGGATCTTTCGCTCCGGTCGTAATCGTGGCCGTGAACACGGTGCTGTTGGCAAGAACTGTCGTCGGCGTGAAAGTCGCCGTGGAACCGCCGTAGGTGATCACTCCCGGTACGGAAGTTGCGCCCGGCCCAGTCACAGTAAACGTGGCCGCGTTAATCGTCGCCGCGTTCATGGCCTCGCTGAAGGTGGCGGAAATGGTCGTGTTGACGGCCACAGCGGTTGCTCCATTTACCGGAACTGTCGAAACCACGGTGGGTGGTGCAGCCGTTGCAGCCGTTGTAAAGGTCCACACAAAGTTGGCTGGCAGCGGTAGGCCTGCGGGATCCTTCGCTCCGGTGGCAATCGTGGCCGTGAACATGGTGCTGCTGGCGAGAACTGTCGTCGGCGTAAACGTCGCCGTGTTACCTGCATAGCTGATCGCACCGGCCACGGGAGTTGCACCCGGTCCAGTCAGAGTAAACGTAGCCCCGTTAATCGTCGCCGCGTTCATGACCTCACTGAATGTGGCTGTGACTAACGTGTTTACGGCCACGCCGGTGGCTCCATTCACCGGAACCGTGGATACCACCGTGGGTGGCGCAGCCGTCGTGAAGGCCCACACAAAATTGGCTGCCAGCGGTACGCCTGCGGGATCTTTCGCGCCAGTCGTAATCGTAGCTGTGAACATGGTGCTGCTGGCGAGAACTGCCGTCGGCGTGAACGTCGCTGTGCTGCCGGCATAGGTGATAGTTCCAGCCACGGGCGTGGCTCCTGGCCCGGTCAAAGTAAACGTAGCAACGTTAATCGTCGCCGGGTTCATGATCTCGCTGAACGTAGCGGAGACAAGGGTGTTAACGGGCACTGCCGTGGCGCCGCTCGCCGGGACAGTGGATACCACCGTGGGTGGCGGCGCCGTCGCAGCCGTTGTAAACGTCCACACAAAGTTGGTGGCGAGCGGCACGCCTGAGAGATCCTTTACTCCGGTGGTAATGGTGGCTGTAAACGACGTGCTGTTGGCAAGAGCCCTCGTCGGCGTGAAGGTCGTCTTGGAACCGGTGTAGGTGATCACTCCCGGTACGGAAGTTGCGCCCGGTCCAGTCAGAGTAAACGTGGCCGCGTTAATCGTCGCCGCATTCATGGCCTCGCTGAACGTAACCGAGACCGGCGTGTTGACGCGCACTACTGTGGCACCGTTCGCCGGTACCGTGGAAGTAACGGTCGGCGCAGCGGTTCTGAAGCTCCACACGAAATTAGCCGCGAGCGCATTGCCAAACGTGTCCTTCGCACCGCTGGTAATCGTGGCGGAAAAAGTGCTCGGTCCAAGACTGGCTGATGATGTAAAGGTGGCGATATTGGTCGCCGCTGCGTAAGTAACTTGCCCAAACACGCTCGCCCCGCCGGAGGTCAAGATAAACGTAGAGGTGTTGATCGTCGCAGGGTTCATTGCCTTGCTGAATGTTGCGGTGATAACCGTCGTGCTGGAGGCGAGGGTGAAGCCGTTCGGCGGAGTTACTGAGGTGACTCTAGGCGGGGTTAGCGGATCGCTGGGGTTCCCGGCATTTGCATTCTTGTCCAAGTCGCCGCATCCGGCTACAAGAGCGACTAATATGAACGCCACCAATGATATTTTCCCAGTCTTGAATTTGCGCATTAGCATCTCTTGTTCCCTTGGTGGCAAGGCATTCCTTTTTCGATGTCATGGCCGCCTCATGGTCGAATCTTTCCAGACCTCTTAAGTCGTGTTCTGGCACCAAGACCCATCGAATGTTCGGATCCGCCACGCGCCAGGTAGGAGCAGACTGTCGTTGCCGCAGGTTTAGGTCACCAGTCGTGCTGTGTTACTTGCGGCTATTTTTTTGTCTGACTCAAGAGAGTTGCAGCATGCTAGAGGACCCAATGCGAAGGGCGCAGGTCGGAAGGGTTAGCCGAATACCAGCCTAGGGCTCTGCTGTCCTTTCTCATATTTTTTGGCGAATGCGCTCAGCTCACTTGATAGGCGCCGTTTTCTCCAGGTCAGAACCATGCAATACCTGCACCACAGCAGGTTTATGACCCATCAATATTTGTTCTTGATCGGCCCAGTCGCTAACATATCGATTCCACAGGGGGCGCCAATTTGAGTTCGATTTTTTCCGCTGGAGGTGGCTTCGCTTATGAATCGAATTCGCACCAAATTGGAACGGAATCAATTCCAGTTGCGGAAATGGGAATCGTTCGCAGTGCACTCCGATCCAGGATGGAGTTCCTACAAGTCGTTGTGGGCTTAGCTCTGCGTGTCCACATTCATGAGTTCTTACTTAGTCTGGCTTCGATTTCGGGCAGGTCAGAATTGGTCGCTAGGTAGGCAATCGTCCACTTCTAATCCAGATAGCTGCGAGAGTAATCCAGACGCCCAATAGTGAGACGCATCTTGCGCTTCGCCACTACGAACTGACCGGTGTGCGGTCTGGCGTTGGTTCAGCTACTTCGCTGAAAAGCGAAACGATGTCTGCGAGTGAAAAACCGAATTCGGCTTCAGCTGTGTGCTGGGGAAATTAGGGTGATTGGGAGAATCCGGAAAGTGCTGCGTTTCCAGGCAAAAAGCCGCTCGCTGCCCGTAAGCCTTGTTCCCTTTGCCCTTGGCCGAGCCGTCGAGAAAATTCCCGCTATAGAACTGCACTCCCGGCTCCGTCGTTAACACCTCGAGCTTCCGCCCGCTCTTCGGGTCATAGGCCTCGGCCGCCAGCGTTAGCGTCAAACCCTTGCCACCACCAGAAGCGATCACCCAGTTATGGTCGTAGCCTTTCCCGAACACGAGCTGCTCGTACTTCTCGTTGATGCGCTTCCCAATCGCCGTGGCGCTGGTGAAATCCATCGGCGTGCCCGCGACGTCACGCAGCTCGCCCGTGGGAATCAACGTCTTATCCACCGGGGTGAACTGCTTCGCATGCAGCGTCAGCACATGATCCAGAACGTCGCCATTGCCTTCGCCTGCAAGATTGAAATAGGAATGGTTGGTCAGGTTCAGCACCGTGTCCTTGTCCGTCGTCGCCGTGTAGTCGATCTTCAGCTCGTTGCGATCCGCAAGCAACGTGAACACCACCTTGACCGAAAGATTGCCGGGAAATCCTTCCTCTCCATCCGCGCTCAAGTACGACATCTCCAGCGATTCACCGTCCTTGGAGGCAAGCTCTCGCGCCTTCCAAACCTTTTGGTTGAACCCGACAATTCCGCCGTGCAGCGTATTGTTCCCGTTATTCTTCGGAAGCGCGTACGTCTTCCCATCAAGCGAGAATTGTCCGCCCGCGATGCGATTCCCATATCTTCCCACCGTCGCGCCGAAGTACGCCGTCCCGTTCTCGTAGCCTTCCACCGTGTCGAACCCGAGCACAACGTCCGCCGCCTTCCCCGCCCGGTCGGGAACCTTCAGCGTGACCACCGTGGCGCCAAAACTGGTGATCGACACCTCCATTCCCTTCTTGTTCGAAAGGGTATAGAGATCGATCTGCGCCCCGCTGGCAGTCTTGCCAAACGATTCTTTTCGAATGGTTCCTCGCATTCCTTGCGAGCTCAGCGAGCCGGCAAGCAATAATTCGCCGACAAATAGTAACGCACACAGTAAAGCGCGCGCATTCTGTTTCGCACTCATGATTTTCCCCCGTGCCTAACTCTGCCACTGAAAGACCGAATAAGACCTCGGTGGCACCTCGATCATCGTGCGTCCACCGCTCATCACCGGCCTCTCCGCGTCTTTCGGCACCACTCGGTTTGGCGTTCCGAAATCGTTGACCGCCTTCAAATCCGAGCCAGTCAGCACCAGCGACGTGCTCAGCTTCGTCGCCGCCTTGCCCTCCCAGTTCACTTCCAATTGCCGCGCCTTCGCGAGATCGCGATTCAGCACAAACAGCGACACCACGCCATCAGTGCCCCCGACTGTTCCCGCCACATCCAGATAAGGCGCCTTCTCCGTCGCCGAAATCTCATACACCGCCGCGTTTTCGGCTATCAAGTCCAGCACCTCGCCCCCGGCATATCGCAAGGCCCAGCTATACGGATACAAAATCGTCTGCCGCACCAATCCATTCGCGTTCGTCATCAGCGGCGCAATCACATTCACCAACTGTGCCAGGCACCCGATGCGCACGCGGTCCGCTGAACGCAAGAGCGTATTGATACACCCGCCCACCAGCAGCGCGTCCTCCAGGTTATAGACTTCCTCGAGCAGATGCGGCGCCTCCTGCCGATTGCCATCCACCGCCGATCCCGTGCGCGCCCGGTACCACACATTCCATTCATCAAAGGAAAGCCAAAGTTTTTTCGGCGACTTCAGCCGCCCGCGAACAAAATCGCAAACCGACGCCACCTCCGCAATTTGCTTTTCCATGCTCAGGTTCAGCGCCAGAAATTTCGCGGAGTCGCCACCAGTCTCCGCGCCCTCATTGGTAAAGTAGCGATGCAGCGAAATGGCATCCACGTACGGGTAGCACTGCTCCAGCACCGTGCGGTCCCATTCCAGGTACGTCTTAATCCCCGGACCGCTCGATCCGCAAGCCACTAGCGTCAGCCCGCGGTCCACGGACCGCATCTGACGTCCGGCGTCCGCTGCCTTCAATCCGTACTCCACCGCCGGCATATGCCCGATCTGCCAGGGCCCGTCCATCTCGTTTCCCAGGCACCAATGCTGCACGCGATGCGCCTCCGCAACGCCGTGCTTCCTCCGCAAATTGCTCCAGCGCGTTCCCTTCTCCACGTTGCAATATTCCACCAGCGCCGCCGCTTCCTCCGGCGTCCCCGTTCCGAGGTTGACCGCCAGCAGCGGCTGCGTGCCCGCCGCGCTGCACCACGCCAGAAACTCGTTTGTGCCAAACTGATTGCTGTTCAGCGCGTTCCAAGCTTTGTCCAGCACTCGCGGTCGATCCTGTTTCGGCCCCACGCCATCCAACCAGTTGTAGCCGGAAACAAAATTCCCGCCGGGATAACGAACGATCGACACCTTCAGCTTGCGAATTTCCTCCAGCACATCTTTGCGGTAGCCGTTCGAATCGGAAAACGCCGATCCTGGATCGTAGATCCCCTCATAAATCGCCCGTCCCAGATGCTCTAGGAACGACCCAAATACGTTGCGATCCAGCGTCGCGCGCGTCCGCCGCGTATCGAGGTACAGCCTGGCTGGCCCGCTCGCTTGCGCAGTCGCCGTTTGCGCCCTCACCAAGCCGCCGAAAAGCTGGTTGGCCGAAACCGCTACACCCGCCTTGGCCACATCACGCAGGAAACGACGCCTCGAGCGCTGAGACATCAACTACCTCCATCACAAGTCGCGTCCGGAGCTTCGCGCGCTAGCACAAAGTCGGACCAGGATTTGAAATTGCCGCACCGAATCGCGTACTGCGTATACTATCAACCCGTCGCCCTTGCAAGGACGTTGTGATTCCAATTTTTCGCCGCCAGCGCGCGGCAAACAGAGCCGCCACATGATCGATTTGCCGCAGCTCTTCAACGTCGCCACGTACTTCGTAGACCGCAACATCCTCGAAGGCCGCGCGCAAAACCTCGCCATCGAATGCGGCGACGCACGCATCACCTACCAACAACTGCTCGAGCGCACCAACCGCGCCGGCAACGCGCTCCGCAGTCTCGGCGTCCGCCCGGAAGAGCGCGTGTTTCTCTTGCTTCTCGACTCTCCCGAATTTCTCTATTCCTTCTTCGGCACCATAAAAATCGGCGCCGTGGCCGTTCCCGTCAACACCCAAGCCAAACCGCACGACTACGAATACATTCTCAATGACTCCCGCGCCCACGTAGCGATCGTCAGCGCCACTCTTCTGCAGCTACTGCAATCCATTCCGAGTGAAAATCTTCGCCATCTCCGTGAAATCATCGTCGTCGGCGAAGCCAACCCCGCGAGCCAGCATCCTCGCCTCAGCCAATTAATGCACGCCGCCTCTCCCGACCTCGCCGCCCAGCCCACCAACAAGGACGACCCCGCCTTCTGGCTCTACTCTTCCGGCTCGACCGGCGTGCCCAAAGGCTGCGTGCACCTGCATCACGACATGGTCGTCAGCTCCTACCACTACGCCCACGCCATCCTCCAAATTAACGAACGCGACCGCTGCTTCAGCGTCGCCCGCCTCTTCTTCGCCTACGGTCTCGGAAACGCCGGCTACTTCCCCCTCTCCTGCGGCGCCACCACAATTCTTTCTCCCGCGCGCCCCACGCCCGCCACCATTTATGCCGATATCGAGCGCTATCGCCCCACTCTCTTTTTCTCCGTGCCGACCAACTACGCCGCGTTGCTCGATCACCATCGCCCCGGCTGCTGCGAATTCGATCTCTCCAGCATTCGTCAGGCTGTTTCCGCCGGCGAAGC
>Ga0207107_1209_pt1 | contig 12375 bp, 7 predicted proteins | sample Alteio_BWMinHeat_75_FD_153555 | JGI IMG/M metagenome (GOLD analysis project Ga0207107, IMG submission 153555) | Enriched cells from forest soil in Barre Woods Harvard Forest LTER site, Petersham, Massachusetts, United States -... | ecosystem: Environmental > Terrestrial > Soil > Temperate forest >... | reverse complement strand
GTGCCGGATTTGCTTGATGTCTGCAGAAAGAAAGGCGGCAGCATCGCCGCGGCTGTCGCCGTCGAGCCATCTCTCAGGAACCTGCGTCGAGTGAGTGAGTTCATGCAATGAGGTCCGGCACGATCTTTGCCCGAACAACTCCGGTCAACTTCTGCCCGAGTCGCTGAAACTTGAATGTTAGTCTCTCATGATTCATGCCGAGAAGGTGAAGGACAGTTCCGTTGAAGTCATGGATCTTCGTAGCGTTCTTCTAGCCGACTATAACGCAATCGACGCCGGCATTCTCGAGCGCGGATCTCATTGCTTCCTGCGGTTCTCACGGTTGAACGTACCCTCTCCCACGAGTTTCATGCTGATTACGCCCATTCCTTGTTTGCGTACTTGCTTGATGTGGGTGACTGCTTCGGCGATGTTGTCCGATAAGCGCGGCAGGCTCAGGCGAGGACGTTTTTCACTACGTTGCCGGCCACATCGGTCAGGCGGAAGTAGCGTCCCTGGAATTTGTAGGTCAGGCGGAGGTGATCAATACCGAGGCAATGCAGGATGGTGGCCTGCAAGTCGTGGACGTGCACGGGATCTTCGAGGATGTTATAGGAATAGTCGTCAGTCTTGCCGATGCTCAAGCCGCGCTGGATGCCGCCGCCAGCCATCCAAATGGCGAAGCAGCGGGGATGATGGTCGCGGCCATAGTTCGTGGCGGTGAGCTTTCCCTGGCAATACACGGTGCGGCCAAATTCGCCGGCCCACACGACGAGAGTGTCGTCCAACATGCCGCGCTGTTTGAGATCGAGCACCAGAGCTGCGGAGGGCTGATCGACGCCTTTGCATTGCAGCGCGATGTCTCGCGGCAAGTCGTTGTGCTGATCCCAGCCGCGATGATAGAGCTGAATGAAGCGCACGCCGCGCTCGGCCAGCCGCCGCGCGAGGAGACAATTGGCGGCATAGGTTCCGGGCTTGCGCGAATCGGGGCCGTAGAGTTCAAACGTGGATTCGGGTTCCTTCGAGAGGTCCATCAGGTCGGGCACGGAAGTCTGCATGCGATAGGCCATTTCGTATTGCGCGACGCGGGTGTCAATTTCGGGGTCGCCGTATTTTTCGGCGAGCAAGCGATTCAATTTGGCGATGCCGTCGAGCATGCGGCGGCGGGTCGGAGACGGCACGCCCGGCGGGTTCGATAGGTACAGCACCGCGTCGCCGCTGGCGCGAAATTTTACTCCTTGGTAGCGCGACGACAGAAAGCCGCTTCCCCATAGGCGCGAAAACAGCGGCTGGTCCGGATTCAAAGCGTTGGCCTGCGAGACCATGACCACGAACGCCGGGAGATTCTGATTCTCGCTGCCGAGTCCGTAAGTGACCCACGCGCCCATGCTGGGACGCCCGGGCTGCTGGAAGCCGGTCTGCACGAAAGTGATCGCGGGATCGTGGTTGATGGCTTCGGTGTAGGTGGACTTGATGATGGTTATGTCGTCCACGATTTTTCCGTGGTAAGGGAGCAGCTCACTGATCCAGGTGCCGGAGCGGCCGTACTGGTTGAACTTGAAAATCGAAGGTGCCACCGGAAACGAGGATTGGCCCGACGTCATGCCGGTAATGCGTTGGCCCATGCGTACGGAGTCGGGTAACTCGACGCCCTGCGACTTGACGAGGTTGGGCTTGTAGTCGAATAGCTCCATATGGGAAGGCGCACCGGATTGGTGGAGGAAGATGACGCGCTTCGCCTTGGGCGGGAAATGGGGAAGGCCAACGAGTCCGCCAGTTTTGGGGTCGGTTGCGGTGTCAGCGGCGAAGCCATCATTGGTGAGCAGCGAGGCGAGCGCCGGAATGCCGATGGCGATTCCGGCGGTGCTGCGCCGAAAAAATTGGCGGCGCGTCATCGCGGCGTTGAGTTGTGGAGTCAGGGAATCGGAGTCGGTCATACTGTGCCTCGCGTTCTGCTATTCGGCCGTAATGGTTTCGTCGAGATTGAGGATCATGCTGGCCAAAGCGGTCCAAGCCGCGACTTCGTTCGGGTCCAGTGTGGAATCCGGCTTCGATTCGCCGACGGACAGCAGCTTCATTACCTGCGCCGGGTCCTGGCGGTAAGTGGAGCGAAATTCCGAGAGCGAGCCGAGCAGCACGTCGCGCTCCTGCGAGTCGGGCGTGCGTGCCGTCGCGAGCTTGAAAGCAAAATCTATGCGCTCACGATCGGACCCGCCGCCCGTGCGCAACGCACGCTGCGCCAACGCGCGAGCGGCTTCCACGTACGTGGGATCGTTCAAAAGCGTGAGCGCCTGCAGCGGCGTGTTCGTTACTCCGCGCCTGGCGGTACATTTTTCGCGGTCGGGCGCGTCGAAGATAGTCAGCGAGGGCGGCGGGACGGTGCGCTTCCACACCGTGTACAGACCGCGGCGGTACAAATCAGGACCCGAGGACCGGGTGTACGTCTGACCCGAAAAACCCTGGCCGAAGGCCATCTCTTCCCAAAGGCCCGCGGGCTGATAGGGGTAGACGCTCGGCCCGCCGATTTTATCGTTGAGCAATCCGCTGATCGCCAGGGCATTGTCTCGAACGATCTCGGCGGGGAGGCGGAATCGCGGTCCCCTTGCGAGCAGGCGATTTTCAGGATCGCGCTCGATCAGTTCGCGCGATGCGCGAGAAGATTGGCGGTACGTCGTTGAGGTGACAATCAGGCGCTGCATGGCCTTGATGTCCCAGCCAGTACGGACGAACTCCGTGGCCAGCCAGTCGAGTAATTGAGGATGGCTCGGCGGTTCACCCTGCGAGCCAAAGTCCTCGGCGGTCTTGACGATGCCAGTCCCGAAATATTGTTGCCAATATTGATTGACTACAACGCGCGCGGTGAGTGGGCTGGAGGGACCGAGGATCCACTTTGCGAGCCCCAAACGGTTGCGAGGCAGGTCTTCGGGCATCGGCGGCAAGAATGCGGGAACACCCGGCATGACCTTCTCACCCTTATTGTCATATTGACCGCGGCCCAGGACGAAGGTGTCGCGCGGATTGGACATCTCTGCCATGACCATCGTGGTGGTGATGGATTTTTCGAGCTTGTCCTTTTCTTTTCTGAGCTCTACCAACTGTGCATAGACCTGCCTGTAAGTTTCGGGGGCATCGTGCTTCAGGAAATATTCGCTGAGTCGGGCTTGGTCTCGCTTTTCGAGTCTCGCTTGCTTTTCTTCCTTGCTCTCCGCCTTCTCCAGCTCTCCAATATCCGCTTCTTTCGGCGGCTTGTCCGGCTGGAGTGCCTCAATTTCCTTGGCGGGGACGCCTGCAAGCCTGGTCAAGAGAACGCGCGCCGGCAAATGCACGGCGAGATTCTCAACCTCCGTATCGTTCAGCGCGCGCGAGTAAATGCGTAGGTCACCGACTTGGCCTTTAAACAGCCCGCCAATGTTTTTGTTGCCAATCTCGAGTGGCGCGGAATTGCCGCAGCTGCCGCGGAGTGCGTCCTTTACACTTTCCGTTTCCAGCGGCTTTCCATCGACGAAAATCTTCAACCCGGCAGCTTTGCCCGACCCATCATAGTTAACGAACAGATGATGAGCACCGTCCAGAAGCACGCGATTTCTCGAACGTACCTCGATAGCGTTCTCCGGCCAGGACGCCGCAAGCCGTACGACGATGCGGAGATTCCTCTGGCGTATGCCGGTGTACACTAGGTCACCAACGCCAAGCTCATACCCGGCCCAATGTTCTGAGGCATCTCTTTTCTGAAAAATGACACTTTTCGAGTCGTAGAGATTCACCCACGCGCCAATGGCAAAAGGATCGTGCCCGTCGAAGTCCCCGGCCTGGCCGAGACTCACTTCGGTTTCCCCCCTGAATTCAGCGGCCTTACCTGTCGGCCCATCTTCATAGTTGACTTCCCCGCGAATGAGCTTTCCATCGCGGTGCGAAATGACATCCGAGAGATCGCCGTTGAAGGCATAGTGTGCTGTCAGCCTGCCTTGTGGCGGTTCGGGCAATGTCGAGATTCGCGTCTTCTGCCACTCGTTCCGCAGCGCCAGCACATCTTTCTCGGGCAGCGGCGCTAAAACAGCCGCGATCTGCTTGTTGATGTCGTCCATTTGCCGCTGTTGTTCGGCACTAGGCAACGGCAACACCGGCACAGCATCTCCTTCATAGCCATCGAGGCCGCGTTCTGGAACGGTGTTGAAAAATGCGTAGAAACGATAAAACTCCTTCTGCTTGATCGGATCGAACTTGTGATCATGGCAGCGCGCGCAGCCCATGGTCAGTCCCAGCCAAGTCGTCGCCGTTGTGCTAACACGATCTACGACATACTCGACGTGATACTCCTCGGGGATAGCGCCGCCCTCGAAGTTGATCATGTTGTTGCGATTGAACCCGCTCGCGATTTTCTGTTCGAGCGTCGTGTTCGGAAGAAGGTCGCCGGCCAGTTGCTCGATCGTAAATTCGTCGAACGACATGTTGCGGTTAAAGGCGCTAATCACCCAATCGCGCCATGGCCACATCTCGCGGAGGCTGTCTATGTGAAAACCATGGGTATCGGCGTAACGCGCAAGATCGAGCCACTGCATAGCCATGCGCTCACCGTAGTGCGGTGACTGCAGCAAATCGTCCACTCGCTTCTCGTATGCATCTGTCGAGCTATCCGCTATAAAGGAATCGACTTCCGCGGGAGTGGGTGGCAGACCAGTTAAATCAAGCGAGACCCGCCGCAGCAAAGTGGCCTTGTCTGCCTCCTCGGAAGGCTTCAGCCCTTGAGCTTCCAAGCGTGCAAGAGTGAAATAGTCGATCGGATTCTTCGGCCAGGTTTTGTCTTTGACCTCCGGTATTGCCGGACGTTTGGGCGGATCGAACGCCCAATGCGATTGCCATTTCGCGCCCTGATCGATCCACTGACGGAACAATTCGATTTGCTTGGGCGTCAGGCTTCTGCCTGACCAGGCCGGCGGCATGCGAAACGCGTCATCCTTCGAGCTGACCTTCTGATAAAGCCGGCTGCCCGTGCTGTTGCCCGGTACGATGATCCGGTAACCCCTGCGCTCGGCAAACACGTTATCTTTGCTGTCGAGCCGCAAATTTCCCTGACGGCTTTTTTCCTCGGGACCATGGCATGTAAAGCAAGCGTCCGAGAGAATTGGACGAATATCGCGGTTAAAGTCCACCAGCTTTTCGGTACCGTTGTGCGCCGCCGGCACATCATTGGCCGGCAAAGCTGCCGTGACAATGGGTTCGGTCGAGTCTGGTCCTGGCGCCCCCCCGTCGATCCATTTTCGTATCAAATCGATCTGTTCTGGAGGCAGCGGCGGGCCGCCATAAGGCATTTGCGGCTGCTCGAGTCCAAGCAGGCGCCGCACAATGTGGCTTTCCCGGCTATCCCCTGGAATGACCACCTTCCCATTCATGCCGCCCATCAGCAGCCCCTGAAGCGAGTCCATGCGAAGACCGTGCTGCTGTATGTCGGGGCCATGGCATGGGTAGCAACGCGAGGCAAGAATCGGCCGAATTTGAGTGGCGAAGACGACGGAACCGCCAGGTGTTACTTGACGCGCTTCCGCAGCGCCGGCCTGACTCGCAGCTTGTGGCTTTGCTGCTAACAGAGCGCCAGCGATAAGCAGGAAAAAGGAGAGAACGAATGAGCCGCCCGCAAAGACAAGGCCCCATGACTGACGCAAGAGTTTAGGGGAGGCCAACTGGTTGTGAGCCCCCGTCGTGTTGTCGAAGAGCATTTCCCGAGGCCGTTGAGATCGCCAGGACTCCCGCATCTTCAATCCGACGTTATCCTACTCGTGCAGCGCCGTGCGTTCAATAATTCCAATGCGCGCTCAAGGCGGGATTCTATATGAGCTAGAGGCTAACTATGAAGCGAAATTCGCGGGATATCGGTGTTCTAAATTCAATCCGTTAAATGAACACAGTAGTGCCCTCACTTTTTCGATCTGTCTAAGAACGGCCTCCAAAAACCACAAGTGACGCCAGGACAGCGACTTAGTTTACTTGCTTATCTGCTCGGGACCAGTAGATCGATCTCTGTACCGTTTGTTCCGGTTGGCTCGAATAGTTAGCTGCAACGCATTGAGGGTACAAGCCTTATTAAGTACTTGTCGTTTCGATCCCACGCCCCTACCAAGGTTTATCGATGATCACGCGATAACACTTGCGAGTGCTGAAGTCCGGATAGGCGCGCATTTGAGATTGTTTTGCCGCAGTGTTAGCCGCGTGGAAAATGTTCGATGCCTTTCTTGTGGTCGCTATTTTCTGCTCCACCAGACGATGGTGACGCCGATACAGACCACGGCGATTCCGACCCACCGATTGCGGTTGATGCGTTCACCCAGGAAAGCTTTTGCTCCAAAGGCTCCCGCGGCATAGCTAAGAGCACTGACTGGTACCACGAAACTCACTTCCTGAAATGACAAGATAGCGAGTAGCGAGAAGAATCCCAGGCTCATCAGTGCAATTCCTAGCCACATCCACGGCAAGCGTAACGATTGCAGAACGAAACTCAGGATTGACTTGGGACGAAAGTCGTGGACTTCTCCAATACCCTTCATGGCCCGGCTTACGCACAACTCTCCTGCCGTTCCGGCTACAACGATTAAGAAAAAGAGCACTACTTCACGCACGGCTACGTGCTCCTGTTGTGCTGGGCGAGGTCCGGCCTACTAGGAAAACACCGAGACAAATCACCGCGACACCAAGCCAGCGCAATGGAGAAATCATCTCTCCAAGAAGAAGGTAGCTGAGGACGGAGACGGAGAGGTAGGACAGAGATGTGGCAGGCTGCACATAACTGTAGTCCGCCCAGGTCAGCAACAACATGTGGGCAATAAAAAATCCCAGCAAGCAGGCAATTCCCAGCCAAATGTACCCGGATGCCAGGACTCGAGACGCGATTGGGACGAGATCGAGAAGTCTTGATGACGCGACCGTCCCAATGCCTTTCATGGCCTTGCCGAGAAATACATTCCCAAGAGGTCCCAAAATGATGCTGACCAGAATCAGGGGCATCGTTTTCAGTTGGAGTCTGCGCGTGTGCGTCACGTATTTACTTCGACCAGCATTTCAGAATAGCAAAAAATCACCAGGACAGGCCGAGGCAGGCAATCCTGGGAGAGAAGTCCAGCGGCATTCAGGAATTTTCCTGATTCAGGATAGAATCTCAGGGCGGAGTATGGAATCCAGGGTAGGAACAGTGCACCTGTGGTTCTTCCGTATGGCAGAGTTCCCAGACTGGCCGCACTCGAATCGGGAATGAGGTGGCGTGCCCTCAAGCGTGTTAGAATTCGTTGTCCTTTTCGCGGCAGCAATTCCGTTTGTTTTCTACTTTTTGGCGATCTACAGCTCCAGCCGCTATTTTTGGCAATCCAGAAATCGATCCGAGAGAAATCTCGATTTCACTCCGCCGGTAAGCAACCTGAAACCGGTTCGAGGCTTGGATCCTGAGGCATACGAGAATTTTGCCAGTTTCTGCCGCCAAAACTACCCTGAGTACGAAATCCTTTTCTGCGTGACGGACCAGACCGACCCTTCCGTGCCGGTGATCCAGAAATTGATGCGGGACTTCCCGGAGCGAAAGATCCGGTTGCTCTACAGCGCCGGCCACACGGCGATCAACGACAAAGTCGCCAAATTACGACTGATGGAACGCGAAGCTCGGTACGAATACCTGGTCATCAACGATTCCGACGTGCGTGTAGATAGCGAATATCTGCGAAGAGTGGTTGAGCCGTTACGCGACCCCAAGGTCGGAGGGGTGACTTGTTTCTACGTATCTTCGCGAGAAGGATCATTGGTCGAGAAGCTCCAGACGATTGGGATGATTTCAGACTTTTACGCGGGCGTACTGGTGGCGTGGCAGCTTGACGGCGTGCATTTCGCGCTTGGACCAACAATGGCGTCGACGAAGCAGCGTGTCAGGGGCTTCGGAGGTTTTCAGGTACTCGAAAACCGGCCCGCAGATGATCTGCTCTTTGGGCGGCTGATTGCCGAACAAGGGGTAGAAATGAAGTTGTTGCCGTTTTCGGTGGAAACGGTACCTGACTTCCAGGGGGTAGGTGAGCTTCTGGCGAAGCGAGCGCGCTGGATGACCGTGATGAGAGCCATGCGGCCATGGGGTCACTTTGGCTTGCTTTTCACCTGGGGATTGCCATGGACAACGCTCGCCGTCTTGGTCCACCCCACATTACTCGTGGTTGCGGTTTATTTTGGCTCGTACCTCGCCTTTCGCGTAGCCATGACGTGGCTCATCGGAATTCACGGATTGAGACAGGCAGGACTTTGGACAAAAATGCCATTGATTCCGGTTTGGGACGCCATGGCGTTTGTGATATGGCTAGCGAGCTTCACGCGATCGTCGATTCGTTGGCGTAGCGTTGACTACCACCTTCGAAACGGCCAATTTGTTGTGACCACGGATGCTCTTGTTCCGAATTCCACCACCAAGAGCGATTTGTAGGGCAATCGCCACAACCACTGTGGCTTTCAGCGCTTCTTCTCGTTACCGCTCACCGTGCGCAATTCACTTGTGGGCCGCGCTAACGGAAAGTCCCGCAGCGATATTTGGTTGCAGCCGGCGGTCGTTGCATGGTTCACGCCAATTCACTTGTGGCAGCATGATCGTAGGATCCACGCGGTCGCGATACTTGAGGGCGATATTCATGAGTGAATCAAGAAGGGACTCCGAGAGATAGTGGGGTTGCAAACCCAGATCAAGAAGCTTGGAATGCTTCGCGTTGTAATAGTGCTGTTCCGCTTCGACGCGTGGATCCGGGATGTGGTCAATTTCTACTTTCATCCCAAGATCCCTTCCGGCTTCCCGCACTTTCCGTGCGATATCCAGAACGGAGAATTGTTCCGTGAATTGGTTGTAAACGCGACATTCGCCCCTGGCCGCAGGATTAAGGCAGGCTAGTTCAATACACCGAACGGTGTCCCGAATATCCAGAAATCCCCGAGTCTGGCCGCCTTTCCCATAGACGGTTAAAGGCTGGCCGATGGCCGCCTGCACGCAAAAGCGATTCAGCACCGTGCCGAAGATTTCGTCATAATCCAGACGATTGATCAAGCTTTCGTCTAACCCTACTTCGTCCGTCATCGTGCCGTAGACTACGCCTTGATTCAGATCCGTTGCGCGAAGTCCCCAAATCTTGCAGGCAAACATCATGTTGTGACTGTCGTGCACTTTGGAAAGGTGATAAAAGGAGCCAGGCTGCTTAGGGAAGGGCAAGAGATCGCGCCGCCCATTGTGCTCGATATGGATGTAGCCTTCTTCGATATCAATGTTTGGCGTGCCGTATTCCCCCATGGTACCGAGCTTGATCAGGTGACAATCCGGCTGCACCTCGCGAATTGCGAACAAAACATTCAGGGTGCCGATAACATTGTTGGTTTGCGTGAATACAGCGTGCTTTCGGTCGATCATCGAGTAGGGAGCCGAGCGCTGTTCGGCAAAATGGATGATCGTCTCCGGCTCGAATTGCTTAACCGTGGGGAGTAAGAAATCGTAGTCCATCACATCGCCCACGAAAAGATCGATGGTCCTACCTGTCAGGCGAGTCCATGTCCTAAGACGGTCACTCAGAGGAAGGATGGGCGTAAGAGTCTGTGCGCCCAGCTCGTGATCCCATTGCCGGCGCACAAAGTTATCCACGATCGCTACGGAGTAGCCTTTGGCCGAAAGATATAGCGCGGTCGCCCATCCGCAGTACCCGTCCCCGCCGAGAACCATGACCTTCATCGCTCCCCCTCTCCTGCGCCTTGCCTCCATCCAGCCCTCCTGCGCGAGTTACTTTGCGCCCCTAAGCAATTCCCGGCGAAAGTGAATTTAGTTCCGGAGCCGGGAAGTTCCTAAGCACATTTACTTCGGTTATCGATTCTGCTCCTAAGTATCTGGCACCAGCTTCAAGCCTCCTCTTCATGAGCATAGACGCCTCGACATCCCCATTAGGTACACAAGCAGACCTAATAGGCTTATAAGACCCTTCGCATAGACGATCACAGAGTAGAGCCTTACAGACCTTGGGTTGTCACCGGGATGTTTGAATTCGGTTTCAGTCGAAGACATCATTTCCAATCGAAGAGAAAGGGAATAACGGTGCAGCGGATTGACGGGGCGCCGTCGGCAGAGGGCTCGAAGAACTCCGTGAGGGTCCGTTGGTTAACAACAGTTTCCCTCCGCTGGTAGCAACGGTCTGAAAGTGCTCCTTGCCAACCAGGGTCTCGATGCGGTCGGCCCCCTGCTCAGCTGCAACCAAATAATATCTGTTCTCGCTTGTCCACAAGGCTTTGAATTCTGAATCGGTCAGAAAGACCGCCGGGGCACCTGGCGCCGCCGCTCCATATTCCAGATTGTTGAACTTGCCGTTCAACAGCAAGGGATCCTGACCAGTGTAAAAAATCACAGAAGAGAAGTAATAGTAATGGCGATCAACGATGAGTTTCCCCGGGGGTGCCGAGCGAAGCGCCTCGGCAAGGGGACGAGAAGAAAGGTAAGGATCGAAGACGACGAGCGCCAGCCGGGCAGCATGAAAAAACAGAACCATCATGAGCGACGAGGATAGAAAGGCACGCATGCCGGACCACCGTAGGTTACCCACGGCTCCCAGGACGAAAGCGGCGCCTGCCAGGCATAACGGCAACCTCAGGTAGGCGAAAGAATCGAAGGTAAGATCCAGCATGTGTCCGAGGGATAGCGTATAAGCCGAAGGATGATGAGACAGCGCAGCCGAAATGTCTCCGGGAGTAGGCAGATTGCGCACAGCAAATGCGATGGCGATGGCGGCTAAAGCAGCGAGCGCGGCGGTTGCTCCCAAAAAGCGCGTTCCGCGATCGATCCATTTGCCTTCCGCTGCCATTGCCGAGCCAAGCAGAAGAGACAGAGCCGGATAGCACGGCATTGAATAGTATTCCTGCGTCGTGGAAAACGTGAAGAAGATGAGAATGAATCCCGCCCAGCAGAGCGCTAGAAGCCTGGTCTGTCCAGCACGATCCACGGGTTTAAAAGAGAGTCTTGTGATTGCCGGCAAGTACACAGACCAGGGAAAGAGCCACAACAGGTGGAACAGCCAGAAGTACAGTCGCGGAACGGTGTTGTAATCGCGCGGGTATCTTAGGTTTAGAAACCTCAAAAGTTGTTCGTTAACAGAATAGAACCATAGGAATCCGTGGTACAGGCCAGGGCCGCTCTGCAGTGTCCAGGCGAAATAGGGAGGATTCCGGAGTGTCGCCAATACATGCCAAGGGGCGGCGATCAGCAGCACGATCAGAGAACCGCTCATGGGCCGCAAGCGCTGCCAGGTTCTGCGGGAAATTAGTTGTTTGGAAAAGAAAAGGTAAATCAGGCCAGCCGCGACCGGAAATACGATGCCAACCAAACTCTTGAGCAAAAGCCCGGTGCCCAGACTTGCTGCAAGGATGGCCGCCCAGAGTCGGGGCCGCTTTTCCTCTTCATCCAGAGCTCTCAAGAACGCCCACAGGGCAAGGGCAATGGTGAATGTGAGCATCACATCGGGGATCTGAATGCGCGTGAAGAGAAATAATCCGACACATGTGGACATAATCAATCCCGCATAAAAACCGGCCCGTTCTCGGAAGGCCCACATGCCGAAAGAGGCCGATAGGAGTGCCAGAGCGATCGAGGCGAGCGCCACTGGAAGCCGGGCGACCCAATCGGCCACGCCAAAAATCTTGTAAAAGAATGCCATCAGCCAATAAATTAACGGAGCTTTCTCCAGGTAGAGCACTCCGTCCAGCCGCGCCGTCACCCAATCGCCGCTCGTCAGCATTGTTTTGGCGATTTGTGCCTGCACGGCATCAACGTCATCCATAAGCGATGGCGGAGACAGCACGCAACCCAGGTAGATTGCGGTCGCAATCAGGAAAACGAGGGAAAGCAGGAGCGAGCGGCGAGCGAAGAGACCATTGCTCAAGGTAGCTAAATCTTGACTGGCCATCTCTTCATTCACAAGAACAAAGTGAGCAAGCCTCAGACGTGGTATCCAACGCTGATTTTCCTTCGGAAAGTGTGTTTCTTTGTTCTACCTTAGTTTCTTGTGTTTCGATGACGCAAATCCAGCGGCGGGGCGAAAGAGTATTACGTCGTGAGTTCGATTCCCTCCGCCCCTACCAAGCTTTCTTTGGATTCATTGGGCATTGACAGAAGTGGCGGAGTGATGCGAACGGCCCATCAGAGATGCGGATGACTGAGTGCGCTAAGCGCGGTTACAGTTGACAAAACGAATCTAGACCTCGTGCTACACATCTCCGCCTTGTGGATCTAGGTCCTGCGGACCTAGCTTGATGTGCTCCACGCCGGTATTCTCACCCGGAGCGTCTTTTTCAGCACGCTTTTCGAGCTTTCTTTGGGCGCGGCGCTCCGCTTTCTCACGCTGCTTGTCCAACCGCTTCATT
>Ga0207107_1208_pt1 | contig 12542 bp, 12 predicted proteins | sample Alteio_BWMinHeat_75_FD_153555 | JGI IMG/M metagenome (GOLD analysis project Ga0207107, IMG submission 153555) | Enriched cells from forest soil in Barre Woods Harvard Forest LTER site, Petersham, Massachusetts, United States -... | ecosystem: Environmental > Terrestrial > Soil > Temperate forest >... | reverse complement strand
AAACCTGCCGGGAAATTTTCAGGTTCAATTTCAGAGGAATCATGGCCCGTGCATTGACAGTTTCGTGCACGCATGTTACCACAGAACGCGGTTGCGATGAAGTCATCACTTCACACCAATGTGCTGGTATTGAACCGGCTCTGGCAGGCGGTCAATATCTGTACCGCAAAGCGGGCGCTCTGTCTTGTCTTCCAGGGGCACGCCCAGGTCGTTCATCACAGCGGCACCAATCAGTTTTCCACGCTCGATTTCCAGAGCTGGTGCGACTTGTCCACGCGCTATCCCGAGCGCGAAGCGGTGAGCACCATCACCTTGAAGATCCGCATTCCGAAAGTGATCCTTCTCGCCTTTTTTGACCGTCTTCCGCGCAAGGAGGTGAAGTTCACGCGGCACAATATTTTCGAGCGCGACAAACATCAGTGCCAGTATTGCGGGCGTATCCTTGACCGCCGCGAACTCAACCTCGACCACGTGATTCCGCGCGACCGCAACGGCACCACGACGTGGGAAAACATCGTGTGCTCCTGCATCGAGTGCAACACGCGCAAGGGAAATCGCACTCCAAGGGAGGCCCACATGCGCCTGCTGCGCACACCCAAACGCCCGCGCTGGCGTCCCTTCCTCATGGTTTCGCACACGCGCCAGCCCGACGAGACGTGGCGCCATTTTCTCGATCCGTCCATGTGGGACGTGGAACTCGGCGAGCAGATGCTGTAGCGCCGTCTTGAGGACTGCAGTGATCCGGAGAGATCCTTCGCTTCGCTCAGGATGACACCCAGAAAAAGCTGTCTCCCGATGTCATTCTGAGCGAAGCGAAGAATCTCTCTTCCTTTTCGCGTCTTCGCGAAATTTCTCTTCCTCTACAGAAAAACAAAAAACCCCACCCGCGGTTCACGCGGACGGGGTTTTGAATTTTCAGCAAGCTCTTACGAGCGCCGAGAATCAATCCACATGCTTCGAAACGAGCTTCGTCATTTCAAACATGCTGACTTGTTTCTTGCCGTTGAAGACGGCCTTGAGCGCGTCGTCGGCATTGATGAGCGTGCGTTTCTTCTTGTCCTGAAGACCGTTCTTCTTGATGTAGGCCCAGAGCTTCTTGGTGAGCTCGGTCCGGGGAAGCGGCTTCGAGCCGACAATCGCCGACAACTTTTCGTCGGGCTGGACGGGTTTCATGAATGCTGCGTTGGGTTTGCGTTTTGCTGCCATGGGAATAATCCTCCTTTTGGGGTTTCGTAGTTAAACTCTCCTCTGAAAATTGATAGTTACCGAGGGAGTTGCTATGTCTCGTCTGCCAAATCCAAAGGCGTCTGACAACTGTTTCTTCGAGGAAAATTTACTTTTTTTCACTCGTAAAAACCGTTTTCTTCGGAAATGGGCACAGCGATTTCACCTCGCAATTCGGACAATCGGGCTTGCGCGCGTAGCAGCGGCGCCTCCCATGCCAGATCAGGCGGGACGTGACGTCGCCCCACATTTTCCTCGGAAACAGTTGCATCAGATCACGTTCCACGTCCTGCGGCGTCGCCTTTTTCGAAAATCCCAACCGTCCCGACAGGCGCAACACATGCGTGTCGACGCAGACACCCTCGTTCTTTCCATAGGCCACATTGAGAATGACATTGGCCGTTTTGCGTCCCACTCCATTGAGCGAAATCAGCTCCTCCATCGTGTCCGGCACGCGTCCGCCGAAGCGTTGAACAAGTTGCTGACAGCACAATCGGATGTTCTTTGCCTTGTTCCGGTAAAATCCTGTGCTGCGAATCTCCCTCTCAAGTTCCTCCTGTGACACCTTTGCGAACGCCTCGGCGTCGGGATATTTTTGAAAAAGCCCGGGCGTCACCATGTTCACCCGCTTGTCCGTGCATTGCGCGGAGAGAATCACCGCGACGAGAAGTTGCACCGGCGAGGCATAGTTCAGCTCGCATTTCGCCTGGGGATAAACTTTCCCAAGGATTTTCATGATGGCCATGGGGCGGCCCACTTCCTTTTTTGTCACGACCGGCATTCGTTCAGTAGAGCACGATTTTGCGCGCCGCCGCGAGACGATTTGTGACGCCCTCGGGGGAAAAATCAATCTGCACGGTCACCACGCGCCCATGCGGAATGGGGGCGATCATGTTTTGATAAGGCACCATGAAATGCATCGCGAGATCGTCGACGCGAAAAAAGAAACCATAATGGTCCCAGTGAAAATTGGTGACGCCCACCGCAAACGTGTTGTCATAGAGGCTGCGTTCAAGCGTCATGCTCGAGGACGGTTTATCATTTTGCATGATGGAGATTTGCGACTTGGTGAAAACGCGAATCCTTAACGTGCCGCCCGCCGCCACCTGATTGGTCTCCGCGTCCGCGAGGGTGAAATACGCTTTCACCGCCTGATCATGCGCATAAGGGACAAATTTCATGATGCGGACGGGCTTGCTTCCGGGAATGCGCGAGGGCGGACGCGAAAAGGAGCATGCGGCAAGCGCGACCGAAATCAGGACAACGACTGCGAGGGAAAACGATTTCCTCATGGGAATTTCACAGCCTGCTAAAAGACAAGAGCTTGCCTTGCCCCTTGGCATTTGGCCATATAAAAGCGGATGAAAACAGTTCGTATTGGATTGGCGGGCTTCGGCACCGTCGGCAGCGCGGTTTATCGCAACCTGAACCGCGAAGCCTCGCTCATGTTTGACCGCGCCGGCGTGCGCCCGGAAGTCGCGGCCATCGCCGTGCGAAATCCGAAAAAACATCGCGGCGCGAAACATTTTCCCTCCTCGCTCCTCGTGTCCCGGCCGCGGGACCTCGTGGACCATCCGGACGTCGACGTCATCGTCGAAGTGATGGGCGGCTGCGGCGTCGCGCGCGAACTCATCCTCGCCTCACTTCGCGCCGGCAAGCCGGTGGTCACGGCCAACAAAGCGTTGCTCGCCGAACATGGACGCGAAATTTTCGGCGAATCGAACAGCCTCAATGTTCCCATTTATTTTGAAGCCAGTGTGGCGGGCGGCATGCCGATCATCCAGTCGCTCCGCCAGGGACTCGTCGCCAACCGCTTCCCGTTGATTTATGGAATCGTGAACGGCACTTCCAATTACATCCTCACCAAGATGTCGGAGGAAAATCTGCCTTTTGAAACGGTTCTGAGCGAAGCGCAGGCGCTTGGCTACGCGGAGGCGGACCCGTCGTTCGACATCGATGGCGTCGACGCGGCGCACAAGGCCGCGATCCTGGCGTCGCTCGCGCACGGCGGCTGCGTCGATTTCAAAAAAGTGCATATCGAAGGCATCCGTCACATTTCCCCCGTCGACGTGCAGTTCGGGCATCTGCTTGGTTATGAAATCAAGCTGCTCGCGATCATCCGCTCCCAGAGCGAAAATGAAGTCGAGGTGCGCGTTCATCCGACTTTCATTCCTCGCAACAATCGTCTGGCGAACACACGCGGCGTCACCAACGCCATCGTGGTGCGCGGCCACGTCGTGGGCGACATCAAGATTTCCGGCCCCGGCGCGGGCGGCGACGCCACATCGAGCGCGATCCTGAGCGACATCATCGAGGCCGCCACGCATCTCGATCCCGCGAGCAACGACCGCAGCCCCGCCTATCTTTGTGCGCGGGGACCGCAGGTGATGCCGATCGAATCGGTGATCTCGCGTTATTATTTGCGTCTTTCGGTGAGCGACAAACCCGGCGTGATGGCTCAGATCTCCTCCGTGCTCGGGAAGGCGCGCATCGGCATTTCGTCGGTGATCCAGCCCGAAGGCCACGAGGGCAAGGTGGTGCCGCTGATTTTCATGATTCACGATGCGCCCTACCGCGCGATGAACCAGGCGTTGAAGCAGATCCAGCGCCTGCAATGCGTGAAGGCGAAACCGGTGATGCTACGCGTGGAGAGCTTTGAATGAGCTCGGCCTGGAATGGCGTCATCGACGCGTACCGCCCCTTTCTTCCGATCGGTCCGCACGCGCCCGTCGTGACGCTTCACGAGGGAAACACGCCTCTCGTTTTTTCCCCGAAGCTGAGCGAGATGGTCGGCGCGGAGGCGAGCGTTTACATCAAGAACGAAGGGCTCAATCCGACGGGTTCCTTCAAGGACCGCGGCATGACGATGGCGATGTCGAAAGCCGTGGAAGCGGGCGCGAAGGCGGTGATTTGCGCTTCGACGGGAAACACCTCCGCTTCGGCGGCCGCATACGCGGCGCGCGCAGGGCTCGCGTGCTTCGTGCTGCTTCCGAAGGGAAAAATCGCCCGCGGCAAGCTCGCGCAGGCGCTCATGTGCGGCGCCCAGGTGATCGCGTTGCGCGGGAATTTCGACGACGCGCTCCGTCTCGTGCGTGAGATCGGACACGAATATCCCGTGGCGATCGTCAACTCGACGAACCCCGACCGCATCGAGGGACAAAAGACCGCGTCGTTTGAAGTGATCGATGCGCTGGGTGAAGCGCCCGACTTTCATTTTCTTCCCGTCGGCAACGCGGGCAACATCACGGCGTATTGGAAGGGTTATCGCGAATGGAAGGACGCCGGCCGTTGCAAAAAATTGCCGCGCATGATGGGCTTCCAGGCGGCGGGCGCGGCGCCGATTTATTATGACAAGGTGGTGAATGCGCCGGACACCATCGCCACCGCCATCCGCATCGGCAATCCCGCAAGCTGGCGCCAGGCCGCGATGGCCATCTCGCAGTCGAGCGGCAACATCGACATCGTCACGGACGAACAAATCCTTGCGGCGCAAAAATGGCTCGCGGTGAATGAAGGCATCTTCGTCGAGCCCGCCTCCGCCGCGTCGATCGCGGGACTGATGAAGTGCCTCGGGAAGGAAGCCTCTCCGAAATGTCCGCTGGCCGCAGAGGTCCGCTCCTCGCTTTTGTCGAAACCCATCACCATCGTCTGCACCGTCACCGGCCATGGCATGAAGGACCCGGATGTCACCACGCTTCACGAACTGAAATCCAGGACTGTCTGGGCCAAGAAAGAACCGATCCTCAAGATCATGGGGTTCTAGCACCCGCTGACATGGATCTTTTCCGCCAGACGAAATTCTCGAATGCGGCGATGATCCTGGCGGCGCTTTTCGGCTGCGCGCTGAGCATCGCCACCTTCAATCCGCATCGGGAGAGAGGATACGACGAACAACTTTACGTGCTTTATGCGGAAAGGTCGCCGGGTCCCGCACTGGCGCGCGCTTATGTAGACGGAATGCGGCACGGCGCCCCTCTGGCGCTTCCGCCCTTGCGCGTGGGTTACACCGGCGCGGCTGCGCTGCTCCACCGCGTCTCGGGCGTTTCCATGTATGCCGCGCTCGCGCTGCTTTCCTGCGGCGCGTCGATGGGCGCGCTTCTTTGGGCCGCGTTTCTGTGCCGTCGCTTTTTGCCTCCGGATCAGGCATGGGGCGCGACGCTTCTTTTCGCCTGCGCGCCGTTGAGGCTTCATCTGGGGAGCCGCGTCTTCATCGACAGCGTCTTCGCATTCTGGACGTGGCTCACCGTGGGAAGCCTCCTTCTGATGCTGCATGACACGCGTCGACGGCGCTGGCCTGTTCTTTACGCCCTTTCGTGGTTCATGCTGACGCTGACGAAAGAGAGCGCGATTTTCATCTGGATCGCCGTGCTGCCCATTCTCTGGATTCATCGGAACGTGGATCGCGCCCGGTTGCGCGCTGCATGGGGGATCACGCTGGCGGCGCCGTTTGCGGCGGTGGTCGTGCTTCTTTTCGTGGCCGGCGGCCTCTCGACGTTCATGGACATCTACGCCACTTTTTTTGCCCGGGCGCGAAACTGGCCGCAGGCGATGCTCACAGGCGACGGTCCCTGGTATCGATATGCGATCGATTGGGTGATTCTCTGTCCCGTTCTTTTTTTGCTCGGCGTGGGCGGACTCTCCCAATTGCGGATGCGCGATCGTCTTTTCGCAAGCGCAGCGTGCCTTTGGGGAAGCACGTTCGTGATCCTTTCCTGTCTGCGCTACGGCTACAATCTGCGCTACACGGCGATCTGGGAATTTCCCCTCGCTCTTTTCGCCGCATTGCTGCTGGCGTCGCTTGCGGCAAAGGCATCGCGTTGGGGCGCCGTGCTGTTTTTAGGAGGAGTGCTTCTCGCAAGCGCGGTGAATCTCTTTCAATACCATGACCTCTTTGTTCGACATTCCATTTACGATCCGGTCCCCCTCGATCTGCTCAGGGCGAAAAAGGTCCTCAAATACGGCTCGGATATCCAACCTTGATCCCCCTCTTGCAACCGAGAAACCCGTCCGGGTTGAGAAGCCTTCTCATTCTTGAGAAGAAAAGCCTCTGTTCAGGGCCGGTTTTTGGTTCAAAAATGTCGTTGATTAGTGGCCCGGGGAATGCTGATTATGCCCAAGTCTGTGTGTTTATTTAAAACATGCATATAAAAAGGAGTCATAAATGATACAAGCTATACATCGTAGAAAGGGTGGCTTCACGCTCGTGGAAATCATGATCGTTGTGGCCATCATTGGGCTTTTGGCAGCGATTGCCGTGCCCAGTTTCATTCGCGCCCGTCAGCGCGCCCAGGCAACCACCGTGTTGAATGAGGCCCGCCAGATGGATGCCGCGAAAGATCAGTACGCATTGGAAAACAATAAGACAGGCGCCGTCTCGCCGGGTTTCTCCGACCTGACCCCCTATCTTAAAGCGGGAAGCAAGCTCGCGACGAACGCGGGTAACGACTCGCTTGGTGGAACGTTCACGATCGGTAGCGTGAACTCCAACGTCCGTGTTGATGCGGCTACGCAAAGCACGGTCTCCGCGGCAACCGGCGGTTCCGGTTTCTGGGGACCGTACTCCTAAACTGGCATAGACTGTTGTGGACCCCGCGTTCCCCTCGGAACGCGGGGTCTTTTTTTAGTCTGATGTCCGCATGAAAGCCCGTCGCTGGTCGTGGCTCGGCCTTCTTGTCACGGCTCTTTTCCTGGGAGCCTATCTCTGGTTCATGGTCGATCGATACCTGCAGCCGGGATCACATCAACGTCCCTTCAACACGCTCGACTTCGCCATCCTCACCGTCTGTTTCTCCCTTCTTCTGATTCTGCTTTATCGGACTCTGAAATGGGGCGGCCTTTTCGTGGGAATGGCGGCGGGCGGATTGCACCTGATCGCGGTCGTTCCCTACTTTGCCCTCGTCGATGAGAGCGCGCATTTCGCCTATGTGCACGAAGTCGCGACGCATCATCGCATCCCCACCGTCGATCAACCCACGCCCGACGTGATCCTTGCGCTCGGCGAACACGTTTATCCCCATGCGCCACGTCGCGTGGCGAAGGAACTCGGCCTCGCCGGCTGCATGTACGAAGCGATGCATCCGCCGCTTTACTATCTTTGCGCATCCCTGATCTATCTCGCGCTGCCCTTCAGCCCCATCGTCAAAATCTACGCGCTGCGGCTGGCCGGCCTTTTTCTTTTTTTGACGGTGCTCGCGCTTTTGCTGCGGCTGCGTCCCATCCTTCAAGCTGGTGGAAAGGATGATTTCCTTTTTTACACCATTCTCGCGGCCTTCACGTTGACGCCTGGAATCCTGCTGCGCATGTGCACGGTATCGAACTTTCACCTCAGCTTCCTTTTCTGCGTCCTCTTTTTTTCAATGCTTTACCGCGCCATCATGGAACAAAAGGAACCGACTCTGGCGTGGGCCGCCGGATTTGGCCTTATCACGGGCGCCGCCATTGGCACCCATTTTTTCAACCTCTTTCTCGCGGTCATCGGCGCGCTTTTTCTGGCGTCGCGCCATCAAATCAAACGCATTCCCCTCTATGGCGCCGGCTGTGGAGTTTTCATCGCCCCATGGCTCGCGTTCAATTTCCATCACTATCACCAGATGACGGGATGGAAGATTGTCTACGACCGGATGCTCGACATCGTAAATCCCCAGCGCCAGCCCTACACACTTCGCATGGTCGTCGACCAGATTCCCCACCGTTTTTTTTATTTTTTCTGGAACGCCGAGGAAAGCCGTCAGGATTGGTTTTTGACACGGGGCGCCGTCTTCTTTCTCAGCGTGCTTCTCGCGCTCGCAGCGGGAATGGCTTTCATCCGGGGCATTCGAGCTCTGCGTTCGAAAGATGCCCTTACAGAAGTGGAGCGATTTTCGATCCTCGCGATCGCGCTAAACTTCGGTCTGCTCGTGCACATTTCGCTCAGCCAGTCGGTTCCCGCCCTTCTGGGCCGCTATCTTTTCAGCTCGCTTCCCGCCTGCATTTTTCTGGTACACCGATTATTGTCGCCCGCGCCGCCGCGCGTCCGCACCGTTCTTGCGATTCTGATTCTCGTCAGCGCGGCCATGATCTGGAACGATCTCTGGATTCAGGGCGTGCTCTATCAACTTCAGACGGGACACGGATGATGATTTTTCTGGTGCAAGGCGTCCGCACACAGCTCTACCATGCGGCGGAATGAATTTCCGCAAGCTGAACGCGGGATGGCTGTTGTTGCTGCTTCTCGAAAGCGCTTATTTTCTTTTCCTGGGAGCGACTCATCGCCTGGTTCGCGGTCACGACGGATTCCAATATTTCACGTTCCAATATTACTTTCTCAACAACGCCGTCATCTCGGGGGAAATTCCTCAATGGATGCCCTTCATGTGCCACGGAACAATCGCGAACTTGTGGTACGCGGTCCAGGCCAGTCCGCTGCAGCAACTTTTCCTCCTGATTGGCACCTCGCTGAAGGAAATTAACTTTTTAAGTCTCTTTTACGCGAATTTTTTCTTCGACGAAATGGTGCTCGCGACGGGAATCTGGCTTCTGTCGGGAAAATATTTTTGCCATCGCGGCGCGCGCTTTTTCTCCACCGTCGCCGCCCTGGGCTCGTCCATCTGGATGGATCAACCCTGGTACAATCTCCATTTTTACAACGCGCTCCCGCTCATCTTTTACTTTGGGCACTGTTTTCTCGACGAACGCCAGTGGCGTTACTTTTTTCTGGCCGGAAATCTGCTGGCCGTCCAGATGCTGGGAAATCTGCCTTATTTTCTACCGGTCCAGGCCTTTGTCATCGCCGTTTACTTTGCCGCGTTCATGTCCATCCGGCGCGAGACGCTCAAAGATTGGAACCTGAATGCCTCCTTTATCCTGCGCGGACTCGTCGTGGTGGCATGCCTCGCCTTCATCTTCGCCAGCATGTACGCGCTCCTGAAGTTCGGCATCGAGGACGTCGTGAATTACAATTTCGGAAGAACGACGCAGGGAAAAACTTCCGTCGTCAGTTTTTTAAGCTACGCCTCCAATCTGAGCTACAAGTCATGGACTGAACTCCTTTTAGGCGTGTCGCCCGGCATGGATTACACGCTTTATGTCGGCGTCCTCTCGCTGGTCTTCCTTCTTCCCGCCCTGGTTTCGAGTCGACGGCAGGAACGTTGGGCCTTGGTTCTTTTGATTGTGGCGCTGCTGGTCCTCACCAAAAGCGCCTACTTCGCCTATCTCATTCAGTTTTTCTGGCCGATGATGAATTTTTTCCGACATCTCTCGCTGATCAATCCCATGATCCGGCTCTTCCTCTGTCTGCTCGCGGGATTTGGATTTGAAGCGCTCGTGGCTGGCGGAATTTCAGAACGCATGCGCCGATGCATGGCGCTTTTGCTCGGAGGCATCTTCCTGCTTCATGTCGCCTGTCTCGCGCGCACGACGTGGTTCGCCGATCATGCGAAGTTTTTGACGGGGCCCCGCCTTTACTTCTGTAGCGCCGCTCTCGACCCGCAATGGTTCATCCCCTGCCTGGTTTTTTCGGCGCTTTGCGCGGCGCTGGGCGCGCTCGCACTGCGCGCAGATTTTAGAAAATCCCAGCGGGCCATCCAGTTTCTTCTCGCACTGCAACTTCTGGACCTTGGCTCCTACAAGATTTTTACCACGCTTGAAAAAACCTTTGTGCTCAATGACGTGCAATACGCATTGAACCGCTTTCAGCCCATGCCCTATGCGATGCGGCGGACCGATCGTTATCTCGAAAATCCGCGCGTCAAACCCATCTGGCAGGATCTTCTGGCATTGAAAGAGCGTCAGCAAAATTACAGCTCCGTCTATTGGACCACGGAGTCGTACGTTTTCATGGATCCCCTTGCGAGCATCTATCGCACGGATCTTTGGATGCTGCCCTTCGACGATCTCCTGCGCGCGCTCTGGAAACAAAAGCTGCGCGATCTCGAACATTTCCCCCCGGGGATCTCCGACTCGCGCATTTTGGAGTTTCCCTCGGATTCCGAGGCATGCCTTTCGGTGGCCGGACATTATCAAAAGATCCAATTGTTCGACGGCGCGTTCGTCGTTCCTCATGAAGAGGATCTGGCAAAGTCGATGGTTTCAGACACTTTCAATGCGCAATCACTGCTCGTCACTTCCCTTCCAAAAAATGCCCCTGCCCTGCCGGCCTGGAACCCGGGCGCCAGTGTTTCCGATCATCGTCTTAAAGGCTCCTGCTCCGTGCGGGAATTCACAGCCAACACCCTCACGCTCGCGGTGCGCGTCGATCCGGCATCGCATCCCATTTCGCCATGGCTTTTTTGCAGTGAAGTGTGGGACCGCGGCTGGAAGGCGAGCGTGGATGGGAAGTCGGTCCCGCTTTACAAGGCGTTTCTCGCCTATCGGGCGATCCCCATTCACGAGGGATTGAATCTCATTCATTTTCGATATGAAAAAATTCCTGTGACCTGGCTGACTTATGGTTTTTGTGTGAACGCCACATTTTGGGTCGTGGGCATTTGCTTCTTGGAATGCGCATTTTGAAAAACGGGGAGGGTCATTGAAACCGGGACGCTGGATCGGCGCGACCGCGCTTGTCGTGATGTTCTGCGCCGTTTTCGTGTGGTGGAAAAAAGACGATCTGCTTCTTGTGGCGAGCGGCAGCGGCGAGCGGTGGGTGATTCGCGCCCTGCTCGCGTTGGGCGCCGATCCCAACGTGCAGGACAGTTATCACATGAATGCCCTGATGTTCGCGGCGCTTCAGGACAATGGAGACGCGGCAGAGCTGCTCCTGCGTCACGGCGCGAAGACCGAGAATGGCGACGCCCGCGGCCTGACTCCTCTTTTTTACGCGGGAAATCGAACGAAGATTCTTGGCGTTTTATTGGAACATGGAGCAAATCCCAATGCGCGCTCGGTGGCGGGAGAGACTCCACTCCTGTGCGCGATCCAGTACAATCTTCCCGACGTCGCGATCATGCTCATCCAGCATGGAGCGAATGTCGACATGCCGGATAATGGCGGACGCACGCCTCTCATGGTCGCCTCCTATGAAGGACAGGAGGAGATCTTTCATCTTCTCGTCAGTCATCACGCCAATCTGCGCGCGAAGGATCTGAGAGGATGGACCGCGCTAAAATGCGCGCGGACCCGCCGGCAATTCAAACTGGTGCGCGTCCTGGAACACCGGCTCGCTTCGACGAAATGAAGCTTATCCGTTTTTCTTGAACCAGTTTTTGATGACGTCGGCGGCGAAGACGAGATCGTCCTCCTTCAAATATTGGTGAACGCCGAAATGAAGTCCGGTCGTTCCGATGCGTTCGGAGACGGGGAAGGCGCCTTTTCCGATCTTCATAAATTCAAACGCCTTGTGCTGCGTGGGCAGGCTTCCAAAGAGCGTCTTGCACTGGATTCCCTGCGACTCCATGTGATTGTAGAGTTCTTCGATCGGACGTTTCGGGTCGCGCATGACAATCGGATAGGCATGGGGACAGACCACCTCGCCCGGGCCGTCGGGATAAAGAATCAATTTGTCGGATAGCGGCTGGAGCAACCCATGAAGTTGGGCGAGATATTTTCGCCGCGTGCTGAAGGTCCAGTCGAACATCTCGAGCCCTTCAAGGCCCACGGCCGCCTCCAGATCGTTCATCTTGGAATTGAAACCGACGCGATCAAACGCGAAGAAAAGCTGGCCGCCACGACGTCCATGGCTGCGGATGGAACGGCAGAGTCCCTCGAATTCCGGATCGCAGGTGCTGATCATTCCGCCTTCGCCGCTGCAAATCATGTGCGCGGCGTAAAAACTGAAAAGCCCCATGTTGCCGAAGGAGCCGATCACCTTGCCGTTCAGCGTGGCGCCATGCGCTTCGCAACAATCCTCAATGACATAAAGTTTGTGCTTTTTGGCGATGGCGAGGATCGCGTCCATTTTGCAGGGACGTCCCATCGTGTGGACGGCCTGGATGGCGCGCGTCTTCGGCCCGATCGCCTCCTCGATTTTGTTGGGATCAAGATTGAGCGTTTCCAGCTCCACATCGACGAAACGCGGTGTGAGGCCGGCCGCGAGAATGCAATTGGCGGTGGCGACGAACGCCAGCGCCGGAGTGATCACTTCGTCGCCGCGTTGCGCGCCGCGATCGAGCAGCGAAGCCATCGCCACGATGCCTGCATCGGTGCCCGAACTCGTCGCAACGCACGCCTTGTAACCGAAACGCTGCGCAAATCCCTGCTCGAAACGCTTCACGTTTTCGCCTTCCGACACCCAATGGCGCGTCAAACTTTCCTCCAAATATTTGCGGGCCGTCGCTCCGATCTCGATGTGACCAAAACCAATGCGGTGTTTCATGGATTCCGTTTAGCGATATGGGCGCACT
>Ga0207107_1207_pt1 | contig 12550 bp, 9 predicted proteins | sample Alteio_BWMinHeat_75_FD_153555 | JGI IMG/M metagenome (GOLD analysis project Ga0207107, IMG submission 153555) | Enriched cells from forest soil in Barre Woods Harvard Forest LTER site, Petersham, Massachusetts, United States -... | ecosystem: Environmental > Terrestrial > Soil > Temperate forest >... | reverse complement strand
ATCCATGCGGACTACGGCCTTTCGGAGCTGGACGCCTACGAACTGCTGTCGAAGGTGGCGAAGATCCATGTGACCGAAATGGTGGACCCGAATTACGTGATCATCGCCAAGATCGAGAAGAAATACCTGCCGCCGAAGAAGAAGTGAAGCATAGGAAAGAGGCGAGAGAAAAAGTCAGCGCGGCATGAGCCTTACGAAGGGCAGATATTGATTTTCTCAACACGCCGTTGACAGCGGGGCCGGGGGGCACCTAGAATCGCGGCGGCGCGGGGCATCACCCGGTCGCACTCCACCTGCGAACTTCGCCTGTCCCCCGCCGGAGACCGCCCATCGCACCCGGGGCACCCAAGCCAAAAATAGCGATCGTGGATGACGATACGAGCCTGCGCTCGAAGATTGCATCGGCGCTGCGCTCGGAGTTCGAAATCTTCGAGGGCGATGATTACGACGCGGCGGTGAATCTGCTGCAGGAGTCGGGTGTGGACGTGCTGCTGCTGGGGCTCCCGATCGCGTCCGGCGGAGTGCGCGAATGCACCGACCTACTGCACCGTCTGGACGGGAGCGATATTGACACGCTGGTGATCGTGCTCAGCGCCGATGAGAAAAAATCCACGGCGCTAAAAGTGATCGATGCCGGCTCCTACGACTACTTCATCAAGCCGATAGACACGGATGTGCTGCGGCACCTGCTCGAGCGCGCTGTTGAAAAACTCCACATCCAACGCGAAAACCGCCTGTTGCGCGACGAGATCAGCCGCAAGAACGCGCTAGGAGATCTTATTGGCGCGACCGACGCGATGCGTCATGTGTTTGATTCCATCAAGCGGATGGCGCGCGCGACCACCAACGTGATCATCCGCGGCGAAAGCGGGGTAGGGAAGGAACTGGTCGCGCGGGCGCTGCACGAGCAAAGCCCGCGGCGCAGCCGCGCGTTCATCAGCGTGAATTGCGCAGCGCTGCCCGAGGGGCTGATGGAGGCAGAACTTTTCGGGTACGAAAAGGGGGCGTTCACCGGCGCCGTGGCGATGAAGGAGGGGCGCGTGGAGCTGGCGCACCAGGGCACGCTGTTCCTCGACGAGATCGCCACGCTAACACCGGCGCTGCAGAGCAAGCTGCTGCGCGTGCTGGAGGACCGGTCGTTGACTCGATTGGGCGGAAAAAAGCAGATTCGCGTGGATTTCAGGTTGATCAGCGCGACGAATGAGGATCTGGAAAATATGGTGCGCGAGGGGCGGTTCCGCGAGGACCTCTACTACCGCATACACGTGGTGCCGATCTTCGTCCCGGCGCTGCGCGAACGGGTGGAAGATATTCCGGTGCTGGCCGAGTATTTCGTGAGCATTTATTGCGCGGCGAACGGCTTCCCGCTGAAACGCCTTGCGGATGATGCCATGCTGGCACTGAAGCGGTATCCTTGGCCGGGAAACGTGCGAGAACTGGAAAACGCGATACAGCGCCTGGTGATCATGACGGACGAGGAGATGATCACCATGAAAGACCTGCCGCCCGAAATCATGCAGGCGGCAGGGCGCGATTCGCGGGGCCGCCATCGCCTATCGGCTTCGGGGATCAATCTGGACAAGGAAATCGAGGCGTTTGAGCGGCGCTGGGTGCAGGAGGCTCTGGAGCAGGCCAAGCAGGTGAAATCAGAAGCAGCGCGGCTGCTGGGGGTGGACCGCAACCGGCTGAACTACCTCTGCCGCAAGTACAGTTTGTGAATGCCGCGTTGAAATTTTCAACGAAACACCGGATTTTCTGATTTCTCATGGCCCGCGAGGATGAGCGCAGGATGTCCCGCCACTCGCAAGTCCCGCAATTTGTGCACCTTCTCCTGCCGCAACCTGGCCATGGACATTGGCCTGGAATGTGCATATAAACACGCGGGCCCCAGAGGGGCTCCGTTAACAAAGGAAGGTAAACCTGATGGCAAAGAAACTGAAGAAGGGCAAGAAGATCGCGGCCAAGAAGTCGCTGCGCATGAATTGGAAGTAACGAGCGTTGTCGAGCGCTGAACTTACAGGCGCTTGACGCCTTACAGCGGCGAGATGAAACAGGGGGGGCTGCCGGGAATTTCAATGGCAGCCCTTCTTTGTTTGATTCCCCATGCATGGACATTGGCCGCAATTTTGCTTATAACCACGCGGTGCCCCAGAGGGGCTCCGTCGAAACGGAAGGAGCGATCAAGATGGCCAAGAAACTGAAAAAGGGCAAGAAAATCGCACCGAAGAGATCTCTCAAGAAAATTCTGGACAAGGTGTAGCGGCCGCTTTGTCGCCCGCAGGGGCGCACGGGGTCTCCAAAAGCAATCGACGAAGACGGGAGGGCTGCAGCGATCTCGCCAGCAGCCGTTCTTTATTTTTTCCGCGGGGGATGGACACATGGATGGATGGACATTGGCCGGGAATTTGCATATAACCACGCAACGCCCCAGAGGGGCTTCCTTAACGGAGGTAGATAAGCTTCATGGCCAAGAAACTGAAGAAGAGCAAGAAAATCGCACCGAAGAGATCTCTCAAGGTGCTTCTGGAGAAGGTGTAAGCTCCGCTTTGTCGCCCGCACGGGCGTAGCGAGGCTGCTGAAGCATTCGACGGAGACACGAAGGGCTGCCGAGATTTCTCAGGCAGCCCTTTTCTCCCGGGCCACCATGCAACGAAGACCTCTGCCCTCTCCCAACCCCGCGTACTGCAAATACAAACTGCGAATTCGCCGCTCGCCCATCCACCGCTTCGGTGTGTTTGCAGCAGAAAAAATCCCGCGCAGCCGCGCGGTGATCGAATACACCGGCCGACGATGGAGCAGAAAGGCCATCTATAAGCGGGCCCGCCGCATGTCCCGCGCCGCGCTGCGGAAGTGGATTTACCTCGCGCGGATCAATCGGTATTGGGTCTTGGATGGCGCCGACGGCGGCAGCGGCGCCGAGTTTATCAATCATTCCTGCGAGCCAAATCTGCGCGCCCGGCGTGTGCGCGGGCACGTCGTGCTCTTCAGCCTGCGCCGCATTCGCAAAGGGGAAGAGCTCTCCTGGGATTATCGCTTCGACAAGCGCGGCGAGCGCGTGGCGTGCCATTGCGGTTCTCCCAAATGCCGCGGCACAATCAACCTGCGCTGAGGCTTCGTGAAGCATCCTTGGAAAGCCGGAAAACTTCTCTCCAGAAAAGATTGGGCCGCATACCGCCGCCAGGTCCTGCAGGACTGCCGCGACTGCGGTGTTCCCCCCTCGGAGTATTTCACACTGGCCCGGTTCCCCCTGCTGATGGAGCCGCGCACTTGGCGCAAGCTCTCTCACATGGCGGAAAAGCTGACTCGCGAGGTGTTGGCCGCGGAACGGGAGTTGATTCGCAGGCCGGACCTGCATGCCGACCTTGGAATCCCGGCAAATATCAGAGCCGCTCTCAGCGAGTGCACCCGCATTGGCTCCCCCCGGGGCGCGGCGCGCGTAATGCGCTTCGATTTCCACTTCACCCCGCAGGGCTGGCGCATCACGGAGGTAAATGCCGACGTCGTGGGGGGATTCATTGAGGGAGCCGGCATGACGGATTTGATGGCTGCTTACGTCCCGCGCTATGCCACGCCGGACAATCCCGCAAGGACTTACGCGGAGGCGGCCCGCAAAGCTACGGGCAAAGGGGCTGCCATCATATTCGTGCGCAACGCACTGTTTGCCCGCTATCGCGGGATCAAGGCCCTGGCGCGGGAAATGCGCCGCCAAGGCCTGCGCCCGTTGATGCGCAAGCCGGGACAATTGAACTGGAGCGCAGGGTTTGCGCACACGGCGGACTCCCGTCGGAGAGCACGGCCGGCTCTTTTGATCCGCTTCTTCAACACCGACTGGCTTCCCCGGCTGCATCGCCGCTCGCAGTGGACGCCCTGGTTTGCCGGCGGCAAGACGCCCATGAGCAATCCGGGCACCTCCGTCTTGATCCAGAGCAAACGATTGCCTCTCATTTGGGACAAATTAAGGTCGCCGATGACCACCTGGCGCGCGCTCCTGCCTGAAACGCGCTGCCCCAGCGAGCTGGATGCGTCGGCCCTGAAGGACTGGGTGCTGAAACCCGTGCTCGGCCGCGTCGGCTTGGGACTGGCCATGCCGGGCATCACGGAGGAAGCGAAATGCAAGAAAATCCTGCGGCAAGCGCGGCGTGACCCAACCGGCTGGGCCGCTCAGCGGCTGTTCGAGTCCGTGCCGGTCCCCACTCCCCAAGGCCCGCGGCACATCTGCCTGGGAATCTTCACCATTGCGGGCCGCGCCGCTGGCGCTTACGCCCGGATGACAGCCAAGCCGCTGGTGGATGGCTACGCTGAGGAAATTGCGCTCCTGATTCGAGGAGGTGGCGGGCAGAAGAGCAATCCTAGCGGGTCCAAGTGCTGAAAAATTCAACTGAAACTGATTTAATCAACGCCAATAGGCCGGTGTGCGAGCCGCCAATAGAGCGAGCTGCGAGAAATGCGCAGAATTTAAAGGATTTAGTGCACCGTGCTCTGTTGCCTGCAAATGGCTAGCAACTTGCATATATGATGGCAGCGCCCCAGAGGGGCCAATCGAAAAGAGGACAACAAAATGGCCAAGAAAACGATTAAGCGCTTGAAGAAGTCCACCAAGGTAGAAGCAGGCAAGACGCTCCGCAAGCTCGGCATTGGCTAGTTTTTCTGAGTGTGCCTGCTGATTAACGGCACACTGACTTCGGGATCCCGGTAACACACGAAATCAAGGGCTGCCTCTTACGAGAGGCGGCCCTTTTTCTTTGCCCAGCTCGAAACGTCATCCCTAATGGGCCAGTTTCTGGATTCATTGAAAAACCCAACAGGTGGTGAGCAATTCAACGCTACACTTGCGGGGAAGTGATCGGCATGTGGGGCCCGCCCGCGGATCACAGCACATATGAAAGGGCTTACCGATTGCGCCACCTTCCCGGGACGATGGCCGTAAAGTTGCAGTTAACATGGTTTACACTCTATGTGTAAACTGTTGCAGGGAGCAGGGGATGAAGCTGAAGAAAACACCAAAGCGGCTAAAGAAGTCCTCGAAGCTCGAAACAGCCAAGCCGCTTTCGCGAGCGCCATGGATGCCGGGTGCGCAAGGATAGCAGTGTGAACGCATAGCCGGCAAAAGAATCGCGATCAACGAGCTGCTAATTTTCAATCTGCGGGCTGCCTATCCGGGCAGCCTTTTTTATTTGGCGCTGAGATAACAAGAATGGCCGGCGCGCGACATGACCGGAGTGGCGCTGCAACTTCAGACCGGAACCTGACGCGCGCGGGGCGGCTTCAAGACATTCATATTGAATAATTCAATGGCTGGTACAAAATTCATCGCTACCATCGGATTGACCCGTGGGCAGCAAGGCAGTCGCCGACGTTAAGTCTTTGTCTTTGAGTCTCGGTGGGCTCCGGCAGCCGAAGTGCGGTTTGGCGGCGAGATTGCAAGATGTGCCGCGCAGCCGTGAGGGTTAAGTTTTCAGAGAGGGAATCGAGTCAGGTGAAAAACACAGCGAAGCCAGTGAAGAAGGCGAAAAAGCTCGGAAGCGCCAAGAAGCTGGAACAAACGTCACCATTGAGAATGGCGCGCTGAAGCAACGCTTCTGATGGCATTCGCGCAAGGCCTCCCGGTCGGGCCCGCTGCCCTTCCGGTAGATTGAAGTAGCAGCAACCCCCAAGGGCCGCCGTCCCAGGAACGGCGGCCCTTTTCTTTTCTGATCATGGCGGCGCATGCCTGGATATGTCCAAACCAAGGACGCATTCGCCGCAGAGGCGCGGAGAAATTTCGAGAAGAACCAGCGACGAGGAACTCCCTTTACCAGACTTGCGAACGCAGCCAGCGCCACGATTCTCGCCCAACCTTCCAGGCCAAAGGGGAGCTCTTCGCAGAAATTCTCGCTGTCCCTGTCATCCCTTCGCGCAGGGAGCCATCGAGGTTGGGAAATTCCACAACCACTGCAAAGTAGTTTGTCAACTCCTGCCCCATGCGTTCGAGCTTGTGGGGCTGAGCGACGGGGCGATCTTCGGCGGCGGCGGGAAGAATTTGGTCCACATGGCCGGAATAGGTCCGGTACGGGAAAGGGAGAACTTTTACTTTTGCGGGTGTCCCAGGCCGAACGTCTTCCAGCTCCCAATCGCGAACCAGGACCCGCGCACGCATGGTGCTGCGGTCCACCACGCGACAGAATTCATCGCCAGGCGAGAGATATGCGCCGACCTTCTGTTCGACTTCCGGAGTGGTGATGACTCCCGCGAAGGGAGCGCGAATTTCGAGCGCTTCTACTTCCTTCTGCGCGATTGCCAGTTCCTGTTGCAGGCGGGAGCGTTCGCGGGCGGCCTGAGCAGCTTTCTGTGGGTCAGACCCTGCATTGTGCCGCAGATTGCTGCTGGCGAGGGCAAGTTGTGCGGCGACAATTCGTGCCTTCGCCTGAATCTCCGGATCTTCGAGGATTGCCAGAACCTGGCCGGTCTTCACATCTTCTCCTTGGCGCACAAATACTTGACTGACCTTGCCACCTGCCTCAGCGCGCAGAGGTGCTACTCGTCCTGGCTCGAGCACCAAGTCGGTGGAGACCCTGGAGGGGAAGGGAGGGACGAAAATCAGCAGAGCCAGGCCGGCAGCCCCTGCTGCCTGCAGCCGGGTAATTTTCCAGGCCATATATTCCTCCCGTTTTTGCCGCAGCCATGCGCGAATTGTGGGCAGGGCTGCTCGCAACCCTTTTCGTGTAAAGAAATAAACCACCAAAATAGTGAACAGATATCCCCACTCGCCGAAAGTGCTCACCAGGACGTTTCGTGCGAAAAACACCGTGAGGACGACAATGGCCGTGCTGTAAGCGAGCGCTGCTATGCCGAAGGTCAGGAAAATGCGGCGATGGCGGCGGCTGGCCGCGGGCAAATCAATATCCTGGCGGAGGAGATGTTTGCGCGCCACGGCCTTCAAATACGCGAAGGAATCTTCGCGCAGGTTGTCAATTTCCAGGAACTGTGAGAGCGCGTAATAGCCATCGGCCTTGATGAGCGGGTTCAAGTTCAACAGCGCGCCCTGAATGGCGCTGAGCAACATCATCTTGTACGCCAGGTCGTTGATCAGCGATCCGGGAACCGTGAAATGCCAAATGAGAGCGGAGATGCCGCAGGCACAAAGTTCGATCCAGATGCCGGCGAAAATCACCCACTGGCGGCGCGAGACTCGTTCAAAAAGTGTGATGTCGGTGGTGTCGGTGAAAAAGGCGGGCGTGAAATAGATCAGCAGGAAACCCATCTGGTGGACTTCGCCGCCGAAATGCTTGCAGGTGAGCCCGTGCCCGAATTCATGAACTGCGCCCAGGATCATGAACAGGAGCCAGAACGCCCAGAGGTCGTAAGCGGTCTTATTGGCGAAGGAATAGAGTTCCTCGGTATCGCGTTGCACGCGAGACCAGTCGGCAGCCAGCAGATAGCCCACGGTAATGAACAAAACAAGGGAGAAAAGGACGAAGCCGCGCGTGAACATCCAGCCGAGGTACGGATCGATTCGCGTGAGAGTTTTGTCCGGGTCCCAGGCTTTGAAGCTGATGTACAGCACGCTCGATTGGTCGAGGCGGCTCTTGCGCTCGTCGCGGATGCGTTCGAGTACGGCCAGATTTTTTTCGCCCAGCGAGCGCTCCCACATGGCCGGATCAATGCTGTCGAGAAACTCAAGCACTTCGGCTTCATCAAGAGGAGCTTCGGGATCACGAAGAGTCATCTCCTGCGCGATTTCCGCGGGCGTGCGGGTGCCGTCGCAAAGCGTGAGGAGTTCATATTCGGAAGCGCCGTAGCGGTTGTAAGAGTTTGTCTCGCGGTTTTTGACGACGAAACTTTTTTCGCCGGCCACCGTCTGCTCGCTGATGCGGAGGTCTGAGCGCAGCTTCGGCCGGCGCAACCCCTTGGAGAGGACGCTGGAGACCTGCAGGCTGGTGGGGCCGAAACGCATAGGCGATTTCTCTCGCTACGGTTTGCGCTGAGGTGTGCCGGGCCAATCCACGCGCACTGACATTCCGGGGCGCAGATCCGAGAGGTCCGGGCCGGTGAGTCGCGCGGTGACGTTGTAGCTATCACTTGAAGGATCCACCGTCGGACCCACATTCACGATCCGTGCTGTCAGTGCGCGATTGGAGTCGCCGACGAGCGAGAGGCTCACCGTGGCGCCACGCTCCGGACGCCGCCCCGAGGATTCCGGCACCTGAAACTGCACGAGGAGCGGCGAAAGCTGGCTAATTCGGAAACATTTGTCGGACTTGGAGACGCCCTGGCCCATGCGGATGTAACGGTGCCCCACCATGCCGGCGAAAGGCGCGCGGATCTTCGTCTTGTCCAGCTCTGCCTCCAGGCGGCGTATTTCCGCCTGCGACTTTTCGAGATTGGCCTTCCAACTGGCCAGGTCAAATTCAGAACCCTTGGCTTCAAATTCCGCGTGTTCGAGGTCCGCTTCGCTGCTCAGACCGTACTGGCGTAATTGTTGCTGGCGGCGGTAGTTCGCGGCCTTGGCTTTTACCTCGGCGTCCTGATAGCTGACATTGTTCTGCGCCACACGACGATCCGCCTGAGCCTTTTCCAGTTCCGCGGTGATCGAGCGATCGTCCAAGCGCGCAAGAATTTCTCCCGCCCGGACGCTGCTGCCCTCATCTTTTATTATTTCGGCTACCACGCCGTCGGTCTGGGTGGGCACGTCCACCTGGTGCTCGACGGAAAGCACGCTCAGGATATCGCCTGGCTCAGTGGTCTTCGCGGCCGCCGGAGGAGCGGATGGTTGCGCAGCGGGCGCAGGTGGCGGAGCTTTGGGGCTCGAAGCTACTGACGAATTGTCACAGCCGGCGACAGCCCATGCCATTGCTCCCGCAAGAATCCAGATCCGATGATTGTTCATATTTCTTACCTCATCTCCCTACGGCATCCAGGCCCAGAGCTTCTGCCAAATCCAGCGGAACGGCGCGCGCAACAAGACGTAGCCGACAGAGTACCAGCCGCTCTCAAACCATCCGCCCGCGGCGCGAATGCGCGCGCGGCCGACCATGCCGTTGCGCGCGTGGCCGGCGGTATTTTCGAAAATGGCGCGTACCAGAAAATACTGGTCGCCGGCATCCGAACGCGTCTGCGCGCCGAGCCGCTCGACGGTCCCGTTGAATGTGTTCGTTGGGAATGCATTCAGCTTCAGCGTAACGCGCTTCCCCGGGCGAAGCAGCCCGAGATCCGATTCGGGCACGCTCATTTCCGCGGCCATGGGATCCTGGGCGACAACTTCGGCGAACCCCTCGCCAGGCTTCAGCATGGTCCCGGTTTTTTCTTCCACTTTGGGAGTCACCACCACACCGGTGATCGGTGCGGTGAGTTGAGCAGCAGCTACTCGCTGCTGCTCGAGCTGGACTTCTGCGACGTGGAGGTCGGCGCGAATCTTTGCTTGCCCCGCGGCCGCAGGATCATTGTGGAACTCGGCCTCCGCGAGTTCGCGCCGGGCTTGCGACAGAGCTGCCTCGGCCTGCGCAAGTCTGACGCGGTCCTCACCGTTGTAAAGCTGGGCGAGCAACTGGCCCTTCTGCACGCTATCGCCTTCATGCACCAGGACTCGCTGAACGATCCCTCCGTCAATGGTGCTGACGATGCGGCGTTCGGCGGGGACCACCGTGGCGTCTGTTCCTAGGCGCATGGGCCAAGGGATGAAAACGAGCAACGCAGCGATGACCCCGGCGCGCTCGAGGTACTGACGCCAGCGTCCCTCGGGCACAACGGCGAGGAGACGCTTTTTCTGGTCCGCGAGCGGCTGGAGGAAATTCGCCAGCGGCACCTGCTGGTAGAGCTGCGCATTGCGAATAGCAACCGTGGTCTGATTGGCGAGGATGGCTACCGTTTCCTTGTTGCTCTCATTGAGGAAATCGGGTTCGCTGCTCAAAAGCGCCAGGGCGCCGAGGGTTCCCTGGTCGTCGCGCAGCGGGAAAGCGTAGAAGCCCTTGTACTCGTGGGCTTCCAGAAAAGAGACTACTTGTGCGCGGGCCTCATCCGGCTCCAGGCGCCAGCCATCTCCATCTTGGTCCGCCGAGATGGGACTTTCCTGCTCCGCTACCCATTCTAGGCGCTCGCGCAGCTCACTCATCTCTCGCGTTTTGGGAACTTCGGTCTCTCCCGAAACGGCGCCCAGCACAAAGCGCCTGCGGTCGAAGAAGCCGATCACGCAGCGGTCAAAAGGCACGACCGTGGCGGCATTCTGAACAACAGTAGTGAGGACGTGGTCCAGATCGAGCGTGGAAGTGATTTCCTGGGAAATTTTCAGCAGCGCGTCGAGGGCGTGGACCTTGCGCTCGGATTCGAGCAGGTTGGCGTTGTGCAGCGCGACGGCCGCCTGCTCGCTGATGCTCGAGAGGAAGAATAGGTCGTCTTCGTTGAACGGCGTGCCATCGTTCTTGTTGAGCAGCTCGACCACTCCCAGCACTTCATCATCTTTCCGCAGCGGGGCGCCCATCCACGACTGAATCTCGAATTCACCGGCAGCCTTGCGGCGTTCTTCGAGCCCCGGGTCTTCGGTTGCGTCTTCGACCAGCTTGGGATTTGCCTGCTGGGCAATTTCGCCGAGCAGTCCTTCGGTGAGTGATGTGCGCGTGTCCTCTTCGACTGTGGGATCCTCACCCGCCTTTTGCGCGACATAGAGCTGGTCGGAATCGGGATCCACAAGCCACAGGTTGCAGGCTCCGGCACCGAGGATGTCGCGAATTTTTCCCGCCACGATGGGAAGCAGCTCGCCGAGCTCGAGCGTGGAGGTGAATGTTCGGCCCAGGTCATAGAGAGCGGTGAGGCGTTCGAGAGTGGCGAGCTGCGCTTGGCGTTCTCCCTCGATGGCACCGAGGTTTGTGAGGGCCTGGCCTGCCAGGCGGCTCGCTTCTTCGAGGAAATGTACATCTTCGGCGGTGAAATCTCCGCCGTGCTTGTTGATGACTTCGACTACGCCTTCCGGACCCTGGGACCCCGGCAATGGAGCATACAGCGCTGATTTCACCCGGGTACGGCTGGTTTCTTCCAGATGCTCGAGCGCTTCCGGAGATATTTCCCGTGCGGAGAGACGGGAGGAGGCCGCTGATTCATAGACAACGACGAGCGGACCTTCCGTGACAGGGTCTTCGGCAGGATTGAGGCGCTCGCCGGGCTCGGTCCAACGCATGCGGCAGACCAGCGCTTCGGCGGCGGGATCGAAGACCCACACCAGCACAGCGCGCGCCCCCAGCGTTGCGCCGACACGTGCCGCGAATGTTTTCAAGAGCGTGTCCTGGTCGCGGCAGGCCAGAGACACGCTCGCCAATTCGAAGAGCGCGGAAGTTGTTTCCATAGCTCTCCCAGGGTGGGGACAAGTTCACTCACCCATCGCGGGACAGGTTCCGCACAGACTGTGGGGAGGGAACGCGCGCAGCGTAGCAAATGCGGCGCTTGCGCGTCAAGGAAGCGTGCACGGGGAGACGTGGCAAGGAACCAGTTCTTCGCAGCCACTTGATTGGCGGGCGCAATTCAGTTAGCTTTGCAACGCGCACAGAGGCACCCTTGAACATCAGCATCCGTAAAGCTGGTCGAGCAACCATCCTAGATCTCGAAGGGCCGCTGAAGCTGGGCGATGCGGAGGAATCCTTCCGCAATCAGGTCCAGCAACTGATTGACACTGGCTCCACGCACGTGGCCGTGAACCTTGCGGGCGTGACCGAGCTCGATAGCTCAGGCATCGGCGCGCTGGTGCGTTCTTTCACATCGCTGAAGCGCGCCGGCGGGAAATGCACATTCTACGCGCCAAGCAAGCGCGTGATGATGCTGCTGAAAATGGTCCGCCTGGATAGCATCCTCGATCTTGCCGAAGACGAAGCCGGCGCTCTCACCCGAATTTAGAAGCCGTCCGGCTCAACGGCCTCTCCGCGCCTGTAATCGATCCTCGCACTTTTTACACCGGCGTCACAGCAATGCAAACCAAAAAAAGCATCCACCGCAGAGACGCGGAGGGCGCGGAGAAATTCTGAGGCAGACCAAGTGCGAGAGGCGGCAGAGGCGCGCCGCAGCGGGCTGCCGCCCGTTTGACCGGAATTAGAAATTGGAGGGGGGGCGCTACCGGCGGTCGACAGCGGGATGGCGAACGTCGCGGCCGGCAACGAAATAGATTACATCCTCGGCGATGTTGGTGGCGTGGTCGCCGATGCGCTCGAGATTTTTTGCCACCAGAATCAGCTCGAACGCGGCGAACACCACTGCGGAATTTTCCATCATGTAGGTGAGCAGTTCGCGGAAGAGCTGATCGCGCAGCCGGTCCACCTGGTCATCCCGCTGTAGGACGCTTTGCGCCAGATCGAGATCAGCACGCACCAGTGAGTTCAGGCTGTCGCGAACCATTCCTTCGGCTAGTTCGCTCATGCGGGGCAGATCCACGTAAGGTTTTACTTGCGGATGGCGAAGAACGCGCAGGGCGGACTGCGCGATGTTCACAGCCTGGTCGCCGATGCGTTCCAAATCGCCATTGATGCGCGAGACGGCCAGAAGAAAGCGCAGGTCCGCGGCCATGGGTTGTTGCAGGGCCAGCAGGCGCTGCACG
>Ga0207107_1206_pt1 | contig 12690 bp, 11 predicted proteins | sample Alteio_BWMinHeat_75_FD_153555 | JGI IMG/M metagenome (GOLD analysis project Ga0207107, IMG submission 153555) | Enriched cells from forest soil in Barre Woods Harvard Forest LTER site, Petersham, Massachusetts, United States -... | ecosystem: Environmental > Terrestrial > Soil > Temperate forest >... | reverse complement strand
AACTTTTAAGTAAGGGGAATTAAAATGTCAGTTGTAGACCCTCTTTCAAAATATATCATTGGGCGTACCCTGTTACATGGAATTTGGAGAGGAATTGCAAATACTGTGAATCATGCTGTGCAAAAAGTAACAGGCTCTAAGCTTACAGCAAACTTTGCTAGGGAAACCGTCTATTACGGTAGCGTTCTTATGACTGCGTGGTATTTTCATTCTCGATGGGTTTCGCCCGAAGCGAGCGCGAATACAAGCGCATGGGTTAAGGCTGAGGAAGAGGTGGGCGCTTTACTGCTAGCGGATGTGTTGGCTCGCATGGCTTCTTATCGTGCTAATTGTTCGTATGAGAGGGCAACCCAGCAATGGGGGTGGCATGAACAAAGTTGGATGCCGCGGTTCTGGCGTATTACTCGTGATTATGCGCCATGCGCCAGGTACGTATTTGATGATACTCGTCATTATTTTAAGACTGATTTTCTTTCTTTGGAAACGTTGGCGAGAGTGCAACTCGGGGCTTTTACAGAACGCTTAATAACAGTGGTTGGCAAGCAAAAAGTAGACACGTTCTTGCCGCTGTATTGGGAGCATACAAGGAGTAGTGAGCGGGAATTAGAACCGAGGCATGGCCCTGATCAATTGGGAGAGAGGCATGTTAGGAATGGTAGCACAAGGTAGTGGATAGCGGGGTCAAGTCTCCAATTTCCATATTGGAAACTGGAGACTTGACCCCGATGACCGATCTGCCATACGATGGAGGCTATGATATCCCAGAACCGTCCATTCACAGCCCCATTCTTCCCATCCCGCCTACTTTGGCGCCGCTGGCGCACTTCTTTTTTTATTGTCACATTTTTTTAATTTAATTTTTTTCTCTAACCGACTTTTAAGAGGATAGTGTGATGACTAGAATAATATTCAGTATCGTGGGTGTTTTGTTATTAGGCGTAGGGCTTTATTTTGGGTTTGCACCTAAGGTGAACGCCTCAAAACCCATTAAGATTGGCATTTTGATCCCCATGGAACACGCGGCATTGCGCGAGATCGTCTCGGGTTTTGAGCAAGTGGTTCGGGAACAGTATCCCAGCGCCACTTTTGATGTGCAAAGCGCCCAGGGGGATATTCGATTGCAACGGAGTATTATAGATTTATTTATGGGACAAAAAGTGGATATCATTGTTCCCGTGGGGACGAGCGCGACGTTTATGACCTTGTCGCTTGTCAAAGAACAGCCGATTGTGAGTTTGGCTGCGCAATTTCCCGAAACGGAACGTCAAAAGCGCGAGCCCAAAAATATCACGGGTGTGTTGGATGAAATTGGTGGGAAAAAGAAGTTGGATTTTATTCAACAAATCTTACCCGGCATTCGGCACCTTACGCTGATTTTCCATGGCGCCAATGAGAAAAATTTTGCGGAAGTCGAAGAGTTGAAAGAATACAGCAAAACCCTGGGTATTACGCTGCAGACCTTGATGATCCAAAATCTGTCTGATCTGGAAACGGCGGGTAAAAGCGTAGCGCCCGATTCGGAAGCGATATTGATTGGCAAGGATCATTTAATTGCCAGCGGGATTCGGTTGTTGGTGCCCATCGCCGCTCATCGCGGGATCCCCTTAATGACTTCCGATGAAGGCAGTGTGGGAGAAGGTGCTACGGTTGCGCTGGGTGTTCGCGAGCGCGCCATTGGTGAAGCAGGTGGCAGACTGGCGGTGAAAGTACTGGAAGGTCAATCCATTCAGAATTTGCCGATGCAAGTGGTCGAAGATCTGGCCGTATTTTATAATTCCAGCGCGAAACAAGAAAAAATTTCAATGATAACCTTGCAGGACTATGCTCATAAACATAAATATGCTTTTATTGAAATGGGCAGCAAGACTAAGACTCAAGGAGCAGCAGAATGAAAGTCGGAGAACAGTGGCTCAGAGAGTTTATTAATCCCGCGGTTTCGGTGCAGGCATTGGCGGACCAGTTAAGCAATGCAGGCATTGAAGTGGATAGTTTGGATATACTCGACGATGCTGCTGATCAGGCAAAAACACAGGGCATTTTAACGCTCAAAGTCCCCCCGAATCGGGGGGATTGCTTGAGCATGGAAGGAGTTGCCCGAGAAGTCTCTTTGTTAAATAATATTAGTTTTCAGCCTGTCACCGTTGCTGCAGTGATGCCAACAGTGTCCGACACGCTGCCGGTTCAGATAGAAAATACAGAGTTGTGTCCCCGGTATTTAGGGTGTATTGTCAAAAATATACGCAGTACAGTTGCCACGCCGGCGTGGATGAAAGAACGCTTAGAAACAGCGGGGATCCGAAGCGTTTCTGTGATTGTGGATATTATGAATTATGTGATGCTGGAATTAGGACAGCCCTTGCATGCTTTTGATTTGACAACTTTGGATTCGGAAATTGTTGTGCGAACAGCAAAGCCGGGAGAAAATATTCAGCTTTTAGATGGCCAAGAAATTAAATTACAATCAGATACGCTGGTGATTGCCGATAAAACAAAAGCGCAGGCCATTGCAGGCATTATGGGTGGGATGTCCTCTTCTGTGACAGATGCAACCACGGCAATATTTATTGAAAGCGCTTATTTTAATCCAGTGGCAGTTCGGTTGGCGGCCAAACAGTATGGCTTAAAAACAGATGGATCGCATCGATTCGAACGGGGCGTGGATCCCACTTTACAGCGTCGTGCTTTGGAACGGGCTGTTCAATTGGTATTAGAAATCGTCGGGGGTATAGTAGGATCGATTGTAGAACGCAAAAATGATGAGTTAATTCCCAAAATCCCTCTTATCTTTTTAAGAAAAGAAAGAATCGTTCGTTTATTAGGGATGTCTTTTACGGATTCAGAAATTCTGAATATTTTCAGTCGAGAGGGGTTTCAGATTAGCGCAGAAAAAGACGGATTTCGTGTACAAGCGGCAAGCTATCGACACGATATTAATTTAGAAATTGATTTAATCGAAGAAATTGCGCGGATCCACGGGCTTTCGAATTTTCCGAGCGCATCTTTGAGCGGTGCAATCAAATCTTCTTTTGTTTCTGAAACAGAAGTATCGAGCCAAAGATTTAAAAATTTATTAGTAGACCGCGGCTATTGCGAGGCGATTACTTATGCGTTTGTGGATCCCAAATTAACGGCTGTGTTTGAGCTCAATGCCAAACCCTTGGCTTTAAGCAATCCTCTTTCAGCAGAAATGGCGGTGATGCGTACCAGTTTATTGCCAGGATTAGTACAAGCCCTACAGTATAATCAGCATCGACAATTAACGCGTGCGCGCTTGTTTGAAACGGGTGTTTGTTTTATAGAACAGGATGGAAAAATTATTGAAACGCAAATGCTGAGTGGGATCTGTGTTGGCACGGTGTACCCAGAACAATGGGGTGTTGCTGCAAAACCCGTGGATTTTTATGATATCAAAGGCGATGTAGAAGCCCTGCTTGCTTTGATGCGCGAATCCGTCGGAGAAAACGGATTGTCATTTGAACATTCAGAACATTCTGCACTGCATCCGGGCCAAAGCGCAAAAATTTTAAAGCAAGGACAAGCCATGGGTTGGGTCGGCGCACTGCACCCTAAAATCCTAAAAACTTTAGATCTAGAAGGGCCGATCATGACATTTGAAGTAGCGCTTGAAGCTTTAACGCAGGCAAAGACGCCTGTCGTTTCTGTGTTATCAAAATTCCCCGCCATTCGTCGGGATCTTGCGCTCTTGGTGGACAAAGGGGTATTTGCGGCGGATTTGAAATCTGCTATCGTGAGGTGCGCAGGTGAGTTTTTACAGAGCGTGTTGCTGTTCGATGTGTATCAGGGCGTTGGGGTGCCTGGGGATAAAAAAAGTATCGCTTTGGGCTTGATTTTGCAGCATCCATCGCGCACGCTAGTAGAAGGCGAAGTGAATGACATCCTGCAGAAGGTTGTTACAATGCTTGCTCAACAATTTCAAGCGATTTTAAGGGAGTGAACTCATATGACGCTCACCAAAGCAGAACTGGCCGATGGTTTGCAAAATGACTTAAGGTTAACAAAGTCCACATCCAAAGAAATTGTTGATCAGCTTTTTGAAGAAATCCGGGTACATCTGGAAAGCGGGGAAGCTGTAAAGCTTTCGGGTTTTGGTAACTTTGAGATACGAGATAAGCGAGCACGGCCTGGACGTAACCCTAAAACTGGGGAACCCAAGACCGTTGTGGCCCGACGGGTGGTGACGTTTAAAGCAGGACAAAAATTAAAAGCTAAGATACAACAGAATAAAGAAAAAAAAGCTAGTTGAATTAGATTCGGCTTATTCCCAAATTTCAGTCTTAATGCTATGATGCTACCCATCGGGGCGTAGCGCAGCCTGGTAGCGCACATGCATGGGGTGTATGTGGTCGGAGGTTCAAATCCTCTCGCCCCGACCAATGAATGACTGTGAATGATGACACTCTATGACAACAACCCATAATACTAAAATTACGATTAATACTGTTACAAGCACTGCCATGACCATGTGCGTCTTGGGCGCTGCTTTTTATTACTATGAATATTATTTGCGTGTAGCGCCCAGCGTGATGAGCGCAGAATTAAAACAAACGTTTTTATTGGGTGAAGCTGCTTTTGGACATTTAGCAGCTTGTTATTATTATGCCTATACACCGCTGCAAATTCCCGTGGGGATGATGATGGATCGTTTTGGTCCTCGTCGTATTTTAACGCTGGCGTGTTTTTTGTGCGCAATGGGTACTTATCTGTTTGCTTCTACAACTATTCTTTTGATTGCACAACTGGGTCGTTTTTTAGTGGGCTTTGGTTCGGCCTTTGCGTATGTGGGTGTGTTAAAGATCTCGAATCTGTGGTTGCCTAAAAAATATTTTGCCTTGATGGCGGGGCTGTGTACGGCCTTGGGTATGTTGGGTGGGATCAGTGGTCAGATTGCCATGAGTTATTGGGTGGGCAGTATTGGCTGGCAATCGACCTTGAATTATGCAGCTTTTGTAGGATTAATACTGACGGCTGTACTCTGGATTATGTTGCGAGATAAACCAAAGCAGCTGACTGTTACTGATACAGAACGTTCATACGATAGCACACAGAATAAATTGGCGAATCTAAAAGCAATAACTTTCAGCTCCCAAATATGGCTCAACGGATTGATAGGATGCTTAACGTATTTGCCTATTACGGTTTTTGCAGAAGTCTGGGCGGTTAATTTTTTACAAACAGCAGGTCTCTCCAAGCAACAAGCGGCTGTGGGGTCTTCCCTGTTATTTTTAGGGTTTGCCGTCGGGGGTCCTATTTGGGGGATTGTTTCGGATCGGATCCAAAGTCGTCGCATTCCGCTGATCATCGGTTCCTTTGGAGCTGCAATATTCATGGCAGGGGTTATTTTTATGCCAACCCTGGCTTTGATATGGCTGTATCTTTTGTTATTTTTATCCGCTTTTTTTGCAGGGGCGGAAATCTTAATTTTTGCAGTGAGTAATGATATTTCAAGACCCTCCGCGAGTGCTACAGCCATTGCTTTTTCGAATATGTTCACGATGATTGGTGGTATGGTTTTGCCTTGGGTAGTCGGTATGATGTTAGATAAAAATATTCAAATCGTCGATAATGTCCCCATCATCCAGATTCAAGACTATTCCATGACTTTAATCGTGTTGCCGCTGGGATTGGTGTTATCCGGCATTTTAAGTATGGTCTTAAAAGAATCTTACCAAAAAACCCCTAAGGTCTCTACGCAATGACAGTCCATCAGGATACGCCCACCTCCATTCAGTTTCGAATGGCTGCGCGCGGTTTAATTGTTCAAAACAATCGATTGTTATTGGTGAGTGATGATGGAGAATATTGGTATTTGCCTGGTGGGCGTTTAGAAAACTCAGAAAATTTAAGGGAATGCGTTGAGCGAGAAGTGTACGAAGAGACCGGATTGATGGTTAAAACGGGGCCTTTGTTGCATGTTTTAGAATGTTTTGATCTGCGCGATCATTTACATAAAATTAATTTTTACTTTCAAGCGACCGTATTGAAAGGCAGCCTATCCGATGCTTGGAATGATGAAGGGGGAACGGTTCAATTCAGGCAATATTTTAGTTTAGAAGAGATCCAAAAGAATGCCCGTATAATTCCCAGATTTTTAGCAGCAGGTGACTGGTGTCGTGAAGATTCAAGTAGCGTGAATCATACTGTATATCAAGAGTGTATTTGGATGAGAGGCTTTGAAACGGTAGAATTTCCAGAGGAGGAACTTTCTCTGGCAGCAAGGATGTGATTTTTATGTTACCCAAAACATTGAGTGCCTTTTTGTGGCATTTTGTACGTCCCTATCGATTTCGGTTTGTGGGGATGTTGGTGTCGGTATTTTTTTTCGCCATTTTGATTTCCCTTACCCCATTTTTAATGAAACTAATTATAGACGAGGTTGTTGCCTATACAGGCACGTCCTCCGGCTTGTTATCGATTGTTTGGGTTCCAGCGGTGCTTTTTGTGTTGGCCTATCAAGCGATGGATTTAAGCTGGGGGATGTTTGATTTTTTCAAAATGAAAACGCTCCCAAAAGTTAGGGCAGATATTATCAATAGGCTCTTTGCTTATTTGCAAGAACACTCCTACAGTTATTTTCAGAAAAATTTCACGGGCAGCTTGTCCAATAAAATAGCCGATATGGCCAGGGCCTCCGAGTCTGTGCTGGCACAGGTGGTTGATCCGATCGCTTCCCAGCTCTTCGCGCTGTTTATCGCAATTATCACGATGTTTCTGGTCAATCCTGTGTGCAGCTTGATTTTATTGATTTGGGCTGTGTTGTTTTTGGGGATAGCCTGTTTGTTTTACAAAAAGACTTTAGGGTATTCGACGTTGTTTTCGGAAAGCAACAGTCTGTGTATGGGAAAGTTAGTGGATAGCGTGACGAATATTATCAGTTCTAAATTATTTGCACGCACTGACTACGAAAAACAATATCTTGCAAAATACGTCGCAGAATCCAAAGCAAAAGACCAGGCCTTGCAGTGGCATATGTTAAAAATTCGGCTATTACAAGGAACTTCAGTGACGCTGCTTTTTGGGTGCATGATTGCCGTGTTGATTTATGCGCGAGAACGGCAGTTAGTGACCGTTGGTGATTTTGCATTTGTTCTCACTTTGTCGATGGCCGTTATGCAAGGCTTATGGTATCTGGCGAGTCATTTTTTAATTTTTTCGCAAGAGCTGGGTGTTTGCCAACAAGCGCTCTCTATTATTCATGTTCCTCATGAAATTGTCGACAAGCCCAATGCAGTGAATTTATCTGTTACGCGCGGCGAAATAGTGTTTGAGCACGTAAGCTTTAATTATGAAAGAGGAAAAAATGTTTTTCGGGATAAATCTTTAATCCTGCAGGGTGGAAAAAAAGTGGGGTTGGTGGGATTTTCAGGCAGTGGCAAGACCACTTTTGCGAGTCTGATTTTACGATTTTTCGAAGTGGGATCGGGTAGGATCTTAATCGATAACCAGGATATTGCAGCCGTTACCCAAGACAGCCTGCATTTAAATATCGCCATGATTCCACAGGATCCCATGTTGTTTCATCGGAGTTTACTCGAAAATATTCGTTACGGGCGCCTGGATGCCAGCGAAGCAGAAATCATAGAAGCCTCTAAAAAAGCCCATTGTCATGAATTTATAGAATTGCTGCCGGACAAGTATCATACCCTGGTGGGAGAGCGCGGCTTGAAATTATCCGGTGGACAGCGTCAACGCATTGCCATTGCGCGCGCCATTTTAAAAAATGCACCGATTTTGATTTTGGACGAAGCGACTTCCGCATTAGATTCCATTACTGAGAAGAAAATTCGAGCAAGTCTGGAATATTTGATGCAAAATCGCACGAGTATTGTGATCGCGCATCGCTTATCAACCCTTTCGGATATGGATAGAATTTTGGTATTTATGGGCGGCCAAGTGGTAGAAGATGGGACGCACGATGAATTATTATACCAAGGCGGGCATTATGCCAAGCTGTGGGAAATGCAGGCTGGAGGCTTTTTGCCTGAAAGTCTGGAGGACGCGGGGGAGGATGAGTTGGAGGAAGAAGTGTGAATATACTCGGTGTATTTAAATAGGTCCTTGTGTGTGGTGTCTATATTGAGGTAAACTGGCATTTTAATGGGAGAATCACGCATGTCTGCTACTGATCAAGATAGTCAATTACGAGATATCACTGAAGCAGCATTACTTTCTGATGATCCCACCGTGCAACGCGCATTGGCGCAAGAAAAAGCATTTCGAGTACGAACAGAGGCAGAGCTTGATATCTTGTTGTCAGAAGTTCGAACCGAGATGTCCGATCAAGATGCTGAAGCAATAAAAAAACAGGTTACAGATAGGATTGACTTTGATTTAGCATTGTCTAAAAAATTAAACAAAGCATTGTCCTCCTATGAATGTACCATTCCTCTCAGAACCAACAAAATGACTTTCGTTCTTCTGGGAAGTCAAGCATTTTTGCAAAAATATTTCGATGATGTTTTTTTTGCGGGTTCTATCCCCCAAGGTTACGAGTATCAGTCAAAACATTCGGACGTGACCATTTTGGGAGAAAATTCTTACACAATCTATGGGAGTTCTAAAGCCACATTTTTTAAAGCAGCTGCTTTAACCACTTATTTGGTTTGTAAGGGATTTGCAAACTTAAGTGCTGTAAAATTAGGGGACTCTTCTAATTCTTGGATTGATGAAACTGCACTTGCGCATGTTGTTCCTTTGCCTGAGACGTTGAATCTCCGCGCAGCCAAAATTTCAGATTTAGACCTTGAAAAGTTTAGTTATCGTTTTAGAGATGAAAAAACACCAAACGGATTTGCTTATGTGCACAGTGGTTATGCCTATGGTGGGCATCGCAATGAGCAGCGTTATCCTGATGGAAAATTATATGGTCCTGAAGATTGCTCTTCCTGGGCAGCTAAAATCACAGGATGTCCTATTCCTTTTACAACTGCAGATCAACTCTACTTTTACCGTCTCAAGTTAGAGAAAGATTTTATTGCAGAAGAATGGAAAAAGGGATCAGAATGTCAACATATGGGAAATTTATTTGATGTGGTGAATGTACGCGATCCTCAACGAGATATTCTACCGGGTCAAATCTATTGTCATCGTGACTTTGATATCAATCAAGATCCCGCGATGGAAAACACGCTAGGAACCAGTGGACATACGGGTTTAATATTGGGTTTTCAGAGTAACGGAGAGGATAGCCAAATTGTTATCTTAAACTATTCTCGCGATATGCCTAAAGTAGAAGGCTTTGGTGTGAAAGCATTTCCCTTATTTCCAAAACCAGAAAACGCATCAAAAGATACGAAGGTAATGATATTTAGTCTAAATGGGCAACAAGCAGCCAGTAGTAGCTCAGGCGGCATATCTGATATTGCAGCAGGCTCAAGTTCTGTCAAACCATCGCCTAAGCAAGCGTGGACCTAAATGAAAAGTTATTTTGCGATTCTTAAAGAACGGCGTATTACAGTTACTTTTCTATTGGGATTTGCTTCTGCGCTGCCATTGGTATTATCCAGCTCAACTCTGCAAATGTGGTATACCGCGAGTGGCGTTTCGCTCAAGGAAATTGGATTTGTCGGTTTAGCCGGTTTGCCATATACCCTAAAGTTTTTATGGGCGCCGGTGATGGATCGATGGGTACCGCCATTCTTGGGGCGCAGACGCGGCTGGATATTGATTTGCCAGTTTTTATTGTGTCTTGCGATTAGTAGCATGGTGTTATTTACGCCCGATGCTTATCCTAAAACTTTATTCTTGATTGCTTGTTTTGTTGCATTTTTCTCTGCGTCTCAAGACATTGCCATCGATGCGTATGCGGCGGACGTATTGCGTCCTGAAGAACGCGCTTTAGGCGGCGCTGTGAGAGTCGATGGCGGTCGGATCGCGCTCTTGATATCCGGCGGTTTAGTGTTGGTGATGGCCGATCATTTGGGTTGGAAAGTAGCCTATTTGTCGATGGCGGGCCTCATGAGTATTGGGATGATTGCGACCTTTATTGGACCCAATCCACCGACGGTGAGCACACCCACACGCTTATGGGATTGTACTGTATTGCCCTTTTTGGAATTTTTAAAACGTCCTCAATCTCTGTGGATATTATTACTGATTGTGTTTTATAAGTTTGGAGACGCCTTTGGCGGGACATTGTGCCAAACCTTTATTATGCGCGAGATTGGGATGTCTTTAACAGAAATGGGTACTCTCGCAAAATTCTCTGGTTTTTTTGGGATTGTTTTGGGTGCTTTGTCGGGTGCGGCTTTGATTCAACGGTGGGGTTGGTTTAAATCCATGTTTATTTTTGGCATTTTACAATCCCTCTCTAATTTGTCTTACATGGCTTTACTATGGACAGGGCCCAATTATTTTGTGACGGGCGGAGCCTTTTTTGTTGAGAATTTTTTTGGGGGTATGGGAACCGCCGCGTTTGTAGGCTTGTTAATGGGGCTGTGTAATGCGCGTTTTACGGCTGTTCAATTTGCGTTGTTGTCTTCTTTAAGTGCCATTGGTCGTGTCATCGTAGGGCCTTTAGCAGGCTGGGTTGCGGATGAGTATGGATGGACTGCGTATTTTATGGCGTCCTTGGTGTTATCCGTTCCAGGCTTAGCGTTATTGGTCTTGTTAAAAGGCGATATTGGTAAAATGGCCGATGCACAAGCCGAGGAACGGGCGAATAATTTGGTGCCCGCGGCGGGTTGAGTGGCGACCACGACCGGCACACTCCGCAAATTAAAAAGCACGTTCGCAGAGCCCATACAGTATAGCCTTCCGATCGGAGAAACAGAGCTTGTCTTAAATACTTGCTTGGGCAAAACCCTCTCGTTAAAATTCAAGGGTGCCATTCAATGCATGCACTGCAAGCGGCTCATCAAAAAAAGCTACAATCAAGGCTATTGCTTTCCCTGTTCGCAAACTTTAGCGCAATGTGATTTCTGCATTCTGAAACCCGAAACCTGTCATTATCATTTGGGCACTTGCCGTGAACCCGAATGGGCCCAAACACACTGTTTTATTCCGCATATTGTGTATCTTGCCAATACCTCTGGCCTAAAAGTAGGCGTGACGCGTGAAACACAAATCCCAACGCGTTGGATCGATCAGGGCGCCGTGCAGGCATTGCCCATGGTTCGCGTGCAGACGCGTTATCATGCCGGATTAATCGAAGTGATATTTAAAAAATGGGTGGCAGATAAAACGGATTGGCGGAAAATGTTAAAAACCGAAACCGTAAAAAATATAGATCTGTTTCTACAACGCCAAGAATTATTGAATCAAGTGCGCGTGAATTTAGAAAATCTAAAAATACCCTTGGAAATTTTAGAAAATCAAAATACCACCACCCTTCAGTATCCTGTTTTAGAATATCCTCAAAAAATCACTGCGCTCAATGTAGAGAAAACACCCGAGATCACTGGAATTTTGTTGGGCATCAAGGGGCAGTATTTGATCTTGGATATTGGGGTCTTGAATATTCGGAACCTGGGCGGGTATCTTTGTGATTTTCAGATCTTGACTTAAACTATAGGGTAAACCTGAATTTTTAATCGGGAGCCTTAGGAAAAGTCATGGAACTCAAAAACTCCTGTAAGGGCGCTGGGCTGATGGAAGTTCTGGTGGCGCTCGCTGTGATTTCCATTGGTGCCTTGGGATTCACCAGGGCCCAATTTTCTTCCTTACAAATTACGGCCGATGCGGGGCTCAGAACCATTGCAACTTTTTTGGCGCAAGACATGGTTGCCAGAATTCAAGCAAACGCGGGGGAGGCTTGGCAAGGCCTCAATAGCGGGTATCAAACGGGGCCAGCGACCTTAAATGCCAATTGTTTAAGCACCACGGGAACCATTTGTACGGGAAACCAAATGGCTCAGCATGATTTGGCGGATTGGAATGCTTTAATTACCAGTGCTTTTCCAGCGGCAAGCAGTGCGGTGGGGATTGTGTGTTTGGATGCAACGCCCGGTAATACTGCACAAGCCTGTACGCCACCGGGCGCTAATCCCAATCCCGTTGTCTTTACTGTAAAAATATTTTGGAAGAGTTGGCAATATCGTGGAACGGGGACTTTTGATCAAAGCGTCGTCACCATCGTGGAGCCTCCGTTACAAAGATAAGGAATGATTTGAAAAAGCGATGAAACTCAGAAAACACACAGTATTGGGATTTACTTTGATTTCCCTCATCATCGGAGTGGCGGTGAGTTCGGTTTTACTCTTGATCATTTCCCAATTGGCTTTTATTTCTAGACAAAATTACTTCCAGACTCAAAATCTCACTGCCTTGTACGATAATGCGCGTGAAGCGATGGTGTTTTTAAAACAAAATATTCAAAAAAGTGGATTTGGGATTTTGCAACCGGTGTCTGCCGATAATCAGCAATTAAACAGCACTTCTTATGCAGGTCCTCCGCCCACCGGAGGCCCGGCACAATTATCGCATTGGGTATATATTGGCTATTATCAGGAAAATCCGAGCCCCAATCGATTATTTCCCAATCAAGTCGCTGTGGATGGCGCTACACCCAGTTCTTGCGCACAAACGATGGATGCTAATTTGAGTAGTCTCCAATTTTTTGGATTACAGTCCTGTGGGCAGTGTTGGTCGCCGGCTCCCGGTGGTGCTGCTTTTGATAAATCCGCTTTAACCATCAATTCAGCGGATACTTCAGCAACGTGCTGCGAACCCTCG
>Ga0207107_1205_pt1 | contig 12739 bp, 12 predicted proteins | sample Alteio_BWMinHeat_75_FD_153555 | JGI IMG/M metagenome (GOLD analysis project Ga0207107, IMG submission 153555) | Enriched cells from forest soil in Barre Woods Harvard Forest LTER site, Petersham, Massachusetts, United States -... | ecosystem: Environmental > Terrestrial > Soil > Temperate forest >... | reverse complement strand
CCGCCAGCACGCGCACGTCGGTCTCCACCAGATGCCGCCCGCCCAGCCTCGAATACTGGTGATCTTGCAGGACGTGAAGCAGTTTCGCCTGCAAGTGCGTGCTCATTTCCGCGATTTCATCCAGGAAAATCGTGCCCTTGTTGGCCATTTCGAACTTGCCGGGCTTGCTGCGCACCGCTCCCGTGAACGCGCCCTGTTCGAATCCGAAAAGTTCCGATTCCAGCAGTTCGCCGGGCAACGCCGCGCAATTCACCTTCACGAACGCCTGGTTGCGCCGCTTCGAACGCAAGTGAATCATTCGCGCAACCACTTCCTTGCCCACGCCGCTCTCGCCACAGATAAAAACCGGCACATCTACCGGCGCGATCTGCAGGATCTGTTGCCGGATTCGCACCATCTGCGGGCTGGCGGCCAGAAAACTCAAATCCTCGGTCACTTGGTCGCAGTAATCGCGTAGCGCCTGGTTCTCCGTCGTCAGTTGCTTCTTTTGCCTCGACTTCAGCATCGCCGCGTCCAGCTCCGTCTTCTCGAACGGCTTGGTCAGATAATCGTGCGCTCCAATCCGGATGGCTTCGACGACGGTGCCGACCTCGTTCGAGCAAGAAAGCATGATGACGTTCAGGCTCCGGTCGATCTGCATCAATTCCTTCAGCGTCTCGAGCCCGTTCATCTCCGGCATCAATACATCCAGAATGATGAAGTCGGGCCGCTCTCCTTTATTCACCCGGTTGAGCGCCTCTTTCCCGGAACTGACCGCTTCCACCTCAAATCCGTCGACTTCCAGCAGCGTCTGCAGGTACTTTCGGATGCTCGGCTCGTCGTCCACCACCAGGATTTTTTCTTTCACTGCCATTGACTTGTCCCTTTCAACCGCCATGATTCGAATCGCCTACCCCTGATCCATCGGCAACAAAAATGTAAACCTGCTTCCAGACCGCGATTCGCTCTCCACCCACACTTTTCCACGGTGCGCCTGAATCAGCCGCTTGGCGATCGCCAGCCCCAATCCCATTCCCGAAGTGTTCCGGTCCACGCGTACGAAATCCTCAAAAATCTCTTGGTGGTGTTCCGCCGCGATTCCCGGCCCCGAATCCGTCACGCTGACTTCCACGCTGTTCGGCCGCGGCAGCCGAAACCGGCGCCGTTCTTCCACCGGTGCCATCGCCGCGACGCGACGCTCCCAGAAATGCGGTGCGGCGCGCAGCGTCACGCTTCCTCCGCTCGGCGTATGCTTCAACGCGTTATCCAGCAGGTTCGCCGCCGCCTGCTGCACTTTCTGATAATCAAATCGAAAAGTTGGAATGGACGGGTCAAAACTCGCATCCAGTTTCACGCCTTTGCGTTGGAAAGCCTCCGACCAGCGTTTCGAAAGCTCATCCAGGCAATCTCGCAAATCGTTCTCTCTCAGTTGTAGCACCAGTTTCCCGCTCTCCAGCGCGGAGTAATTCAGAAACATGGACACCAGGCGCACCAGCCGTTCGCAACTGTCCTTCGACTCTTCCAAAATGTCTCGCTGTTTATCCGTTAAGCGGCCGAGAGAACCGGCCAGAAGAAGATCGTAGTAACCCTTGATTACCGCCAGCGGCGTTTTCAGCTCGTGCGCCGCGGACGCCAGGAACACCGTCTTCTGCCGGTTCACCTCCTGCAATTTCAGGTACGCTGCCAGCAGATTCCGGTAAGTAATCTCCCGTTCCTGCAGAAGTTCCTGTACCGTCAGTTGCGTTGCAGGATCCGGGCCGGACTGCGCTGCCGATTTGTCTTCAATCTCCACCACCAGCCACTCCGGCTCGGGCATCCATTGGACTCGCGCGGCGGCTTTTACTGCTCCGCCCTGAATTTGAACGTTCACTTCCTGCTCGCCCTTTTCGAGCGCACCGAAAATTCTCCGTGCATCCACCCGCAAAACATCGCTAAACAGATTTAAACCTGGCGTCGCCATGGACCCCTGAGATTCCAGGAATTGCTTTGCATGTATGTTGATGAGGAGCACGATGCCGCTCCGCTCGGCCACGATCATCGGTTTTTCTATCGTGTCAAGCAGCCCGCGCGCGAGCCCAAGAGGAGCAACGGCCTGTTTCCCCTGTTCCGACATCGGAGGCAAAGCAACCCGTCCACCCATCTATCGATTCCGCCCCCCTGTGCAAAGTGGTAAAAGTTTTCCCGAGCTGGCATCGTTACAGAGGGCCCTCGAAGAGTCAATGGTAAAAGCGTTCCATTTGCACATTTGAGGAAAGGAAGTGCATTTCCCAAGCACCGCGCCTGCCTCAACGAATTGTTTCTCCGGGTATAGTCCTGTAATCAGCTTAGAACAAGGAACTTATTAGACCTCGACCTTTCTGCCTTCTGGCATTCCAGATGCATATTCCCGTACTAGCCCCTTGGTACTAAGTCAGCGAGATCACTTGAAGATCGATATTCTCAAGAAAATGCAGCTCGTGGAAACTTCCTCAACTCGACGTTCGCCACGCATCCGATTGCAGGTGCCCGTCTTTGTGAGGGGAACCGATGTCTCTGGTGCCGAGTTCATCGAGCTCACCAAGACTCTCAATATAAGTGCCACTGGCGCCTGTATCACCTCAGCGCACATTCTTAGGCCCGATCAAACCGTTCATTTGACCATTCCCGCCCCATCGCCCGCCTCTTCCAGCCTTGTTCCCAGCGAGACTCCGCCGATCGTAGCGAAGGTCTTGCGGCAGGACTCGGCGGGCCAGATGCGCCTCTTTGGCTTGGAATTCCTTCGCCCGCTCGAATAAATCCTGGCAATTTCTTTCCACGCCTGCCCTTTGCGTGGGTAATTTTGTTACATAACTCCGGCTAAAAGACGTTGCCCCTCTCTTTTTCATACCCCATTTCTTGCTTTTGTAATAGCATACGCCCGCAATTTGGGAGGTACGATTCCCACGCGGATCGGCTTGGGTCCAGTACGAATGGACTCTTGGTTGCTCCTCATATCTATAGAAAACTACATTCGCTTTCCCCAAACCCCGCGGGGATAGGTAGAGGTTTAGGTCTATACCGGATATGCCCAGCCCCGGCGCCCCTGTGCCCCCGCGCTTGCCAATTGAGGATTCTTATTTCGAGCTGCTGGCTGATACGCTCGAAAGCCTCGATTTGCCTGCGCGCGGCCAGTTCCTACAGCGATACTTCCGTGCAATCGCCCACCTCGATTTGGGCGAAACCCAAAGTCTGCAAATTTGGGATGAGATGCTTTCGCGCCGCCGCGAGCTCACCGCTCTCGTCGGTCGTCCCGTTGCCCTGAAAACAGCGCTTGTCGACGTCCTTACTTCTTCCGGCCTTCTTCGTGTTCCGATCCTGATCGAGTATGACGAGCTGAAGAGGCTCGAACTCAATGCCGTCACCGATCCCCTGACCGGCCTCCACAACCGCCGCCTCTTCGCCGAAACGTTTGAAAAAGAGCTCAATCGCGCCCGTCGCTATGTCCAGCCTCTTGGTCTGGTTACCCTCGACCTGCACCGCTTCAAGGAAGTAAACGACAAGCACGGCCATCCGCGCGGTGACGACGTATTGCGGGCTGCCGCGGCTACCTTAAAGAAAGCTTTGCGCACTTCCGACTCGGCTTTCCGAATCGGCGGCGACGAGTTCGCTCTGTTGCTCCCGCAAACGGATTCCCCGCAAGCGCTCGCATTGTGCCGTCGCGTTCAAACGGTCTTTGCCGAGATGCTCCAACCGCTTCAGCTTGCTGTCACCGTTGCCATGGATCACGGCCTGGCGATCTTTCCCCAGGATGCGGAGCAGGCCGATCAACTGATCCGCATCGCCGATGAGCGTCTCTATCAGCTAAAACATGCGAACCACAGCAGGAGCGGCAATGGCTCCGCGCGGACCGAGGCTCCCCCTGCTCCAACTCACGAGGAGCCGCCACCTCCCCCTCCCGAGCGCGCCGCCCCCGCGCCACAACCGATTTCCATCGAAACCAGGCGCATGCCGGAAAAAATCGAAACAACCATCGAGGCAGTGCCCTCTGCCGGCCCCGCAACACCCCGTGCGGAGCTAGTCCCAACCCCTCCGCGAGTGTTTGCCATCCAGCGCAAGGCCGAGCGCGTCTCCATGACCGGCACAAATGCCTACGCCGTGCTTGGCGACCAAGGCGCCCGCCGGGCCCGCGTCCTCGATCTCGGCTTTGGCGGCGTCGCAATCGAACTGGATTCACCCGAAGATCTGCCGGAGAATCTTCTCGCCGTGTTACACGTGCCCATTCTTCCGCCCGTTCGCGTGAACCTGAGGCCGGTTTGGAAACAGCAAACCGCCCAGGGCTCCATTCGTGTCGGCTGCTCTTTCGTCTCCTGAGAATCCTCGCAACCCCTCCCCCTCGCCGCCAGGCTGATACAATTCCGGCGCATCTCCTTGCCTGGAAAGGAAGCGCCATGACCGAACCCAAAGCCAGCCGGCCCCACTGGCCTGATGCCGTTCAAAACCCCTCGAAAGATTTAAGTGGTCTCAAGCCCTGGCCATGGGCTCTCGAACGCCTCGAAAAATCTCACAATTACTGGATATCCACGACGCGTCCAAATGGCCGCCCTCATCTCATGATCGTTTGGGGAATCTGGTGGCAGGATGCCTTCTGGTTCAGCACTGGCCCGCGTACGCGCAAGGCAAAGAACATCGCGGCGGACCCTCATGTAGTCATCGGCACGGAAAAAGCCGACGAAGCCGTCATTCTGGAAGGCACCGCCGAAGAAGTCAAAGACCGCACCGTCTGGAAGCAACTCGCTAAAATCTACGACACCAAGTACGGCGGCGACGTTTACCCGATCCTCGAATCATGCGGAGGCAGTGTTTATCGTGTGGTGCCTCGACAAGCCTTCGGTCAGGACGAACACGCAGAGAACTTCATGGACTCGGTCACCCGCTGGCGCCTCTAATCCGTCGCATTCCCTTGAAAGATTCTCAAGGCTTCGGCGCCGCGTTCCACATCTCCTGCTGAACCTTCCACTCCCCGTTTGCCTCGCGGTGCAGCACCAGCGCCATTTTCCCGTAGCTGTCAATCACCGGCTTTCCATCGGGTGGCTGCACCACTTGATGCTCCGTCGCCCACTCCGAAGCCCATTCCCCGCACACATGAATATCGTGGAACTCCATCTCCTGCTTCGTCACCTTGTAACCCGGCATTTTAGCCACGATGTCTTCTACCCACGCCACGATTTTTTTCTTTCCGATCATCGCCGCGTCTCCCGGCATCAAATCGACTCCGTCCTCCGCCCACAGTGCCAAAATGCCAGCTGTATCCATCTTCAGGTGCAACTCGACGTACCGCTTGTTAAACGCCTCAATCTCTTTTCGCCCTGGGTCCTCCGCCGTTCCCGCTTTCATTCCAACCACCGCCAAAAGCGACGCTACACAACACGCTCCCACGACTATTTTTCTTTTGGATTCCATCCTGCCCCTCTCGATAATCTCATCAAACCCGCCCACTCTATCGGAAGCCGCGCATCCTGGAAAGCCCTGTTCTACATCTCTCTGACGCCTATCGCGCATTTACTGCATCTAATGGGCTGCTTGGAGGAACTTGACACTTCGCGTATGATTGAGAATTGCTTCGCGACCTAGCGACGCGGCTGTAGTCCTCTGGCCTTGCCGGAGAGCCGTGCAGACCGGACGCGACAGAATGGAGCTCCATGAAACCCGGTATTCACCCCGACTATCACACCGTAACGGTGCACTGCGCCTGCGGCCACAATTTCACGACTCGTTCGACCATCAAGGGCGACAGGTTGAATGTCGAAATCTGCTCGAACTGCCATCCCTTCTTCACCGGCAAGCAGAAGCTCGTTGACACCGCCGGACGCGTCGAGCGTTTCACCAAAAAGTATGCCGACGCCGCCGCCAAAGTCGAAGCCGCCAAGAAGTAATCCCTGGAGTGCGGCGGCTCGCCGCCGCTTTTCCCACATCAAGCTCCGGCGCCGTCCCTATCGCCGTGCCTCGCATCAGCTCAACTGATGGCTGTTCCTGTAGGACAGCCACTCCTGGCTGTGCCTTTTTATCCTTCCCTCCTCGCAGGCTGCTGAATCCTTCCGGGGATTCTCCCCGCCACTCTGTGTTCTTTAGCGTCTCGGCGTCATCTTTGGGTTTTCTTTCAACTTTTAACTTTCGACTTTCAACTTCCTTCGCCCTTCCGCCCGTGTACAATGAACTTCCATCGTGGCAACCCAATCTCGCATGTTCGATGGCGCGCGCCCCGACGAACTCGTCGAATCTGCCCTGCCCCGCGTAACCCTCCGCAACCACTTCACGCACCCTTTTGATTCCGCAATCGCCGCCGCCCGCACCTGTTACGCTCCTCGCCTGATCGGCCCCGAAGAAATCACCGACAAGCAGCGCCTCAACATCGGGGCCGCCACTTTTTACAGCGGCCATCACACCGTCTACCAGCACGCCCATTTCGAATTCGGCCTCGAAAACGTCAGCCGCCAATTCGTCTGGTCCTTCCTCCACGCCCATCCCTTCTACAATTCCGAGCAGCAGAGCCAGCGCTACGTCCGCATGGACCGCGTTCAAGCCTATGTACCGCAGTTGGGTCCGCAGACCGCGCTTTTCTTTAACGAAACTCACCGCGCCATTTACGAGCAGGCGATTATTCGCGCCTGGAATTATTACCGCGAGCTTTCCTCCCTTCTCATCGCCGACGCCCGCGCCATTCTCAACGACATCTGGCATATCGGCCCCATGTCCCACCCCAAGCGCCTCCAGAAAATCGAGCGCTCCGCCGAAAAGCGCGCCATCGAAATCGCCCGCTATGTCTTGCCCGTCGCTGCCTTCACCACCATGGTGCACACCCTCTCCGGCATCGTCCTCCATCGCCTCTGGCGTATGAGCGCCGCCTCGGACGCGCCAAGCGAAGCTCGCGCCGTCATCGGCGAAATGGTTTCACAGGTCAAAGCAATCGACGCCCAATTTTTCGATCGCTTTGGAACGCAACCTCTGGAAGAATTGCCCGAATGGAAAAATGCGACGGCGCAGCCCTCCGCCGGCGAAGCCGTCGCACACGAATTCGACGCCAAGCTCAACGGCAAAACTTCCCGCCTCGTCGACTACTCTCCCAACGCCGTCCGCGTCATGGCCGAATCCTATCGCGCCGTGACCGGCCTCACAGAATCCCAATGCTGCGATCTCGAAGCCATCGATCGCCTTTTAAACCCCGCGCGCAATCTCTACCGCCTTGAAACTCTGAACGTTGGCGTCCACGCCCCCATCATGCGCGCACTCCAGCACGCCAATTACACGTTCGCCAAGAAAATCAGCCACACCGCCGACAGCCAGGACCAGCGCCATCGCATGGTCCCCGGCTCGCGCCCTCTTCTCACTCTCGCCGACACCCGCGAACCCGACTACATCACCCCCATGCTCCTCAACAACAATCCTCGCGCCAAAGAAGTCTACGACCGTGCCATGCACGAAGCCTGGACCGCGAAAAATCAGCTCCTCGATCGCGGCGTCCCTCCCGAAATCGCCCTCTATCTCCTCCCCAACGCCAAATCCATCCGCCTCTACGAATCTGGCTCCCTCCTCCATCTCCTCCACAAATGGACCATGCGCACCTGCTTCAACGCCCAGGAAGAAATCTACCAAGCCTCCATGGACGAGCTCGCCCAACTCCGCGAAGTCCACCCCGAACTCACCCGCTACATCGGCCCCCCGTGCCACGTCCGCGCCGGCATCACCACCCCCATCTGCACCGAAGGCTCCCACTTCTGCGGCATCAAAGTCTGGCTCGACTTCCCCAACATCGAACGCCGCATCTGAAACGTCGCCACCCATTCATGCGTCCTATTCTCTAACTGGAGGCCCACCATGCTTCGCAGTTCTGCTCGGCGCACTGCCCCAGTCCTCGTGGCGGCTATGCTCCTTACGCTCTCTTCCTTTGCCTTCGACACTCCCTTGTCCGACCAGGCTGTTCGCGAAGCTTATTTCCTCGGCCAGCGCGGTGACGAAACCATGGCTGCTTTCCTCAACAAATACACAAAGTATTTAGAGGCGCCGAAAACCGGTCCGGACATCGCCTCCGTTACTGTATTCACTCCCTTCGCTCTCCTCGTCCAGCAATCCAGCCAGCACTCCTCCGGTTACAGCGCCCAGCAAGCCGCCCTTGATCATCGCGATCAAGGAGAGTTCGTGAGAGTCATCGTCCAAATCCAGCTCACCAATTCTTACGCGGCATACATCGTGCGCCCCACTGGGACGCGCTCCGGCTCTCCCAGCGGCTTCGTCCCGCGTCCCTATGACTTCTGGAAAGATTTCGACGTGAAGGTCTTCAGCGACGATAAAAAGCTCCGGGCCTTCTCTTCTTCTGGCCAGCCTAATCTCCTCTGCGCCGATGAAGGCGGTTGCGAACTCACCGGCGCCACTCTCCAGTTCGATTTCTCCGCAGCGGACTTTGCCTCCGGCTCCGCCACCATTGACGTGGATCCGCCAGAAGGCGATCCCGTCTCCATCGACTTCGACCTCGGCCACCTTCGCTGACCTCTCCGCACGTTTCGGGACCGTTCAACATAGGGGAAAACTTTTGACTGCTGTAGCGGTGCAAAAATCAGCGCTATACTTGCTCCTAGGATTGTCCTAATGCGCCATGCCTTTCGCATCCTCGGCAGCTTCCTAGTTGCACTTTGTGTGAGTCTGCCCGCGTCGCCTTTCGATACTCCCCTCTCCGACGAAGCCGTCCGTGAAACCTATTTCCTCGGCCAGCGCCACGACGGAACTTTCCCCTCGATTTTGAGCAGATACATCAAGAATCTCCCGCCTCCGAAATCCGGTCCGTATATCTCGTCTGTCACCTTCCTGACACCTTTCATCCAGCTTGTCGCGTACTCCGACGGCTACATCGGCAACTACAGTGCGCAGCAGGCCGCTCTCGACCACCGCAGCCAAAGAGAGTTTGTGCACATCGTCGTTGCAATCCAGCTGACCTCTACTTACGGCGCCTTCCTTGCTACCGAAGCCGGTTCGCGCTCCAGTTCACACTTCAGTCCAACGCCGGTTCTCCCGCGACCTCCGGATTTCTGGCGAGACTTTCAGGTCCAGATATTTGACGGGGACCAGCCGCTCGCGCCCTCTGACTTTCACGGTAGGGCAAACTACAATTGCGGGCGCCATGGCTATCCCTGCTATTTGGCGGGCGCGACTCTTGAATTTGAGTTCCCCGCCAATGCGTTTACCTCGAACTCCACTACCATCCACATCGATCCGCCCGAAGGCGACCCTGTATCGGTCGATTTCGACCTCACCCGCCTCCGTTGACAGGCCCACCCCCGGACATTCCTCGATTTCTTGGTATACTTTACGCCGTAGATAACTGCGTGTGGAGTGCGGGAGCTTGCTCCCGCTTTTCCCTTTCAGGCAGCCATTCCGGCCTTTGCTGGTCCGAAACAACTGAAATCGTGTCCTTTAAAATCAAGCACTTACGAATTGCAGATTTTGTAAGCCCTTGGTTTTGATATTCATACAAATTGGTGGGGGGTAGGGGGTAGTCGCCCCTCGAAGTCTCGATCCTTAACGAAGTCGAGTGAGGGCCAACAGGTGGCTCCAAGTCTTTCTTCGATTCCTAACTTTCAACTCTTAACAGTCGATCGAAGAATCCCGACTCGGTCGGAACTATCGACTCGATTTCACGATCTCCATCGCAACGTCACCGGCCCATCCATGGGGTGCGCTATAGGCGCGCCCGTCCGCCGCGACTCGAGCAAGCTAGCCTTCAGCGCGAAATACCATTTCGCCGGCCGGTCCGCGTCATCAATCAGCATCAGCCGCGGATTGTGTTTCAATCCTTGCGCCTGCTGGATCATCGTCTCCTGATCCTGGCGGAGAAAAATCTTGCCGAAGATCCGGAAAATCCAAACCGGCAGGAAAAACAAATTCCAAGCCGCCACAAAATCGATCCGGCAAAGATCCCGCCGCACCGGCGTCACCGTCGCGCGGCTGGAAAACCACATCTTTCCGCTGCGATCCTCCTCCGTGCGGATATTTGGCAGCACGAAATCAATCGTCGTCGTCACCGGCTCACCGGTAATTCTCTTCAGCAATTGATATGGCGCGCTGTTTGTGCTCGGCGAATGCGGGCTCATCCGGAAGCCGTTCGGAATCGGCTCGAACTGTTTGGCCTTCTCGTGAATGCTCCCGCGCTTCCGCCAGAACCATGATTGGTGCACAAATGGCCCGTGCGCCGGGTCCATCAGCCCGATAATCCCGTGATCGATGTGCGATGGCAGCTCGCAGGAAAGATGCGTGATATTGTATTTGTCGCTGAAAACCGTAAGGCCCGGCGCCGCCGGAATCGTCTCTGGCAGCTTCGTCCCCGGCGAATTCATGTAAACCCAAACGTAGCCGTCCCGCTCCTCGCAGGGATAATGCCCCGCAAAGATCCGCTCCACTTTCAGTTTGTCCTGGCTGGAAAGCGACGGAATCTCCATGCACTGCCCCGAGCAAGCATCGAACCGCCATCCGTGATAACAGCACTCCACCACTTTCCCGTCCAGCCGCCCGTACGAAAGCGGTATCCCCCGGTGCGGACACGAATCCCGCATCGCAAACACTTTCCCCTCGGAAGTCCGCCCCAGCACCAGCGGAACTTCCAGGAGCGTCGCCGTCACCAGCTTCTGCCCGCGAATCTCCGCGCTCCGCACCGCCGGATACCAGAAGTCCCACAAAAATCCCGCATCCGCTTCGGCCGAGTTCTCTCGCGCCGCGCCGGCATCCATCCGCATCATCGTTCGCACCGCTTCGCTCATAGGTTTGTTCGCATCGTAGTATACCGCCTCACAGGGAAGCAACGGCGGCAAGGTCGCAGTGCTACGTCTAATAGTTCATTTTATGATTGCACCTTTCCAATAATGGAGTTATAATACTCCGTACTTGGAGACATCTGGAGGACCACGTGGCCACACTCAATCGACTGCCCGCCGGCATTGCCTGGGAAAAACCGGCGGATCTTTCTGACAAGGAGGTTTTGAAACAGCTGAGTCCATCGGCCGTGAAAGCCTTTTTGAAAATCCGCGAGCTTTGGGAATTGCGGGACGAAGACGCCAGACGAGTGCTGGGCGGCATGTCGAACGGCGCATTTTACGAATGGAAGCGAAAAGCGCGCGCCCCGCTTGACCAGGACCGCTTGACCAGGATTTCCGTACTGACAGGGATTTTTAAGGCCTTGAATATCCTTTACAGCAAGAAACTCGCCGACCGCTGGGTTCAGTTGCCAAATGAAAACCCCATGTTTGAAGGGGAAACTCCTCTTACCTACATGATTAGAGGTGGCCTGCCTGCCATGCTTCGCGTCAGGCAGCTTCTCGATTCACGCCGCGGAGGGCAATAGGTGCTTCCCCGCCTTTCCGATGTGTCCCGCGATAACACGCATCGCTTGATCCCCTCCCGCTTCAGCGACAAAGACGAAAGTGTCCTCACGAGGCTGACCGATGATCCCGATGACTTGAACGCTTTATTCGAGCTGGAAGGAGCCACGAACGACCGCCTCCTCGGCGAGGCTGGGCTTCTTCCCGGCATTTCCGTTCGGGAACTCGTTTTCGGTCTTTCTTACTCCCACATTGTCAATGCCGCGTTCACGCATTCCCGCCCCCTCGGAAACCGTTTCAACGGCCCGGAACGGGGCGCTTGGTATGCAGCGTTCTCCCGTCAGACCTCGGAGATGGAAGTGGCCTACCACAAGAGCAAGGAATTGCAGGAAATCAGGTGGCAGCAGGAGGAGACTTTTATCTATGTCGATTTCCTCGCTGACTTCCGAGGAAAGTTTCACGACATTCGAGATGATCGCGCCTTTGTAGATTGCTTGGACCAGGGCAGCTACACCGCCTCACAACAGTTGGCCAGGGAGCTCCTTGAAGCAGGATCAGGCGGCGTCGTTTATCCCAGTGTCCGGCACAAAGCCGGTACATGCATCGCGTGTTTCAGGCCAGCCCTGGTAAACAATGTTCGCAAAGGTCCCCGAGTATCTATCACATTCAAAAACGCGTTTGCCCCGCCCGTCATTAAGGAAGCCAAATAACCATCCGTCTTCGATTTGCACGTTTCTGAATTCGGCGCTATCCTTAGTGCAGAGCAAATGATGTACGCCGCGTTCTATTAGCTGATCTCTCCCACCGCTCCCACACCGGGGCGTCGCGATTCTTTCGATTTTCTAATTTCGGTTTTCGCATTTCGTTCAAAAAGGATTTCCCATGGCCGCACTCACGTTATCTGAAAAGTTGGACCAGCTTGGCACTCGCTACGACGAACTCACGCAGGAACTTTCCTCGGCGGAGATTGTCTCGGACTCCTCGCGCTTCCAGAAAGTCGCCAAGCAGCAATCCGAGCTTGGTGAAATCGTCGCCAAGCACCGCGAATTCAAGCAGATTGAAAAAGATCTCGCCGGCGCCCGCCAAATGTTTCTCGAAGCGGAAGACGCCGAGATGAAGCAAATGGCGCAAGAGGAAGAAAAGGAACTCACCGCGCGCAAGGAAAAAGTCGAGCGCGAATTAAAACTCCTGCTGCTCCCGAAAGATCCCCTCGACGAAAAGAGCGTCATCGTGGAAATCCGCGCCGGAACCGGCGGCGACGAAGCCGCCCTCTTCGCCGCCGAACTCTTCCGCATGTATTCGCGCTACGCGGAAACACTGGGTTGGAAAGTCGAAGTCCTTGAAAGCTCACCGTCTTCGCTGGGCGGATTAAAAGAAGTTGTCGCGGCGATTCAGGGCAACAAAGTCTATTCAAAGCTGAAGTACGAAAGCGGCGTCCACCG